>RCUH01002059.1_pt1 | contig 12727 bp, 7 predicted proteins | sample 2166191 | NCBI WGS metagenome assembly RCUH01 (sample SAMN09932848, study PRJNA488358) | compost metagenome | feature: garden; material: soil; isolation source: compost soil in an enriched community after 214 h of incubation | place: Germany: Experimental Botanical Garden Goettingen | collected...
ACTCTTTCCTTTGGGCTTCGGAGCGTGACGGTTACAGACAATTATATTGGTACGACAAATCCGGAAAACTGAAAAAACAAGTGGCAAAAGGCAATTGGGAAATCACAGATTACTACGGCTACAACCCGAAAACCAAGGAAGCTTACATCCAAACTACAGAAAAAGGAAGCTTGAACAAAGTGGTTTCAAAACTGAATATCAATTCTGGAAAAACAACTTTGATTTCTTACCCTGAAGGCAATAATTCGGCAAGTTTCAGCAAGACTTTTAATTATTTCATTAATACAAATTCAACAGCTGGAACACCTTATAAATATTTATTGAAAGATGCGTCTGGAAAGGAAATCAAAGAACTTCAGAATAACAATGAATTGCTTTCTAAACTTCAGAAAGATAGTTTCGTAACGAAGGAATTCATCACCATTCCAAATTCTGCTGGCGACCAACTGAACGCTTGGATTATCAAACCGAAAAATTTTGACCCGAACAAAAAATATCCATTATTTATGTTCCAATATTCTGGTCCAGGTTCTCAGCAAGTTTCCAATTCTTGGGACGGTGGAAATGCCATCTGGTTCGAAATGCTGGCTCAGAAAGGTTACGTCGTAGCTTGTGTGGACGGTCGTGGAACCGGTTTTAAAGGTTCGAAATTTAAAAAAGTGATTTACAAACAATTGGGAAAATATGAAATCGAAGACCAGATTAGTGCTGCACAATGGTTTGGAAACCAATCTTATATCGACAAATCAAGAATCGGAATCTTCGGCTGGAGTTATGGCGGTTATATGAGCTCATTGGCAATGACAAAAGGTGCGGATGTTTTCAAATTGGGAATCGCAGTGGCACCGGTGACAAACTGGAGATATTACGACAGTGTTTACACAGAAAAATTCTTGCAAACACCACAAGAAAATCCGGAGGGTTACGACCAAAACTCACCAACGACTTTTGCGAAATTGTTAAAAGGTAAATTCTTAATGATTCACGGAACAGCTGATGACAACGTGCATTTCCAAAACTCAATGGAGTTTTCCGAGGCCTTAATTCAAAACAAAAAACAGTTTGAATTTATGGCTTATCCGGATAAAAACCACGGGATTTATGGCGGACAAACCAGACCTCAGCTTTATGAGAAAATGACGAATTTTATTTTAGAGAATTTGTAGGAAGGTTGGAAGTCGGAAGACCGAAGCTGGAAGTTAAAATCCGCAGAAGATGTTTTCTTTTGCGGATTTTTTATGACAAAATTTTAAATTTATAAAGTTAAAAAACTTAAATCTTCACCCTACTCTGCTCCGTTTCCGAACCTCCAGATTGTCTGATTTTCAAATTATTTCCTTTGCTGAAACGGTATGAGAAGGACAAAGTCACAACTCTGGAATCCATATAACTGAACCAACCTGCTTTTGCATTCTGAATATTTCGGATTTCGCCTTCCACTTGATTGGTGTAGAACATATCGGAAACATTCAGTTTTAACGTTCCTTGGTCTTTCAGGATTTTGGTCGAGATTCCTGCGCGGATGGAACCAATTGGCGAAATCAAAAACTGTCCGAAAAGTATTGAAGTTTGATATTGCCCAGCCAATTCTGCGCTCCATTTTTTGCTAATCGTAAATTGATTGGTCGGCATCACAAACCAATTCCATTTGGAATCATTCAATTTTTCTGTATAGACATCACTTTTGAAAGCGTTGTGCATCAGCTCTGTATAAAGCTGAAATGTCCACCATTTTGTAATTTTCGTAGAACTGTTAAAAGTAAATCCGTACGAAATCTGCCTGTCAAAATTCCCCGGTCGGCTGTAGTAGATGCCGTTTCTTTGCTCGTTGGTTTCGGAAATCAAATTGTCGATATAGCTGTAATTGAAGCCCAAAGTGTAATTCTTTTTGAAAGTATAATTCAAATCCGCATTATAAGAAAAAGTAGGCTCCAAAAACGGATTCCCACCGTAGAAAGTATAGTTATCCATCGGATAGGTGAACGGATTCATATCCTTGTAATTCGGTCTGTCAATCCTTCTTCCAAGCGACAATCCTACGACGTGATTTTGCAAAGAATCTGCACGATATTGGATAAAAAACGTCGGAAAAAGACTCACATATCTTTTGGTAAACGCAGAATCCTTCACCATGGGATTTCCTTTTTGATAACCTTTGATGTCAGAATATTCCATCCTCAAACCAAGCTGAATTGAGATTTTATCAAACTCCTTAGCATAATTGGTGTAAACCGCGTGAATATTTTCTTTGTAATCGAAATTGTTTGAAAACGTGTAATTTGGCGTTTCTATTCCATCTTTCACATCTCGGAAATCAGCGATGTTTCCTGTTTTCACAAAACTTGATTTTGCGCCCAAGTCGAAACTTCCTCCAAACAAATTAATTCCACTATAATCGGCTTTCAAAACTTTAATCGTCACATCCGATGGCAATTTGGAATCAATTCTCGTGTCTGCCAAAACAGAATTATCTGGATTCAAAGTTTTGTTGAATTGACTTTGTTCGATTTTCGAATCGTATTTAATATAATCCGCATTGATGCTCAACTCCTGCTTATCTTTGATTTTCCGAGTCATATTCAAATTCACAGAACCATTTTTAAACATAATATCCATTGGAATATTAGCCTCAATTTTATTGATTGTCTGCAAGTTATTATCCTGAATAATCGCATTATTCACCGTATTTCTTTCCGATGGATTGATGAAACCATTCAAAACAATTCCGAAAGTCGTTTTGTCATTCGCATAGAAATCTGCGCCGATTTTCATAGAATTGGTTCTGTTGGTTGGCGTGATGTAGGAATTTTGTGTGAAAATTGAAGTTCGTTCGCCTGCAGGATTGAAATATTCTCTTTTAATCGTCAAATCCTGATAGCTTCTGGTTTTATTGACGCTGAGATTGGTAAAGAAATTCCATTTTTGAATTCTATAATTGAAATTGGTGCTGTTCACACTTCGCACATATTTTCCTTGTCCATAAGCCAAATTGAAACCACCGTTGAAACCTTTTGCCAAAGTTTTTTTCAATCTAATATTGATGATTCCAGCATTTCCAGAAGCATCATATTTCGCTGGCGGATTTGGGATAACCTCGATGCTTTCTATGCTGGACGACGGAATAGAACGGAGATAATCCGCCAAATCCGAACCTGCAAGATACGTCGGTTTGTCATCAATGAAAATCTGAACGCCACTTTTCCCACGAAGCGAAATATTATCATTAAAATCCACATTCACCGACGGCGATTTTCCCAAAACATCCAAAGCCGTTGTCCCAGCATTGCTAATCAAAGCATCAGGATTGATGACCACTCTATCGATTTTCTGCGTCACAAAAGGTTTTTTTGCCACAATTGTTACGGCTTCAATTGATTTGGTTCCGCTTTTCAAATTAATATCGGGAAGATTGATATTCGCTTCAGAAGACTTGATTATATCTGATGTATATTTCTCATAATCCGATTGTTCGATAACAATTTTAGCTTCATCAAATTTCACATTTTCGATTTCGAATTTCCCGTCTTTGTTCGTTATAGCAACTTTCAAAGTTTCCTCATTAGAAGCATTGATGAGCAAAACCGGAACATCAGAAATTGGCAAATTGTCTTTCCCAAGGATTTTCCCAGTCAGAGAATTCTGGGCAAAAGTTATCGTGGAAAGTACGATTGCAAAAAGAAAAAGTAGTTTTTTCATCACCTTTATAGTTTTTAATTTATTTTATCAATCCTTTTCAGAATCTGCTGATAAGTATGAGCAAGAAAAAAATTGTTACCACTGTTTTGAAAATTTTCGAGCTTGTATCTATTTTCATTTTAAAACAAGAGAATATCAAGAACTATAATTTGCCTAATTCCGCTAAACTTTAAGAAATAGACAATCCGAAACACATTTTTGTTACATCAATTGAACATAAAAAGCTATTTTTACGAATTCAGAAAAATGAAACTATGAAAACTAAACATCCTAAAGGCCTACCCTATCTATTTTTCACAGAAATGTGGGAACGTTTCGGTTATTATTTGATTTTGGGGATTTTTGTCCTTTATGTCATAGAACCGAACGGCGACAAAGGTGGACTTGGATTGCCAGATAAAATGGCGGATGATGTTTTCGGAACTTACATTGCATTGACTTATTTGACACCGTTTCTTGGTGGTTTCCTTGCAGAAAGATTGCTCGGTTACATCAAATCCATTTATCTCGGTGGCGTTCTAATGGCCGCTGGTTATATCGGATTGGGAATATTCAAAGAGTTGCCATTATTTTACGGATCATTAGGATTAATTATCATCGGAAATGGCTTTTTCAAACCTACAATTTCTACAATTCTAGGAAATCTCTACTCCGAAGAACCTTACAAACACAATAAAGACACGGGCTACAATATTTTCTATATGGGAATCAATATTGGGGCATTTGTCTGCAACATTATCGCCGCTTATATGCGAAACCGTTTTGGCTGGGGCGAAGCGTTCATCGCGGCCGGAGTTGGAATGTTGATTGGCCTGGTGATTTTCAGTTTTGGTTTGAAACATATCCGTCATGCTTGCGAAATGAAAGCAGCGAAGGAAGGCGACAGCAAAATTTCTGACGTTTTATTAAAAGTATTTTTACCAGCTTTAGTTGTTGGTGCAATCGGTTGGATAATTCCAGGAAATATCTTTGGAAGTGATAGTACGGATGCATTTATTTTCGCTTGTGTGCCTGTGATTTACTTTTACATTTCGCTTTACTTCAAGGCACATAAAGATGAGAAAAGATCGATTGGCGCTTTGCTGATGATCTTCTTGGTTTGTATGTTTTTCTGGGCGATTTTCAAACAGAACGGAACAGCCTTGACACGTTGGGCAAATTATTACACCGATAGAAGTATTCCTGAAAAATTGGTTGAACCAATGCGTGGCATTTATATGCTTGATGGAAAAGATGGAACAACCGGAAAATCCTTTGAAGACAAAGAAGTTGCTGTTTATGATGACCAATTCCGTTCTCAGAAAAATGAAGCTGGCGAGACAATCAAAGTTTCTGGCAAAGATGTTTATTTTAAAAACATTGACCCTGAAAAACGAGCGCAACTCAGCACAAATCCGAAACAAGAAGTTTACCTTTTCAATACCGAACTTTTCCAATCTGTAAATCCGTTTTGGGTAATTGTCCTGACGCCGGTGATTGTCGGATTCTGGGCATTATTCCGAAAGCGTGGAAAAGAGCCAACGACTCCTACAAAAATTATGATAGGACTTTTCATCACAGCTTTGTCTTGTCTTGTGATGGTCGGCGCTGTCTACGCCGGACAAAATGGTACGGTGAAGGTTTCACCACTTTGGTTGGTTGCCAGTTATGGCGTTGTGACGATTGGCGAACTTTGCCTTTCACCAATGGGATTATCCGTTGTTTCAAAATTGTCACCTGCAAGATTGACCGCTTTGATGATGGGTGGATTTTTCCTCGCCAACTCTGTCGGGAACAAGCTTTCCGGAATTCTTGCCAGCACTTGGTACAGTTATGAGCATAAGGAATATTACTTCCTTGTGAATTTCGGGCTTTTGATTTTCGCCTTTATTTTAGGGATTTTTATGTTGAAATTTTTGAATAAAGTGATGAAGGAGAACGGTGTTGATTAATATTTAACCATCGAATTGTCGCAGCCCGACTTGAACGGAAATCCTTTTTTGCGTAGACTTAACGTTCTATTTAATCTGAAATAGTACTGCAAAAAAGATTGGGAGTGGAAGGCGGAAAAAGCTGCCCAAATTTTAATTCAATGATATCTTATGAAATGCCAACCTCGGAGTTCCGTCTGAAACGTAGATGATTCCACACTTTTCGTAACCAAGTTTCTCTAAGACTTTTTGCATTGCGATGTTTGATTCGTGGGTGTCTATTCTGATGTTTGGGATTTGTTGGAAGCTCCATTCAAAGCAGAATTTGGCCAATCCTTTTGCCTTTCCGTTGGATGCCAATCTGTGGATGACGCCGTATTTTTCGTCATTCAGCCAAGCGCCGTTTTCTATGATTTTGTAATTTGGATCTTCACCTATGATCAGACAAAAAGTGCCAACAATTTCTCCATTTTCTTCGATTACAAATTGCTGATTGTCCTTAATATCATTCAGGATTAATTCTTTTTGAGGATATCCGTTTGTCCATTGGATGTTGTTTCCACTTTGGCGCATCAGTTCGCGGGAATGGTTGATCATTTCCATCAAAGAATCTATTTCGTCGGCTTTTGCTTTTCTAATTTCCATTTTAATAGGATTAATTCTGGCAAAAATAATAATCTTTGGACCATTAAGAAAACAGGATTTGTAGCTGTGTTTCCGAAAAAAAACTATATTTGCTAATCTTAACAAAAATTAACAATTAAAATATGGATACAGCCGTTCAAGCGAAAACCAAACACCCAAAAGGTTTATGGGTACTTTTCGGAACAGAAATGTGGGAGCGTTTCAATTTCTACGGAATGCGAGCTTTGCTTACTTTGTTTATGGTAAACTCTCTCCTAATTAAGGAGGCAGATGCCGCAATTATCTACGGAGGATTTTTAGCCTTGTGTTATTTGACTCCACTTTTAGGCGGTTTTATCGCTGACAAATACATTGGAAACAGAAATGCAATCTTAGTTGGAGGAACCTTGATGGCGCTTGGTCAATTGTTATTATTCTTCAGTGCTTCTACATTTTCTACCAATCTTGGTGGTGCAAAAGGATTGATGTGGTTCGCCCTTTTCGTTATTATATTCGGAAATGGATTCTTCAAACCGAACATTTCATCAATGGTTGGAAGTCTCTATCCGAAGCAAGAGAAGTCAAAACTGGATTCTGCTTTTACAATTTTCTATATGGGAATCAACATCGGAGCGTTCCTGGGTCAGTTCATTTGCCCATATTTAGGTGATGTGAAAGATGCTGGTGGCGTGAGAGATATTTTTGCTTTCAAATGGGGATTCTTGGCAGCTTCTATCGCAATGTTGATTGGAACCGTTACTTTCTTCATCCTTAAAAACAAATATGTAGTAACGCCGGAAGGCCGACCAATTGGTGGGTTGCCAAAAAATAACACGAGCGAAGATTTTGAAGAAGGCGAAACACAAACGGCTCAATTCTCTGGAAAAAATATGGGAATTGCTGCCATATTATTCGTGGCTTTATTCTTTGTTTTCAGATATATTTTGGTAAGCGAAGTTGGTTTCAGTTCTGTGGGAATGGGACAATTGATCAAAGGATTAATATATCCATTCATCTACGCAGCTGGGATTTCATTAGCATTTTTGATTATGAGTTCTGCAGAAAACAAAGTTGAAAGACAAAGAATCTGGGTTATCTATATCGTTTCATTCTTTATTATTTTCTTCTGGGCCGCTTTTGAACAAGCTGGTTCATCATTAACATTCATTGCTGATAATCAAACCGATAGAGATATTTTTGGTTGGAATATGCCACCTTCAATGGTTCAAATCTTTAACGGATTATTCGTAGTTGCATTGGCTTTACCATTCAGTTTGCTTTGGGATAAATTGAGAGCAGAAGGAAAAGAGCCCGTTTCTCCAATGAAACAAGCAATGGGACTTGCATTGATCGCTCTATCCTATTTCATTATCGCTTACAACGTAAAAGACCTTGGAAATACAGGATTACTGGCTATCAAATGGTTAATGTTATTATATTTAATCCAAACAATGGGTGAACTTTGTTTGTCTCCAATTGGATTATCTTTGGTAGGGAAATTAGCGCCAAAAAGATTTGCTTCCTTATTATATGGTGTATTCTTTATTTCAAATGCTGCTGGTTATGCACTGGCTGGTTCATTGGGAGCAATCATTCCTGCTACAGGCGACAAATTTGTAAAAGCTGAAAAATTGGGCGTAAATCTTCAGGACGTTTTGGACAAAAAAGTAACCTTGACACCTGAGCAAGTGGCTTTATTTGAAAAAGAACAATTACCAATCGCTAACACGACTTTCGCTGGCGTTGAAATTCATAACTTGTTTGAGTTCTTTATGGTGTTCGTTGTACTTTGTGGAATTGCAGCTGTTATTCTTGCGATTCTATCACCAAGATTAAAGAAAATGATGCACGGCGTAAGCTAACATCTATAAAAACATATCTTTTAAAAACCACCGAATATTCGGTGGTTTTTTGTTAAATTCGTATGGCGAAAATCTCAATTTTTGTTGTATTTAATCATTAATTGAATCTTTAGCATTTATCATCCATCAATTATAAACAATGAACTTAACTCTCGAACAAATACAAGATTTCAAAGGAAAATATCCAAAGCAAATCTGGTCGCTTTTTTTCTCCGAAATGTGGGAACGTTTCTGCTTTTATGGAATGCGCGGAATGTTAACATTCTTTATTATAAATGTAATTTTTGAAAATTCTACTTTAAAACCTGCAGAAAAAGATGAATTGGCTAATTTGCAATACGCAGCAATTCAAGCATTTGTTTACGCATTCACATTTGTAGGTGGACTTTTTGCCGATAAAATTTTAGGATTCAGGAAATCTTTATTTTGGGGCGGTATTTTAATGATTATTGGGAGTTTGATTCTCGCTGTTAACCCACACGAATATTTCTTCCTCGGAATTTCATTTACTGTTGTAGGAACAGGTTTTTTCAAACCGAATATTTCCACGATGGTTGGAAAATTATATAAATCAGGAGACTCCAGAACCGATGCCGGGTTTTCACTTTTCTATGCTGGGATCAATCTGGGAGCGCTTTTGGGTGGTTATCTTTGCATCGCCATCGGAAAAGGCGAAATGTTATCACGTTTAATTCCAGAACACAAAAGATGGAATGTGGCGTTCGGTTTGGCAGCGATTGTAATGGTAATTAGTTTGGTGAATTTTATTTTTACTCAAAGACAATTAGGTCCAATCGGACTTCAACCTCAAAGGCTAAATGCGGACGGAACTTTCTCTGCCTTAGCAAAGTGGAATGAATACAGCGTTTATATTTTATCATTGGTCTTCGTTCCATTAATTATGATAATGGTTTCTGTTCCAGAATACACAGATTATTTTATGTGGACAGTCGGACCTTTGACGTTGATTTATTTGTTTTATGAAATGACAAAAGTGACATCAGCCGAAAGAAACAAACTTTGGGCAGCCTTGGTTTTCATTATATTTTCTATCGTATTTTGGGGAATTTATGAGCAATCTGGAGGTTCATTAAGTATTTTTGCAGCAAACAATCTCAACAAAGATTTATTAGGATTAGATCCGAATGGCGTGAATAATTCCGGAGGTGCTTTTTTCATTATTTTCCTGGCGCCAATTGTAGGTTTGTTGTGGATTTGGCTGAGCAAAAGAAAATTGGAACCAAATACATTAATTAAATTTGGTTTAGGGTTCATCTTCCTTGGTTTGGGATATTACGTCCTTTTTGCAACCAAGTTTTTTGCCACAATGCAAGGAATCACTTCGCTTAACATTTTCACCATTGCCTTATTAGTCATCACTTTCGGGGAATTGTGCCTCTCTCCCATTGGATTATCGATTATGACAAAACTTTCCACAGAAAAACTGCAGGGAATGATGATGGGAATGTGGTTTTTGGCTTCCGCTTACGGTCAATACGTTGCTGGACAGATTGGTGCAGGAATGGCAAAAGTGAAAACTGGTGCGAACAATTACGACGCGCTCATCACTTACACCGATGGATACAAACAATTGGGTTTATATGCTTTAATTGCCGGCGTTGTACTAATTTTGATATCTCCACTCGTGAAAAAACTAATGCAAGAAGTGAGATAATGATTTAACTAAAGTCCTTTTCAACAATCCAAACACAGATGAAAAAAATATTAATTTTAATAATTCTCTTCCTGATTCCAACTGCTGGAATGGCGCAAGTCCAATGGATGACGATTTCCCAAGCGTTGGAAGCTCAGAAAAAGGCACCGAAGAAAATCCTTATCGATTTCTACGCAGATTGGTGCGAGCCGTGCAAAGAGATGGATAAAAAAACCTACAATCATCCCGAGATTGCAAAAATCATCAATGAAAATTTCTACGCTGTGAAGTTTGAAAGCGACGGAAATTCCACCGTTAATTTTCTTGGACACAAGTTTACAAACCCCGAATACAAAGGCAAAAAAGGTAAATCCACGCTTCACCAGTTTTCTAAATATATGAACATCAATATGATTCCGACAATGGTCTTCCTTGATGAAAAAACCGACCCGATTACCAGTCTTTCCGGATTTCTGAAAGCGAAAGAAGTGGAACCTTATTTCTCGATGATTGCGTCCAACGATTACAAAACCATCAAATCCCGACGAGAATGGGAAGGTTATCAAAAGAAGTTTAAGTCGAAGATTAAGGATTAATAATTAATGACAGTAAAGAAGGAAAAGCTTTGGGATTATTTTATCCTTTGCGCAAGAGTTTTACTTGCTTGGACATTGTTAAGCTATGGATGGAGTAAGCTAAACGATGGACAATTTGGAATTTCTGCAGAAGAAATGGCAACTCCCGTAAAAGACTTAGGCCTTTTTAAGCTTAGTTGGTATTTGTTTGACCACGAACCTTTCAAATCTTTTATCGGCATTTCCCAAATCATTGCTGGATTGCTTTTGCTATACAATCGAACTCTGATATTTGGTGTATTAATGTCAATTCCGATATTTCTAAATATTCTAATAATCGATATCACTTATGTGAAAATGTCTGCTTTCTATTGGCGACTTTCCTATTATTTAATTTTGGATTTATTAATTCTGTGGCATTATAGAGACAGAATGATAATGGCATTCAAAGCTATTTTTAATGGCTTGACAACTAAATTTAAGTTTCCAACCTGGGCTTATTTAATATTACCAATTATGGCCATTGGTCTTGAAATCTTACCTTTCATTCCAAAATTGTTATTAGAATTGATTTTGAATCCAAAAGAAATATCAGATTTATTTCTGTCAATATGGAATAAAGAATAAATCTAGCTCAAATTCTTCCAGAATGACAAATATTGCGTTTTTCTTTTGTGACTTTTGTGGTTAGATTTTAATTCCCGAAATTCGTCGGAACAAATTTTCCTTTCTTGACATTAGAAACTTCCATAGAATTTCTCAAAGGCATCGGCACCGAGCGCGCAAAACTCATCAGAAACGTGTTGGGGATTTCGACTGTGGAAGATTTGCTCACTTTTTATCCAATTCGATATATCGATAAAAGCAAAATCCACAAAATTGGAAATATTGCTAAAGATACAGAAGCTGATATTCAATTGAAGGGAAAAATCACGGACATCCAAGAAGTTGTTTACGAAAAAGGAAAACGCTTGTCTGCGAAATTCCGTGATGAAACTGGAACGATGGATTTGGTTTGGTTCCGATATACGAATTGGATGAAAGATGCAGTTCCACTAAATCAGGAGATTTTCATTTTTGGAAAGGTGAATTTCTTTAATGGCAACTTCTCAATGCCACATCCTGAAATTGAGGTGGATGAGAAAAAAGCTTTGCAAGGAACGCTTCTCCCAGTTTATCCAGGAAGTGAAAAGTTGACCAAAAGAGGAATCACAAATAAATTATTTCAAACCGTCATTTTCAATCTTCTGAAAGATTTACCCAATTTGATTCAGGAAAATCTGCCAGATTATTTGATGAAATCGATGAAGCTGATTGGAAGACTTAATTCCTATTATTTCATTCATTTTCCTAAAGATTTAAAACAATTTGATGAAGCGAACAGACGATTGAAGTTCGAGGAAGCTTTCTTTTTCCAGCTCGGTTATGGCTTGAAGAAACTTCATCAGAAAACAAAATCCTTCGGAAATCCGTTTCCAATTGTTGGCGAATATTTCACGAGTTTTTACGAAAATAATCTTCCGTTTGAATTGACTGGCGCTCAAAAGCGAGTTCTGAAAGAAATCAGAATCGATATGAAACGTTCGACCCAAATGAACAGATTGCTTCAAGGCGATGTTGGCTCTGGGAAAACGATGGTTGCACTTTTGACAATGCTAATTGCGATGGACAATGGTTTTCAATCCTGTCTGATGGCGCCGACAGAAATTTTGGCTCAACAACATTTTAATTCAATAAAAGAATTATTAGAGAAAACCAATATCAAAGTTCGATTATTAACAGGTTCTTCCAAAACAGCGGAACGGAAAATCATCCACGAAGAGTTGGAAAATGGGCAACTTTCTATATTAATCGGAACGCACGCACTTTTGGAAGACAAAGTGAAATTTCAGAATCTTGGTTTGGCAATTATTGATGAACAGCACAGATTTGGCGTCGCACAACGGGCAAAACTTTGGGCAAAAAATAATATTCCGCCACATATTTTGGTAATGACAGCAACGCCGATTCCACGGACTTTGGCGATGAGTTTTTATTCTGACCTTGATGTCTCTGTGATTGATGAGATGCCGGTTGGAAGAAAACCAATTATTACAGCTCATCGTCGAGAAAAAGACCGACTTTCGGTTTATAATTTCTGCAGAGAAGAGATTGAGAAAGGCCGACAAATCTACTTCGTTTATCCGCTCATCGAGGAATCGGAAACGTTGGATTACAAAAATCTGATGGAAGGCTTGGAAAGCGTAATGAATTTCTTCAAAAGCTACAATGTAACAATGGTTCACGGGAGAATGAAACCTGCGGAGAAAGATGCCAATATGCAATATTTCGCTTCGGGACAAGCACAAATTATGGTGGCGACAACCGTGATAGAAGTCGGCGTGAACGTACCGAATGCTTCTGTAA
>RCUH01002064.1_pt1 | contig 12707 bp, 15 predicted proteins | sample 2166191 | NCBI WGS metagenome assembly RCUH01 (sample SAMN09932848, study PRJNA488358) | compost metagenome | feature: garden; material: soil; isolation source: compost soil in an enriched community after 214 h of incubation | place: Germany: Experimental Botanical Garden Goettingen | collected...
GTCCACAGCGCTTCGAGATCCTCGATATGGTTTTCGAGCAGCATCGCGATGTCCACGAGCGAAAGGCCAGTCAGTGTGACCGACTGGCCTTCTTTATCGCTCATGGGGAAAACGCGCTTCGGTGCTTTGTAGTGGGCGAAGCTCATGATCCCCTTTCGCTTACGGTGTCGAAACTGCGCGGCCGTCCACGTACACCGATTCGATGTTCGAGGACTTCTTCAGGATCTCGACCGCGAACGTCATCTGCTGCCAGTCGTCGCCCTTGAACGCGTAGTCGCCGTCGGGGGTCAGCTTGACATACGGGAAGTAGAAGTCGCGGTTGGTGCCCTTCGGGTTGTCGGCCACGTAGCGCAGGGCGCCGTAGATCGACTTGTTCTTCGAGATGACCTGCTCGCGCGTCGTGGCGGCCACGTCGTAGGTGAAGCGCAGCGTGTCGCCGTCGGCGATTGCCGTGGCCGTGGCAACGTCTTCGATGTAGACGCGGCCCAGGGCTTCGTCCACTTCGATGTTGCCGGCCGGCGTGATCACGGTGGGCACGCCTGCGACTACCTTCGACACCAGCACGTTCGACACGTTGCGCACGCCCGAGGGCAGAGCCGTCGTTGCGCCCAACTGAATGAACGTACCGCGCTTGACGCCAACCTTGTCGCTGTCAACCACGGCGGTTGCCGAGGCGGTCACGACCGTACTGGGGTCATCGCCCAGGAACTGGAGTGCGATGTTGTCGGCCGAGATGTTGTCGCACACGACGGTGCCGGTGCGGTCGAACGACAGTTGCACCGAGTCGTCCTTGGTGCGGATGCCCGAGTCGCTGTCGAAGTGGTCGAGATCCTCGGACGTGCTGGTCGTCGAGAACTCGGGCGTGTTGCCGAAGTAGCGTTCGCCCGAACCCTGCGTGGTGGCCGTGATGGCAACGCCGTCGGGATAGCGGTCGAAGAAGATCTTGCCCCGGCCGAGGGTGTAGTCCTTGCCGCCAAGGTCTGCGGTGATTGGCATGGTGATGCTCCTTAGAGAGTGGAAAAAAACTTGCGGTGCGGATTATGGCTCATTGCTCTTTATGCACTTACCTCCCTGGCGAAAGTGATCGTGACCGGCAGGTAGAAGCACGCCTTGGTGCTCTGCGCCGGATCTTGCGGCCGAACGATCAGCGGGCCGAACTCGAAGTCGGCAATCATGGGGTGCCCGTCATCGTCACGGCCGAGAAGGTGGTACTGCGGATACGCGGGGCGGCCACTGTTGTCGGCCTTCTCGGCGGTGATCACCGCGAGCCGCAGCGAGACCTCATGGCCGAAACGGTAGAGCGCGTCGGTCGGCTCCTTCAGGTCATCCTTGCAGTAGCCCTGGATGAGCAGCGGCCACGTCGTCTTCGTCGCCTGCTTGTCACCGACGTAGGCGTTGAAGCCCGAGCGCGGGGCCTCGACCACGGTGATGTAGGGCAGATCGCTTTCCTCGCCGGTCAGCAGCCGACCGCGTTGGACCTTGCCGACGGTGGCGAACTCGGCCGCAGGGTCGAGCGTTTCTTCGAGGACGGCGGTGAGCCGCTTGAGTACGGTGAGACGGAATGGATCAGCCACGGGAAAGCCTCGCAAATTGACGTAGGAACTGGGTGGTGAGCAGCCGCTGGATCTGTGGGGTCTGATCCTCGGCGACACCGCGAAAGACCTGATCGACGGACGGGCCGTAGAGCAGATACGTGTTGTCCTTGAGCTTGACGGCCTTGGACGAGTTGCGCAATTGATCACCGGGCTGGAGCCGCACGGCGACGCCCAGGTTGCCGTTCTTCAGCCGCACCATGAACGCCTTGGGCATCAAGCGCGTTTGACCGGGGTTCACGCGCACACGCACGCCACGGCCACGGGTGTTCTCGGGGTTCTGTCCTTCGGCGAAGCGGGCGAGTGATGTGGCGCGATCACGACCACGGATCATTGCGCTGATGTCGCCCTTGCGGGCCTTCTTCACGACTTGAAGGCGCTCACCTTCGAGGTAGCCCTTGGGGAAGGCGACTTCCTTGCGCATCTCTTTGCGCATCTCGGTGATGCCCTGGCGCTCGGCAACGTCGTTGACGGCGAGCACGGCTGCTTGCTCGGCGATGTCCGGCAGCGCCTCGAAGAAGCGGTACACGCTGTCGAGACCTTGAGCCAGGACGAATGCGGTCATAGCTCGGCTGCTTGCCAGATCTCTTCGAGGGGGCCGCTGCTCTTCTCTTTCACCTGAAGGGTGAACACCTTGCCGTAGGCAGGGAACTCGATGAGCACGTCTTTCTTGAACACGAGCGCGGGCGTGTCGGAGGGGATAAGAACGATTCGGTCGATGCCCTGGATGAACTCCGCATATCCCTGGTTCTCGATGTCGCCGAAGCGGTCAATCTTGTTGTGCCAGCGTGCGGTAAGTGCCACCGGGGCATCGGCCATATCGCTCTCGCGGTAAAGCGCCGGAACGCCCAACGTGGTCTGCACCACGCGGCGAACCGTCGCTTTAGCGGCTGCAAAGTCAAATGCAGCCATCGCGATCAGATCTCGCTGTCGGTCGAAACCGAGCGGCCGTCGGCCACGGAGGTCAGCGCACCGCTGCTCGCGCCTTCGACGGGGTAGAGCGCCTTGACCGAGGACTTTTCGATGTCGGCCACTTCTTGCGCAGTGAACTCGAAGGCCTTGCCGATCTCGGGCACGACTTGTTTGCCATCGCGCACGATGACCACGGTGCAGCGGGGAACGCGGCTGATGCTCTTGCCGGTAGCTTGGGTCTTGGACATGTTGGTGATCTCCTTGAAGTTGAAAAGCCCCGAGCGGGATTGCTCGGGGACTCAGGGGTTGTGGGAAACGATCAGGTGCCGGTGTCGATCAGGAAGGTGCCGTTGGGCTGCTTCGGGATCATCAGCGGCGCCGACTGCATCAGCAGGTACTCGACGCTCGGGTCTTCGTTGCGCCAGTTCTTCGCGAAGATCTCCAGAGCCTGGAGGTTCGCGTCGAAGTCCTTGATGGCGCCGAAGCAGCGCACACCCTGGACCGTCTGTGCCGAGACACCCATCACCGAGTTCTGGTCGAAGATGAACTTCTCGGTGTTGTCCACCGGGTCGATCAGCTTGCCGTTGTGAATCCAGATGTCCATCTTGCCCTTGCCGTCCAGGCCGCCAAGGCGGCCGACGTACTCGACGCCCTCGTAGCCGTCCAGCACCATCGACACGCGCGAGTCGTAGCCGTCGTAACGCTTGTCCATCTGGTCGCGCACGTTCACGCGGCTCGTGTACTTCTCCCAGGCGTCCTGGCCGAACACGTAGTCCGTGATGCGCGAGCCCGACAGAATGTTCGAGCGGTTGCGCATGAAGCGCAGGTTCGCGTCCGGGTCGGAGGTCGCTTGGCTCCAGCGGGCCGCGCCGGTCAGCACGCTCGTCAGCGATGCGTCACGACGGAAGTCCACCAGCGTCGAGGGGTAGTCCTCGCCGACGATGGTGACTTGGCCGAATTGCAGCGCCTGGGCGGCCAGCCACTCGTTTCGGTTCGAGATGGCGTCGCGGCCCTTCTGCGTGAGTTCGGCGATCACCGCGTCCTTGCGTTGCTGGGGCGACAGCGTGCCGGTGAACGGGGTCTCTCCAGCGCGGCGCGGCAGCACCATGTTGGGATCGACCACGTACTTCGGCTTCACGTAGGCCGGCTTGAACGACACGCTGTCGTAGCCGGTCATGCCGAGCACACGGCCCTGCACGTTCGGCACGACGAACGGCGCCATCAGGCGGTTATCGTCGAACACACGGTCGAAGAAGATCTGCTCCGTGGTGAAGTTGATCGCGCGCGGGAAGAAGCGGTCGAGGAACCAGCGGGTGGGCTGGCGCGTGTAGCGCAGAACGTCGAGCATGTCTGCGGTGCTGTAGAGATCCATGGTGTGACTCCGTGAAGTTGCGAAAGGGTTGGTTGTTGTTGAAAGAGCCGATCAGTGGCCGGGCACGATGGCGCCGACGAAGATCATGGTGCCACGGAAGAAGGCCTGACGCTTGACCAGCGTGTCCAGGTCCGACGGCCACACCAGCACTTCATGGTTGAAGTGGCCCGCATCGAAGTACGGGGTGTCCTTGCCGTTGGCGCTGGGCTGCGCGGCGATAACGTAATCCTGGCCCAGGTCCGAGCCGACGGTCGCCACGCGGGCCACGGTGCCGGTCGTGGTGGACTTCTTGACCACCTCGTACTTGGTGATGTCGGTGGTGGCCTTGGCCGCGCCCGTGTGGATGGGGGCATCACCGGCATAGAGTTGCTCGGGATCGTAAGTGCCTTCGAGGGCGCTGCCTGCGAGATCATTGACTGCCATGTCGTTTCTCCTGAAGTTGAAAAGGTTGGGACCGCGCGATTATCACTTCTTCGCGATGTTGCCCATGTTCGAGCCGGTCGCCATGCGGTGCGCGGCGGCGGCGCGCTGGCCTGCGGTCATCTGCTCGGCACCGGGCTCGCCGCCGTCACCGCCACCGTCAGCACCGACGTTCGGGTTCTGCGTGCCAGCCATGGCGGCGTTGAAGTTGTTGGCGTTCTCGGTCGAGGCGCGGGTCGAGGCGGCAGGCGCAGCAGCCACGGGGGCAGCGGCGGCAGGAGCCGCAGCCGGCGCGCCAGCAGGAGCAGCGGCCTTCTCGGGAGCGGCAGCAGCCAGGGCGGCGGTCGCATCGGCCACGGACATCGACGTGTTGAACGCGAAGTGGTTTGCCAGTTTCGGGTTCGCCTTGCCGTGCTCGCAGTTGATGATGCCGGTCACGCGGGCGCGTTCTTCAACGCGTGCTTGATCAGCGGCGGCTTGGTTCGCTTGGGCCTCGGTGGTGGCGGCCGGCGCGGTGGTTGCAGTCATAGTGACTTCCTTCGTTTCAAGTTTAAGAGTCGAGCCGGAAAGCTCGCCGAGGAACGCCTGCACCGCTTCTGAGGGCGATGCAATTGCGTCGATAAGGCCGAGAGACATAGCCTCGTCGGCGCGAAAACCGCGTGATTGTGTATCACGCACAACCTTTGCGTCCACTGCTCGCTGCTTGGCGACCAGAGACACGAAGGATTCGTAGGAGGTGTGGATGCCCGCTTTGATGTTCTTGCGGGCGTCATCCGAGAGGGCCTCGAAGGGGTTGCCGTCGGCCTTGTTGGCGCCCTCGAAGATGAGGCTGATCTTCAGGCCCCAGTCTTCGAGCATCTTGCTCATGTCGATGTGCATTGCGATCACACCGATGGAGCCGACGCCGGCACTGGGAATTACGACCATACGCGAGGCTGCCGAGCCGATGGCATAGCCAGCGCTGTAGGCGTTCGAGTCCACCACGGCCAGGGAGGGCTTCTCCAGGCGCGCGGCGAAAATCTCGTCGGCAAGCTCGAAGCAGCCAGCGGCCTCACCGCCGTAGCTGTTCACGTCGAACACGATGCCGGTCACGTCTTCATCTGCCAGGGCCATGCGCAGTTGAGCGCGAATGAAGTTGTAGCCCGTGATCGAGCCGTAGGACCAACTGAAGCGATTCACGAGCGTGCCCGTGACGGGGATGATCGCGAGGCCCGCAGCGAAGGCGAACGGCTTGTCTTGATCGCGACCGTCCAGGCCGAACGCGGCGCAGTGCTCGGCGCGGTTCTTCAAAAACTTGGTCTGCGCTTCGTCCGGATCGGTCTTCGCCATGTAGGCGATGTCTGCGGCCAGGGCGGTGCCCGAGTAGAGCGGCGACAGCGCGATCTCGCGCAGGTTCATGCGCGTCAGGGCGGCGCGGGCGGCAATATCACTCATTGTTCTTCTCCTTCATTACGCATGGTGTTCTGAGCGTCGTTGACGCCCGGCTTGGTGGCGGCGGTATCGAATTGCAGGTCGTACTCCTTGATCAGCTTCTGCTCGCGGGCGCGTTGACGGAAGACACGGCGCCAGTCTTGGCCCAGGCGCGAGTTCTCGGCCTCGTAGGTGGACAGGCCCGACTTGATCCGCATCACGGCAGCTTGCGTTTCCTTCAGTTCGTCGATCTGGCCGCGCGAGGCGCCGATCCAGTCGCAGGCGCACAGCGCTTCGAGCTTGAGCGGGTCACGGTACAGGTCGGCCACCGACATGCCCGGGGGCAGTGGCACGTGACCGTTGTTCAGTTCCTCTTCGAGCCACAGCATGTAGATGCTGTTCGCGAGACGGTCGGCCACCATCTTCTTGCGCGAACTCATGTACTTCCACGTCTCGGCCATCGACGCACGAGCCGACGAGTAGTTCGTCTTGGTGTAGTCGCGGCTGAACTGCTCGTAGCTCAGGCCGAGCGCGGCGGCTGTGTGGCGCAGCAGCGATTGCTCGAAGTCGGTACCGACACCGCCCGGCGTGCCAGCCGGCTTCATCGACAGCTTGGTGCCCGGATACAGGTGCGGCATCTTCACGCCGTCGAGCTTGATGTTTGTCGAGCCTTCGAGGAACGCGGACAGGCCGGCCATGTACTGCTCGATGGCTTCGTTCAAGCCAGCCGGGCCATTGCCCGCGCCCATCGCGCCGAAGACCAGTTCGCGCGGAAGCTCGGACTCGATGCAGGCCGCGTATGTCGCATTGACCACGGCGTTTTGCAGCACCACGTCTTGGAACTTCTGCGTCATGCGCATGTTCTTCAGGACCGACACCATGTCGGAGATCCCGCGCGTCTGGTCAGGCTGAAGAGCCTCGACGATGTGGATCACCATCTGGCGGCCCCAAGGCTTCGCAGCAGGCACGTAGTTCCAGACGTAGGGGTCAGGGCCGTCGAAGTAGCCCATGCTCGGAAAGCGCGAACGGATGTGATAGCCCAGCGGCTTGCCGAAGCGATCACGTTGCACGCCACGGCGGCGATAGAAGGTGTCGGCCTCACCGCTGGGGTTGCTCAGGCGCGCGGGGGCGATCATCTGGATCGCGGTCTTGCAGGGGCGGCGCACATCCGAGCGCATCCACTCCGACGTTGCCAGCACCTCGCCGGTCATCATGAAGCAACCGACACCCAGGCGGATCTGGCCGGTGAAGTTGGTCGAGCCTGCCGCGTCAAGCCAGTTCTTCGTCGAGTTCGCCACGAGGTTGAAACGGCTCTCGACGATCTCTTGGAACTCGTCGGCCCAAGCCTCGTCAGCGCCGAGGGCCAGGAAGTCGGGCTGTGCGTTCAGGCGGTACTCACCGCCGACGATGCTGTCGCGGTGGGTGTAGTTGGCACCCAGGGCGTAGCCGTCGTTCTGGAGCATGTCGCGCCCGCGCGCGTCAGCCATGTCCTTAATCGGGCTGATCTGCTGATCGGGTCCGATGATCGCCGGGTTCCAACGCAACAACTCGCGGCTCGTGCGCTCGGCGCCTTCGATGCCGCCGCCGCCCGAGAGCGCGAGTTCCTTGACGGGCTCGGTGGCCGTGGTGATCGTGGGTGCTTTTGCCATGGTGTGCCTCAGAAGATGAACATTGCCGGGCCACTCGGCTTCGGAAGCTCGTGACCCGGGCAACCGCAGGCCACGAGTTGCGAGTTCAGCAGGTTGATGTAGCTGCGCAAGCCAGCAAGGTTGACGGCAGTGAACTCCACACGTTCACCGTTCTGGTCAACGACAACACGGGCCGAAACGCCCGTGTTGATCTTGTGAAGAGCGGCGTAAGCGTCGGCCAGATCGGCTTCGAGCTTCGTGCATTTCTCGGGTGTGCAGGCCATGTGATGGTGTCCTTTTAAGCAAGAGCCTTGCCAGCGGCGGCAAAATCGTAGCGGGATTGTAGATTAGGAGCAAATCGACCGTCCTCTTCATCAACAGCGACGCTCAGGTTCACGTCCCAGTCGGCGCTCGCCCAGGCAGGCGGTTTGGCCCAGTCGATACGCTCGATGGAGATGATCTCGGACACGCACACGCCGATGCAGTAGTAGCTCAAGTCGGTCGATTCGTTGCGAGCGTCGTTGGGGTTCTCCCAGCCCTTCGGCGTGCGGATCTCGGCGCACAACTCGGTGTAGAAGTTGTCGGGCAACCATGTCGGCGTCAGGAACATGCCCATGCCCGGCGTCAGGCACCCGAGGCGGCTGTTCAGGTCGTCCTTCAACTGGTTCGAGTTCAGGAAGAGCACGGGGATGTCACCACGCGCGCCAGCGAGCATGCCCTTCTGGTTCGAGTCCGGGTAGCCGATGCGAGTACGTGGCAGGTTGAGGCCGTGATCACCGCGAAGCAGCATGAAGTTGCGGTGCATGTTCTGCGCACGCAGGCGGCGGTAGTAGTTGTACGCCATGGTCGCCACGCCCTTACGGCCGCCCGAGTCACAGGTGGTGTACCAGATGCCCATGGTGCGGCGCGGGCCCACGCGGTCGGGCTCGTCGAGCACGTAGCGCTTCTTGATGACCTGCTCTGTGATCTGGTCCCAGTCCTCAAGCTCTTTGTGCGGCTTCACCCAGTGGCGCTCATCGTTCTCGTTGAGTCGTGCCGAATACTTGATGTCGAAGCGGTCGATCACGATCATGTCGAAGCGCTCGCCGCCACGGATCGCGAAGACCTGCACCACCCACTTGTTGGTCTGCGTGTCGATGGTCGCGATCAGGAAGTTCGTTCCAGGCGGCACGAGGTGCTGGCCGAGCAGCTTGTCGGCGCGCGAGCGGATTACCTCGGGCTTGCGGTCGTCTTCGGAGAACGACTGCGGATAGTAGGGCTCGCCCAAGTCGGTGTTGTAGAACTTGCGTAGCGCTTCTTCCGAGCCCGTGCGGTTGAACTCATCGTAGGCGTCGAGATAGACCGACACCAGCTTGCGCCAGGACGTGAACGCAGCGGCCACGCCGTTCAACCAGAAGGATGCGATGCGCGTCTTCGGCTCAGGGCCAGTGACGATGCCCTTCGAGTTGATCTTCTGGCCGTCCTTCAGCCAGATGCCCCATGACTGCATCTCTTCGCGGTAGTCGGGCGCGATGCGCTCTTTGCAGTGCGGGCACACCATGCGCACGGTACTCGCCTTCTCGTGGTTCGTGCCGATCATGTCGTTGTCCCACTCCAGATCGGTGAAGTTGCCCTCGAAGTATTGATTGCAGAACGGGCACGGCCAGTGCCAGCGGCGGCGATCACCTCGGTTGTAGAGCTTCAAGATGCCCTCACTGGGTGGCGCCTCGTGGCCCTTGCAGATGTATTTCAGGTCGGTGATCGGCTTCGAGGGTGACGACTCGGCCATCGTCATCGCGTAGCTACCGAAGGTTGTGGTGCGCTTCGCCGAAAGGTCGTAGGGCTCGCCGTCGCCTTCCACGTCGTCGTCCATGCGATCACGGTCGGTGATCAGCATGATCGGAATAGGCTTACCGGCAAGTTGTGATGCTGTCGGCCAGCCAAGCGTGAACAGCATGCCGTTACGGTAGTGCTTGTCGTAGACGTTATCGCCCGACGAGCCCGGCATCAGCATTTCGCCGATCTCTGTACTGTGGCGGTGCAGACGGTCGATACGCCGAAACGAGAAGTCGCGCGCGTCGATCTGCGTGGGGCAGACGAGCATCACGTCCATCGGGTTGACCTTGATGTGATACACGAGCGTGTTGACTACAAGCGAGTCGGTCTTGCCGGTCTGTGCGGGTGCCACGAAGATCACGCCTTCATGGTTGCGCGAGATCATCATGTCCATCGGCTCTACCATGGGCGGCACCATGGAGTTCTTCCAATCGCCGGTATACGAGCCTGGGTTGTTGAGCTTGCGGTATTTCTCGGCCGCTTGCGACACGCTGATCTGCTCGGGCGGCTGAAGCATCTCAGCCAGATCCACGAAGATCGAGTTGAGCGTCAGGTACTTCTTAGAACTCGGCTTCTTCTTCATCATCGTCCTCTTCAGGCTCTTCGGGCATGCTGGTATCCAGATCCATCTCTACAGGCTTCTCATCGGGGCCCGCGAACTCCTTCATGATCGACTTGCGCAGTTCGTCGAGCATCGCGTACATCAGACTGCTCATCAGCGAGCGCTGCTTGTCGGTCAGATCGTTGTTGCGCTCGATGTTGTCTACGGTCAGCAGCGCGGACATGCGCACGAGCTTGAACAGTTCGCCGACCTTCTCCAGCACGCGCTGCGTCGGCCACAGGTCGCCGGCCTTCAGTTCGTACTCCTGCTGTGAGCGCTTGCCGGCCCAGTATTCCTTGCTCAGGTGCTTCGGCAACTCGTTCGAGTGCATCCGCTTGATGTAGGCCTCGATATCGTAGGCCGGCTTCACGAGGTAGGCTGCGCACTCGGCCAGATCGTAGATCGGCGTGCCCGAGCGTTCGCCCACGGGCTGGCAACTGTGGATCTTGCGCGCGAGGTTTCGTTGATCGATACGGAACAGGATGCACATCTGCCCTTGCGTCACGCCCTCATAGAGCATGGCGCGACTCACAGGGTCGAGCGAGCGCGAGTTGTTCAGCTTACCGGTTGCCATGGATGTCCTCTTCGATGATCGTGCGCAGGAGTTTGTCGGGGATGCGAAGGAGGTGCCGCATGTGCGCCTCGCAGTATGGAGGCAAGTCCCGACTGCCGTTGCGATACTGAGCGTATGTGACATACGCGACGCAAAGCAGTCGAGCGGCATACGTGGGCCCTAGGGCTGTACGCCGCTCGAATTCAAGCAGGTGCTTGTTACTGGATGGTTTAGCTTGTCGCATATATGCACCGTGAATATTCACGATGCACACATACTAGCACGGCTCAAAATTCGTCGGCCAGGGCGGCTTCCATCTCGGCGTCGAACTCGACCTCTTCGTCCAGAGGCTGACCCACGAGCGCCATCATCTTCCGGCGAGCCTTGATATAACCGCGCAGCATGCGGAACATGTCTTCCTGCGTGATGTCCTTCTTGTCCAGGCTCTTCGCGACCACCTCGTCCATCGTGCCCTCGCAGATGAGGCGCTGCACGATCACCTCGAACTCTTGGCCCTGGCGCGCGAGGCGCCCGATCAACTGCTTGTAGTTCTCAAGCGACCACGGCAGGTCGTACATGATGATGTTGTTCCCGCCGCGTTGTAGGTTGAGCCCGTGGCCCGCCGACTGCGGATGCACGAGCAGGATCGGGATCTTGCCCTTGTTCCATTTGGTGATGCACTTGCCTTTCGGGTCCATGAGCACCGCGTTGGGAAAGGCCTTCATCAAGCGCACGAGCGCGGGCTTGAAGTGGTAGGCGATCAGCACGGGCTTGCCCTGCAACGCCTCGACCATCTCCTTGATCATCGCGATCTTCTCGTCATGGATGTGATGCACCTTCTTGACGAGCTTGATGTCCTCCGTGTCCCAGTCCATCAGCAGCTTCGTGTCGTAGACGAAGCCCGAGGACAGTTGCAGCAGCTTCGACGACAGCGCCACGGCCGTGTCTGCCGAGACAGACTCGCCGTCGGGCAGTTGCAGCACGAACTCGTCTTGCAGCGTCTTGTACTGCGTCATGACCCGCTCGCTCAGCGTCAGCTTGCGGTCAACGATGCGCGGTACGTGTTCTTTGCCGTAGTCCCGCGCGCGCATGACCATAGTGATGTCCGCGATCTTCTGGAGGATCTCTTCTTCGGCGCCAGGGCGGATCTCGAACTGCTTCGACCAGCGGTTGAACTTGAAGTAGCGATTGCGGTAGGTCGTGATGTTCTTACCCAGGCGCTCACCGCGATCAAGCAGGAACATCTGCGCCCACATACCCATGTAGCCCTCGGCCGTGGGCGTCGCCGTCAACTCGATCACGCGCTTCATCAGGTGAGGGTACTTGCGCACCTTCGCCAACGCCTTGAAGCGGTCGGCCGCGTGGTCCTTGAAGCTGCTCGACTCGTCGATGATCACCACGTCATACGGCCAGTTGCCCTGGTGGTGGTTGACGAGCCACGTGACCGCCTCGCGGTTGATGATGTGGATCTGCGTGTTCGAGTTCGCGAGATCCTTGCGAATGCGCTCACGCTCTTGCGTCTCGGCGCGCGCGGTCATGCGTGTGGTGTCCTCGCGGCTCAGCCCCTCGGTCATGCCGAAAGCCCGCGCGCGAGCGCGAGCCTTGGCGAGCCGAGGGTCATCATCTTCCTCGCGTAGCAGCGTGAAGCGGAAAGGCGCGGTGTGCTCCCACATGGCGATCTCTTTCGGCCACGTGTCGCACGCCACCTTCAGCGGGCCGATGATCAGAATCTTCTTGGCCTGAAAGCTGTTGAGCAGATCCACCGCCACGGTGAGCGCGGTGATGGTCTTGCCCATGCCCATGTCGATGAACAACGCCGCGTAGGGCGTGTCGTAGAGAAACTCACGCGCCGTCTCCTGATAGTCGTGCATCTGGTCACGACGCAGGATGATGTCGGCGAGCATCGCCTTGATCTCGTCAGAAAGAGTTTTGCTCATCGATATTCCTGAAGTACGCCTTGAAGGCGTCAAGGTTGTCGAACCACACCACGATGCCGCCGTTCGCGCGGATCTCAGCGTGGCGGTCTTCCTGAAGTTTCTCAGGCCGCTTACCCGGCGCCTTCAACTCGACCCAAATGGTGAGCCCGTACTTGATGGCACAGCGATCAGGCCAGCCATTGCGCGAGAGGCTCTGCAACTTCTCGAAGATCCAGCCGCGAGCGCGCATCCACCGCTGCGCAGGCTGCTCGATGTTGTCGATCTCCTTGACGGTCTTCTCGTAGAAGAGCTTCGCTGTCATATGCCACCACCCTTCACGCATTTGACGCAATAACGGAACTCACGGTTGGGTTTCTCGATCTCCAGCCATGTCTCACGCATGCTCTTGGGCTTCTTGCCGCACACAGCCACGCAGGTCGGCAGGTTAACCGTGTGATAGGTCTTCGTGCCATCCATGAGGCCTGTGA
>RCUH01002069.1_pt1 | contig 12691 bp, 13 predicted proteins | sample 2166191 | NCBI WGS metagenome assembly RCUH01 (sample SAMN09932848, study PRJNA488358) | compost metagenome | feature: garden; material: soil; isolation source: compost soil in an enriched community after 214 h of incubation | place: Germany: Experimental Botanical Garden Goettingen | collected...
ATGCCGCTCCCATCAGGGCTAGGGCTCCCGTTTTCACAAGAAAGTTTTTCTCGAACTACAAAGGTAATTTTATAATCATCAAATAAAAGAATTTAAGCATTAATTATTCCTATATAAAACTTTTCCTATCAAAGTCTTATTATGATACATTTAAACCTTGCAGGTACATACATTGTATAAAATTCTAAAGACCTTTGCTCAAAAATTTAGCACAGCCTTTTTATATTAAATCGAAGTCAAACCATTATTTATGAATAAAATGAAAAATCTATTAATCATACTTTTTAGCACATTTCTTCTATTTTTTAGATGCGACAAACCAGTTGAGCCAAAAACTGATCATACACATTCTCAACTAATACATTCCAGCGGCCCTGCAATGAATACTGCAGAATTAAACGAAATTCCAAAAACTGCAATTAAACAAATCTCACCAATACCAATAAAGATTATAAAAGCCACACTACACAAAAATAATTACTCAGACCATAAAGACATTAAACTCACATTCAAAAATATAGGAAAGAAAAATATAAAAGCAATAAAATTTGAATGGTTTTGCGTCAATTCATTTGACGAACCAGCAAACGGAAGATTTTTCTACGGAGAAGGAAGATTTACAGAAAACTCTATTCATCTATTAAATTCAAATCAATCAAAAACTGAATTCTGGGAAGATTTTTCTACAGATGCAGACAAAATTATTGAGATAAGAGCTTATTATATCACCTATACCGATGGCACAAAATGGGAACTTAATGACAACATCAATCCACTGTTATTAAGAAATTTAGAAAAAAACAATTCCAAAAGCCGTTAAACTTTTTTATTTTGTTTTTGGCTATACCCAAACCAAAAACAAAAAAAGGCATAACCAAATTTCTTTAATTATTGCCTGCTCTATTTTTTATAAACTGCAGCAAATATAGTTTGCAAAAAATGCAGCACTTTATTCACGCCAAAAAAAAAGTTTTGAAAAACTGAAGCTTAAAAGGCTTTTGTTTTCAAAACTCAATATATTCTTTTTACCGCTATTAATTACCGTTTAGCTCTTATTCTTTTAAAAACACCTAAAAAGAACAAAATAATTCCAGCAACAAGCAGAATATAATAAACTGAAAGATTGCTATCTTTCAATACATTTGCCAAAACAAAACAGATCACGCTGGCAAAATAAAACGTTATAGCTGATATATTTTTCATTATAAATTTTATTTAAAAAAACTGTCAACAAATTCATATTTATTAAAGACTTGCAAATCTTCAATTCCTTCACCAACACCAATATATTTAACTGGAATTTTAAACTGATCTGAAATACCAATTACAACTCCACCTTTTGCAGTTCCGTCCAATTTAGTCACAGCCAATGAAGTAACCTCTGTTGCTGCCGTAAATTGCTTTGCCTGTTCAAAAGCATTTTGACCTGTAGAACCATCCAAAACCAAAAGCACATCGTGAGGTGCATCTGCGACAACTTTCTGCATTACACGTTTTACTTTTGTCAATTCGTTCATTAAGTTGATTTTATTATGAAGACGACCGGCAGTATCAATAATAACAACATCGGCATTTTGAGCCACAGCCGATTGCAAAGTATCAAAAGCTACAGAAGCAGGATCACTTCCCATTTGCTGTCTAACAATAGGTACATTTACACGATCTGCCCATACTTGCAACTGGTCAATTGCTGCCGCACGGAAAGTATCCGCTGCACCCAAAACCACATTATGCCCCGCTTTTTTAAATTGATAAGCCAACTTACCAATCGTAGTTGTTTTTCCTACCCCATTTACTCCAACAACCATTAAAACATAAGGCTTTTTATCTTTCGGAATTTCAAATTCTGTTGCCTCACCTGTATTGGTTTCAGATAACAATGCACCGATTTCATCACGAAGAATCTGATTCAGTTCATCTGTCCCTAAATATTTATCTTCAGCAACACGCTTTTCAATTCTTTCAATGATTTTTAATGTTGTATTTACTCCAACATCTGAAGCTACAAGTACCTCTTCTAAATTATCTAAAACATCATCATCAACTTTAGATTTTCCCGCAACGGCTTTGCTTAACTTCGAGAAAAAAGTTGTTTTTGTTTTTTCAAGACCTTTGTCTAAAGTTTCTTTTTTTTCGCTAGAGAATAATTTTTTAAAAAAACTCATTTTTTGTAGTTTATTAGATTATTAGGTTTCTTGATTTCCTGACCAGAAACCCAAATCTTTAAAGAAAGTGCAATGGTTTCCTTAAAAAGAGCCAATTGTTACGATTCTTTAAATTTTTAGACAAATATAGGTAATAAAAAAGCTACTTCCGAATGAAAGTAGCTTTTCTATATAATGTAATTGTAATTATTTCTTTTTCAAGAATTCATCAACTTCTTCAGGAGCCATAATAGATTCTACGAATGTATATGCACCAGTTTTAGGAGATTTTACCATTTTGATGGCTTTTGATAATCTCTTAGAAGATGTTTGTAACGATGCTACGGTTTTCTTTGCCATGATTCAAATGTTTTGGAATTCAATAAATCTTCAAATGAAAAACCATTTGAGATTTTATCAAAATCTCTAATTATTACTTAATTTCTTTGTGAACAGTTACTCTTTTTAAGATTGGATTAAATTTTTTAATCTCTAATCTATCTGGAGTATTTTTTTTGTTCTTAGTTGTAATATATCTAGAAGTTCCTGGAACACCAGAAGTCTTGTGCTCAGTACATTCTAAAATTACTTGGATTCTATTACCTTTCTTTGCCATCTTGCTATATATTTATTTAGGAAAAGATTATTTGATAAATCCTTCTGACTGCGCTTTTTTCAAAACAGCAGTGATTCCATTTTTATTAATTGTTTTTATCGTAGATGCTGCTACTCTAAGAGTAATCCATCTATCTTCTTCTGGAAGATAAAAACGCTTTTTAACTAAGTTTACAGAAAACTTTCTCTTAGTTTTGTTCATAGCGTGAGAAACGTTATTTCCTACCATCGCTCTTTTACCTGTAAGGTCACAAACTCTTGACATTATACTTATCTTTTATCGTTATTCAAAATCAGGGTGCAAAGAAAAGAAAAATAAACCATTGTAGCAAAAAATTATTGCACAATTTTTAAAATTTCTTTCTGTAATATTTCTAAACTCTTAACTGATGCCCTATCTATCACTTTTTCACGCGGTTGTCCGAAGTTAAATTCTTCCGTAATTACTCCGTTTGGTGTTGCTAAAGCAATGAAAACAGTACCAACTTCAGCATCAGAATCGCCTTTTGAAGGTCCCGCATTGCCTGTCGTTGCTAGTGCGTAATCAGTTTTAAGCAAATCTTTCACTCTCAGCGCCATAGCCGAAGCAACCTCAGCACTAACTACCGAAAACTGGTCAATTAAATTTTGCGGAATTCCTAAAACATTCACTTTGGTCTCTGTCGCATAAGAAACGACACTTCCTTTAAAATAGCTTGACGAACCAGGAACAGACGATAACAGCGAAGCAATTCTTCCTCCTGTACAACTTTCTGCTGTTGAGATTGTTTTATTCTCTTTAGAAAGCAATTTACCAATTACCGTTTCAATTGTTTCATTTTCTTCGTAACCCACAATTATATCATGAATTATGGCATCCAATGATTGCACATTACTTTCTATCGCTGCTTCTAATTCTTCTTTATTAGTTCCTCGTGCGGTCAAACGTAGACGAACTCGCCCTGGATTTGGCAGGTAAGCCAATTTTATATATTCTGGGAGATTATTTTCCCAGTGCTCAATACGTTCTGCCACTAAACTTTCTCCCTGACCATAAGTCAAAATGGTTTTATGGATAATATAAGGACGTTTATACTCACGAACAATTTTCGGAATAATTTCTTCTTCTACCAAATACTTCATTTCGTACGGAACTCCTGGAAGCGAAATAAAAACGGTATTTTCCTTCTTCATCCACATTCCTGGCGCTGTCCCTACTTTGTTATGCAAAACCGTACATGTTGACGGAACCAAGGCTTGATCTTTATTCAGCTGAGAGATTGGTCTTTTATAAAAACCTTCTATCAATTCCGTTACATGTGCTAAAACTTTTTGATCTACAACTAACTCATCACCAAAATATTCGCAGAATGTTTTCTTTGTTACATCATCTTTCGTCGGCCCTAATCCGCCTGTAACAATCACAACATCTACTTTGTTTTGCAATTGCGCAAAAGTGTCTAAAATATGTTTTTTGTCATCGCTTATAGACAGCATTTCCGCCACCTCAACTCCAATTCTATCAAGTGATTTAGCAATAAATGCCGAATTTGTATCTACGATTTGGCCAATTAAGATTTCATCTCCAATAGTAATAATTGCTGCTTTCATATCAGTGAAATATTTTTATCGCTTCCATAAGCGAAAATTTATAAGTAGAAAAATTAAATTTTGTCTTGGAGGAAGGTATTAACAGCTTTTACAGACTATAAGCCGCTTACAAAATTTAAAAAAATGATTTTGACTTATTCCTTAAATTTAAAAAAAATCAGGAATAAGTCAAATTTTATATTAAAGATCAAAATCTTTTTTAATTTCTTTAATCGCTTCTTTTACCTGTACCTTAATACTTTTAAAAGTTTCGATAATATCTTTTTTCTTGCCCTCAGCTTTTGTCCAGGCTTCTACCTGCAAAATTTCTTCAAAAGCTACATTTAATCCCATTAGATCCAATGTAGGCTTTATTTTATGAGCATAAGAATAGGCATATTTATGATCCTTCTTTTTTATTCCTTCTTTAATTTGTTTTAAATCTTCTGGTACTTCTGTAACAAATAAAGTTAAAATCTGATTTACAAATTCAGGGTCGTTATCTGAAAGCGCATATACTTTCGAAAGGTTGTACTTTAAAGCCATTATTTTACTTGTATTCTGAATAATTTTTTATCTTCTAAAAAGCCTTCTAAAACATCATTTGGTTTTACAGCCGCAACACCTGCCGGCGTTCCTGTAAAAATAATATCTCCAATTTTTAATGTAAAAAACTGAGATACATGAGAGATCAATTCGTCAATTTTCCAAAGCATCATACTTGAGTTCCCTTTTTGAACTATTTCTCCATTTGTTCTTAATTCAAAATTAAGGTTTTCCATAGAAACAAAGTTATCTTTTGGCAAAAAATCACCAATAACCGCTGAGCCGTCAAATGCCTTGGCTTTTTCCCACGGAAGTCCTTTTTCCTTTAACTTACTTTGCAGATCTCGTGCTGTAAAATCGATTCCAACACTAATTTCATCATAATATTTATGAGCAAATTTGGGCTCGATATATTTTCCAACTTTATTAATCTTCACGATTATTTCGATTTCATGATGAATATCTTCGGAAAATTCGGGAATAACAAACGGGTGCTGTTTCAGCAAAACCGCAGAATCTGGCTTCATAAAAACAACAGGCTCACTCGGACGCTCGTTTTTCAACTCTTCTATATGATTGGCATAATTCCTGCCGACACAGATAATCTTCATTCTTTTTATAGGTTCTAAGATACTAAGATGCTAAGGTTCTAAGAAAGCAAAAACCTTAGCATCTCAGAACCTTAGCACCTCAGCACCTTACTTCGTATTTAATTTTCTTAATTTAATTGCCGTCAAAACTTTTTTGGTGTATAAAGGAAAATCAGCGTTTTGAATCCAGCTGAAATATCCTGGCTCTGTTTCTAGAACCTTCTCCACTTTTGCGCCTTTGTGCTTTCCAAAAGTAAAAATTTCTTCATCATCTTTATCAAAAGCAATCATTCCTGCAAAATCTGCGATTTTTTTACGAGTTGTAAATTCAGACAATGATTTCATATCATTTTCTAATTCTGGGTAACGATCCAATTGCGCTTTCAAGATTTCGTAAGTCGCCATGGTATCTGCTTCTGCCGAATGCGCGTTGTCTAAACTTTTTCCGCAGTAAAATTTTAAAGCTGCACTCAAAGTGCGTTCTTCCATTTTATGAAAAATCGTCTGAACATCTACAGAAACTTTATTTTTCATATCAAAATCAACTCCAGCACGAAGCAATTCTTCTGCCAAAAGCGGAATATCAAAACGATCTGAATTAAATCCGCCAAGATCACTGTCTTTAATCATATTATGAATGTGCGGAGCAAGTTCTGCAAAAGTTGGTTCATTGGCTACTTTTTCATCAGTTATACCATGAACTGCAGTTGTTTGTGGAGGAATTGGAATTGTTGGATTAACCAACCAGGTTTTACTTTCTTTGTTTCCGTTAGGAAAAACTTTGAATATTGAAATTTCTACGATTCTATCTTTACCGATATCAATTCCCGTTGTTTCGAGATCAAAAAAGCAAATTGGCTTGTTAAGTTTTAATTCCATTTCTAATTTTTATAAGTTTACAAATGTAATTTTTAAAGCCGAATATCCCTCTTTATTCTGATTTTTTTTTGTCGAAAAAAGCTTTCAAATCGAGATTTTAACTTTTTCAAAATGCCCCCTCAGCAAGAGCACGCATATCCACTTAATTCTTTTCTTACAAATCAAAAAAAATCCGATAAGCTTTAAAACTTATCGGATTTGAATTTATTCTATAATCGAATTTTAGAAATCTCTATCTACATCAAAAGCTTCTAAATATTCTGCCACTCTTTTAACAAAACTTCCACCAAGCGCCCCATCAACAACTCTATGATCATAAGAGTGCGACAAGAACATTTTCTGGCGAATTCCAATGAAATCTCCTTCTGGAGTTTCGATAACCGCAGGAACCTTACGAATCGCTCCAAGCGCTAGAATTCCGACTTGAGGTTGATTGATAATTGGCGTTCCGAAAACACTTCCAAAAGTACCAACGTTTGTTACAGTATACGTTCCGCCTTGTGTATCGTCTGGTTTTAGTTTTCCAGCTTTTGCACGGTTTCCTAAATCATTAACCGCTTTTGCCATTCCAACAAGATTCAATTGATCTGCATTTTTAATTACAGGAACAATTAAATTTCCGTTTGGCAATGCTGCCGCCATTCCTAAATTGATATTTTTCTTTTTAATGATATAATCTCCGTCAACCGAAATATTCATTCCAGGGAAATCTTTTAAAGCTTTCGCAACCGCTTCCATCATAATTGGAGTAAAAGTCAATTTCTCCCCTTCTCTTTTTTCGAAAGCCGTTTTTACTTTATCTCTCCATTTTACAATGTTTGTTACGTCAACCTCAATGAATGATTGTACGTGAGCAGAAGTCTGAACCGAAGCCACCATATAACCTGAAATCAACTTACGCATTCTGTCCATCTCAACAATTTCATCAGCTCCGTTTACAGAAACTGGAACTGCTTGCTGACTTTTTTGAACGGCTGGCTCAACAGCTTTTGGCGTTTCCGCTTTCGGAGTTTCAACAGCCACTTTTGGAGCCGTTTCTACTGCTTGAGGAACTTGAACAGAACCTGATTTACGAGCTTCAACGTATTTTAGAATATCTTCTTTAGTCACACGTCCATCTTTTCCAGAACCTGGAATATTTTCCAGTTCGCTTAAAGAAAGCCCTTCTTCTTTTGCAATATTTTTCACTAAAGGAGAAAAGAATTTATCAGATCCTGAGAAATCTTGAGAAGTTACAGTTTCTTTAACCGATTCGATTGTTTTTTCGATTTCGGCAGCTTCTGCAGGAGCAGCAGTTTCTTGAACTGTATTTACGGCTGGAGTTACTGTCTCTCCACCTTCAGTTTCAATAATGGCAATAGTCTGCCCTACTTGCACTAAATCATCTTTACCAAACAATTGCTCAACTAAAATTCCTGATACTTCACTAGGCACTTCGCTGTCAACTTTATCTGTTGCAATTTCGAGTACGGCTTCATCAGCCTCAATTTTGTCTCCAACCTCTTTCAACCAGTTTGTAATGGTTGCTTCAGCGACACTTTCTCCCATTTTAGGAAGCTTTAATTCAAATCTTGCCATATTGTTAATCTAAAAGATGTTTTTGATTTTCAGATTGCGAAATTAATGAAAATTTTAAACATAAATTACACTTAATATAATTTTTTACTCAATTTCCGCGATTTGCCCTCTGTCATTCCTTGAATTACTTCCAATAATAAAACCTGTATTTTTGGGAAAAATTTTAAAAGTAACCCGCTTATCTTTAAGAGTTTCTATGATTTCGATACATTTTTTGAATGAAATATAGTGATTATCCAAAATGATCTCTGCCTTTTTACCCTTTAAAATCAGGCACGAATTTACCATTTTTTCTCCTTTGAATTCTAAAAAAGCAACTTTATTTTCCAAAATCGAAGCTAGTTTTTTAGCGAAATTCTCATTTTCGGAGTATAAAAAATAACTTTCCGGCAATAGGTTTTCTTTTGGTTTTCCTTGGAACATTTTAGCAATTGAAAACAAAAAAGCACCAATTCTAATAAAGATACTAAAGAACTGCGATTTTTTAAAATGCTTCTGATAAAAGAAATTCATGGCTTCCTGAAAACGCATCATGTATTTTTCGTCTTTTATAGTGCTTTCGCCTTTGTAATGCAGAACTACAGTCTCGTGAAAATAAAAATTTTCTTTTCCCATTTGTAAAGCACGGTAAGACAAATCAATATCATCAGCGTACATAAAACATTTTTCATCAAAACCATTCAGATCCTCATATAGTTTTCTTTCTAAAAACATAAAAGCACCAACAAGAATATCTACTTTCCCTGTTTCATTTTCATTTAAATGCTGGGCGTAATATTGATTGAAAAGTTTATTTTTAGGAAAGATTTTATACAATCCGAAAATTTTGGTGAAAGCAACCCAAGGTGACGGAATGCCGCGTTTACTTTCTGGAAGAAATTTTCCCGTTCCATCAATCAGCTTGCAACCGATAATTCCGAGATTGTTTTGCTTTTCGGCGAAAGCCAGAATCTTTATAAAAGTGTCTTCTGCAACAACAGTATCAGGATTTAGAATACAAACATATTTTCCTTTCGCTTGACGAACACCAATATTATTCCCTTTTGGAAAACCAAAATTTTCTTTATTTTCTATCAGCTTTACGTCTGCGAATTTTTCTTTCATCATCAAAACACTTTCGTCTGATGAATTATTATCAACCACAATAATTTCGGCATCGATTGATACAATTGCTTCCTGAACACTTAAAAGGCATTGTTCGAGAAAGTAACGCACATTGTAATTTAAAATAACAACCGATAACTGCATGAATAATTGAGTCTGTAGATTTTGGCCGAAGTTAGAAATTTTCTGATAACCCCAAACGAAGCGACCAATCGTTTTTACTGATTCCGTAATCCAGAGCTAGATTACTGCCGTTACGTTTATTCCATTTAATACGAATTCCGGTTCCAACCGCCGGGTTCCATTTTTTAAATTCGTACGTATCAAGTTTGGAAACCGAAGAAACATTGGTGAAAAATACAGCTCCCAAAAATCCGTTACGGGTTATGTCGGTTCTATATTCGGTTTCAAAATAAATTAAAGCGTTGCTTCGATATCTATTTTTAGTGAATCCGCGTCCCGTTTTACCTTCCCGATCCCAGCCAATACTAGGCAAATCGAGATAATGGGGTTTTCCTCCAAAAGTTGACCAGAAAAATGCTCTTGATGCCCAAACACGATGTTTGGTCTTGCTGAAAGAATGATATTTTCGAGCATCAAAATATATAGACTGCCACTTATCTCCTTCTACGCCACTGGTATTTATTCGCAAATCGGCTTCAAAATACAAACCTTGTTTGGGATTAATAATATTCTCTCTTGAATCGTACAAACCTTGAATCGCAAATCCGAAAGAAGTCTCGTCAGAATAATCGCCATTCATATATTTATAATAATCCGTTTCTCCATCTATATAAGATTCTTCAGAAATATTTTTATAATTGTCAAAAAGAAAACCAACACCTAAACGATAATTCCCTACAATTTGCCTTGTAATAAACTGATAAAAACGCCACTGTTTATAATCGAGGGTTGACATTTCTTTCTCAGAATTGTCTGCACCCAATCCGTAAGTATCCTGCGGATAAATCATATAACGATAATCTCCGATAAGATTCCATTTATTATCACTTGTATAAATATAAGATTGGATTGGAAATACGAATTGATTACTGAAACTAAAATAAGGCGAAAAAGTAATCTGAGACATTTTGGTTTTTTCTGCATCTCCCAAATAAAAAGTCGTTAGAAAAGAAACAACCAAACCATTGCTAGAATTAACCCCAACAGGAACAGGCAGCAAAGAAAAAGTTAGTTTTCGTTTTCTATCTGGGCGAATAGTATCTTGTTTATCAAAAATTTTATGAATAACATCTAAGATATCTCGAGTTCCCACGGCGGTACTATCATTTTGAGCCTGACAAAACGATCCTATTAAAAACAAAACTAAGATATATTTAATTTTTAAACTATTCACACACAATGTCTTAAAAACCGCTTCTTACAAATTTAAAATTTTATTAAGAATAAAGACAAGTTTATGTCTGAAAGTTTATGAGTCGCAGTATTGGGCCACAGTTTAAAAACTGGAAACTACACTGTGAACTGAGACTAAAACCTTTAAAGATGCAATTGAATCTTATATCGGTTCAAAATCCTCATTACAAAAAGCATAATCATAGAAAACACCAAAGACCATATAATTCCTGGAACTCCTTCTGTAAAATATTCTGGCAAAATATGAATGTTAAGCGCTTTATTGAAATAATAAATAACGCCTGGCAAAATATAAATCAATAACGGATTTGCAGCTGCGGGCATAAAAAATTCACTCCATTTGGTCTGTTTTTTAATTTCCATCAGCCAATACAGAAAATAGAAAAGAGCTGTACAAATTGCTGCCGAGAACATTGTCCAAGATGGCGTTCCTTTGATTTTTGATATTCCAAAATATGGACGAAGCAAAATCGCTGTTATCGTAAATAAAGCAATAAAACCAATTACTGACCAGTTAATTTTGGAACTGATTTTTCTATCAAAAAATAACAGCGAAATTACAATTCCAGCTGAAGTCAGAGCAACATGCGTAAGATGCCCCGCTATAAAACTCAACCAAGAAGTATTTTGAACAAAAGAGTTTTCTACTAAATTAAGAGAATTCATAGCCACAGCAAAAACTAAAAACGCAATCATTGCCCATAAGTTTCCCGAAACCAGCCAATAATAAATTACCGTAAAAAGGTACGCCCAACCTATTAATCCTAGAATTCCCCACCATTTTGGCGTCATTCCGCGGTCTCCTGTATCTTGAACATAGATAAAATAAAGGGCGATGAGAACTAAAATCCCTCCGTATTGAAGTATATTTTTTAACCAAACAGAAAAATCTTTCGGGTATTTATTCCAAATTGGAATTGGCATGCTATAAGCCAAAAGCCCCCAAAATGCAGGCGTGATAATCATTTTTGTTGCATCATATCCATATTCGGCATTAACCATAAAAACACCAATTACGATAAGCGCAATGGCTCTTTTTAAAGTATGAGTCCAGATTGTTTTTGAACTGTCACCTTTTATGAGTCGAGCATTAAAAGCAAATGGAATAGACATTCCGACAATAAATAAAAAAGCAGGGAAAACTAAATCTACAAAAGTCATTGCATCTGCATCTGCGGGCATATGTTTCATCCATTGCGGCACATTTTTAACACTTGCCAATTCATTTACAAAAATCATTACAAAAATGGTGATTCCACGCAAAGCATCAATAGAAATAATACGATGATTAAACAGATTCTCTTTTATTTTCATAATTTTTTACTTTTTTACTAAAAATCAAATATAGTATAATTCTAAAATGTCTTATAACAAATTCTCGACTAATTTTGCGCGTTATAAAACTGATTTTTACATTTTTGTTACATGTTATCATTCCTCAAATCAAAACCCGCATTAAAAGAACTGCTTGATGGCAGTTTTATAGATATTCATTCTCATATTCTGCCAGGAATTGATGACGGAGCCAAAAACATGATAAAATCAATTGAATTGGTTTCGGCTTTGCAAAAACTTGGAGTTTCTCAAATTGTAACAACTCCACATATCAACCATTATGTTTGGAATAATTCTGCTGAAATTATTCAAGCCAGACTTCAAGAAACTCAAAAGGCATTAGAAGAAAACAAAATTAAAATGCCTGTTCAAGCTGCCGCAGAATATTTTATTGACAGCTGGTTTGAAAATCATTTTAAAGAAGAAAAACTTCTGACCTTAAAAGATAATTATGTTTTGATAGAAATATCTTATTTGAATGCTCCGCTAAATATTTACAAAACCATTTTTGAGATACAAGTCGCTGGTTATGTTCCTGTTTTAGCTCATCCGGAACGATATGTTTTTTACCACAACAAATTTTCGGAATATGAAAAATTAAAAAATGCAGGCTGTCTTTTTCAGCTGAATCTGCTTTCTACAGTAGAATATTATGGTTCTAAAATTTCTAAAGTTACCGACGAACTTTTGGCCAAAGGGATGTATGATTTTTGCGGAACCGATGTTCATCATAAAAAACACATCGAAGCTTTTGACGGTAAAATAAAAATTAAAAACATCAATCCTTTAAAAGAAGTAATTGCAAATAATCAATTTTTTAAATTTTGAAAAAGTTTAATACGCATTCTCTTCACCTTTAAAAATATTGATAACGGTTTTTACAATAATCTTCATATCAAGCAAGAAACTCCAGTTTTCGATATACCAAATATCATATTCCACGCGGTTTTCCAT
>RCUH01002072.1_pt1 | contig 12678 bp, 11 predicted proteins | sample 2166191 | NCBI WGS metagenome assembly RCUH01 (sample SAMN09932848, study PRJNA488358) | compost metagenome | feature: garden; material: soil; isolation source: compost soil in an enriched community after 214 h of incubation | place: Germany: Experimental Botanical Garden Goettingen | collected...
GTCACGGGCCGGGCTGATCCAGCGCGACGGCGACTGGTATGCGGGCCGCCCCGTGATGGTGGTGCGCAACGACCACGGCATCGGCCTCTACAACGGCGACATGGGGCTCTGCCTGCCCGATGAAACCGGCCGCCTCAAGGTGTGGTTCGAGCAGCCGGACGGCAGCCTGCGCGCGCTCTTGCCCAGCCGCCTGCCGCCCCATGAGACCGTCTACGCCATGGCCATCCACAAATCCCAGGGCTCCGAGTTTGCCCACACAGTGCTGGTGCTGCCGGACTGCCCCAGCCCCCTGCTGACCCGCGAGCTGGTCTATACCGGCATCACCCGCGCCAAGGCGCGCCTCGATCTCTACGGCGATCGCGCCCTGCTGGCGCAAGCGGTACGGAAAAAGACCGAGCGTTATTCCGGATTGGCGGAGAGGTTGGGGGAGAATCACATTAAATATTATTCTAAGGGAATAAAATAAAATGCCTAAAAAGAATGGGAAGGTGAAATTACAACGGTTTAATTTTAGATTGCAGAGATTAATTATTGGGAATTTAAAAGGAATCAAAAATTTCACTTTGACATTTGATCCTGAAAAACGGGTTACTGCAATTGTTGGAGTAAATGGTTCAGGGAAATCTACAATTATTCATGCACTTGCTTGTGCATTTAAACCTAAAGGTAACGAAACATCTAAAGATTTTAATAGGTTATCTCATTTTTTCACCCCAAATAAAGATTCGACATGGGATGGCAGCAAGTTTCTTGTTGATTTCTCATATTCTGAGTTCAATCCTATGCACCGTGAACTTGGAGCAATAGAAGTACATCGTTCAGAACTTTTTATAAAAAAGCCCGGTGCCAAGCAAGGTCGTTGGTTACCAATATATGCTCGTCGATATGAAAGAGAATCTGCCTATATTGGCTTGCAAGATTTATCAACTCTTAGTGAGGATAAGAATGCCAGTCGATATAGAGAATATGAGACTGAAGCATTAGCTCATGAATCGGCAGATAAAATAAAGCAGGATATGGTATATGTTCTTGGCAGGAACTACCAAAGTTTAAATAGTTGTGTGATTAAAAAAGTTGGTAAAATTCACACAATGTTTGGCCTCACATATAACGGTATTAGTTATAGTGAGCACTCAATGGGAGCCGGTGAAAAACGAGTGCTGACCATATTGATTGAGAGGGTGGTTTTAAGGGCAGAAGAAAATTCTATTGAGGTGGTCTTTTCTACCCATAGGGAAACTATATCTGACTTTAATGAGGTGGTTAACATTTTCGGTGTTCTAAATACAGGAGAAAATGTTTTAGCAATGCCTCATACAAATCCACAAGTTATGAGCCAGCTAACTGGTGAAATTGTGCAGCCATTTCAAATTTATGTTGAGGATGAACTGGCTGAAGAAATAGTTTTGAATCTTATATACAAAAGAAACATTCATTCTTATGTAAAGGTTATGAAATTTGGTGCATGGTCTAATGCTTTTGCGGTCTTGTCTGGTAAACATATAATGGGGCACAATATCGATAACACTATTTGTGTTTTGGATGGTGATGTTTGCCGCACAGAAGAAGATAGAGTATCCGAATGCCAGAGACATTTAAATGGTGATGATAGAGTACAAGATAGAATTGAACTTGTTAGAAAAATCAAAGAGTTTAAGATTAATCACTTTCCTCCGGAAGGTCAGAAAGGAAAGCCAGAATATAACCTAAAGATGATGTTTGAAAATTTGGAAACCCAAGATCAGAAAATTAAAGATCTTCAAGTAATATCTAAAAGTATACAAGGTTATGATGATTGGCATATATATTTTGATGAGATGATTAATCGGACGGGGAATAGAAATGTTAAGGCAATCATATTGATGGAGCTTGAAAGCTCAAACGAATGGTCTTTTTTTACTAAAGAAATTTGTGATTGGTTAGATGAGAAAGGATTGGGGATTTAATTTATCACGACACATATCCTCTATCTTGTATATTGGGCTTCACAGGCTTAGCACCAACCTACCGATTGGGTAGGTTGTGGTTGAGCGAAGCGAAGCCCAACGTCTTCCGTGTGCTCTCTTTTTTCCTCCCCTCATCCCCAGCCCTTCTCCCGCAAGGGGAGAAGGGAGCGAATACGCCATCCGATTACGCTTCGCTAATCGAACCTACGTGGCTGACTATTTTTCCGTCAATCGAATCGACATGGGTGGCGAGCATATCCCCGGTGCTGTTTTATCCCCTCTCCCGTTGGGAGAGGGTCAGGGTGAGGGGATCATTCAGGCATTAGATGGTCAGCTCCGGCCGGTTGTCTTCGGGATCCATCTCGTATGTTGGGCTTCGCAGGCTCAGCACCAACCTACCGATTGGGTGGGTTGTGGTTGAGCGAAGCGAAGCCCAACGTTTACCGCGAAATCTCTTTTTTCCTTCCCCTCATCCCCAGCCCTTCTCCTCCTTTTTTAATAAACGGGAGAGGGGAGCAATGCCGTTACCGTTGTCCGATTACGCTTCGCTAATCGAACCTACGTGACTGACAATTTTTCCGTCAATCGAATCGGCATGGGGGCGATCATATCCCAGGTGCCGCTTTATCCCCTCTCCCGTTGGGAGAGGGCCAGGGTGAGGGGATCATTCAGGCATTAGAGGGTCAACTCCAGCCGGTTGCCTTCGGGATCCAGAAAGGTGCTCTCGTAATAGCCGTCGCCGGTCCAGCGGGGGCCGTCCAGGTGTTTGACCTCGGCGCTCTTGAGCAGCTTTAGACGTGCCGTCATCTGATCCACCGCCTCCACGCTGCCGAGGGAGAAGGCAAGATGGGCCAGCCCTTGCAGCGGGTGTGGCAGGCCGAGATCCGCCGGAAACAGGTTGGGGCTGTGCATCAGCTCCAGACTAGCGCCCCCCTCGAAGCGCACGAAGTAGGATGAGAACTGCTTGGTCGGGTTGTGGTAGCGCTCATTGGCCTGCCCGCCAAACAGGGTGCAGTAGAATGCCTTGAGTGCTTCCAGATCCTGCGCCCAGATGGCGACGTGATGTATGTGCATGGCTTGTCTCCTGTGACTCTATGCCCTTGATGTTATGCTCTGGCCTAATCCTTCGACATGGCTGAGCCCGTCCTGATGATGTCTGAAACTGCCAACCCCGATCTCATCGATGTCTCCCCCGACTGCCGCGAGCAGATCTGCTGCGACAGCCTGCTGCCCGCCCTCGGCCAGGAGCGGGTCTGGCTGGCGGGCTATTCCCGCCTGCGCACCCGCTATCGCATCGAGCGCCGCCTGGCGGAGGTGCACTGCTTCCTGCTGACCCTGGGGGGCGAGGGGGAGGTGCGGCTGGGGGATGGCTTCGTGCGGCTGCCAGTGGGGGAGTGGGCCCTGATCCCGGCGGGGGAGCCGCTCTGCTATCGGTTGCCAGAGACGCAGTTGCCAGAGATGCAGTTAGCGGAGACGGGGCTAACAGAGACGCAGTTGCTAGCACAGCAACAGCCGACGGCAAAGGGTGACTGGGATCTGGTGTGGCTGCTGCTGCACAAGGACTCCCCCTGGGATGCCTTCGCCAGCCGCCCTCGTCTGGGGTGCACCTCCCAGCAGGGGACCCTGCTGCGCACCATCGAGAACCTCTATGCGGAGCAGGAGCGCCATCAGGACCCGCTGCTCAGCGCGCTCCTGGTGGAGCAGCTCGGATTTTATCTGCGCCGCCTGCTGCAAAAGGGGGAGGGGCAGAGTCGCGGCGAGCGGCTGGCTCTGCGCCTCGAATTGATGCTCAAAGATTCCCTGGCCGAAGGCTGGGACATCAACCGCATGGCCGCCGCCCTGCACCTCTCGGAGCGCCAGCTCCATCGGCTCTGTCAGCAGCACTTCGCGCTGGCCCCCATGGCGCTGCTGCAACGGCTGCGTTTGCAGCGGGCGGCGCTCCTGCTGGCGAGCCGGGCCGACTCGGTGAAGCTGCTGGCCGCCCAGTGCGGCTTCAAGAACGAATACCACTTCTCCACCGCCTTCAAGCGCCAGCACGGGCTGGCCCCGAGCCACTATCGCCGGTTGCATCACCCCGCTTTCAAGGGGCGCTGAGGGCGCCCCAAAAAAGAGCGGGGCCCGAGGTGTTCCCCGGGCCCCGCAAGCAGCAGTCTGTGTCAGCTGCTGGATTTGATGCTGACGAACTCGGGATAGGCATCGACGCCGCACTCGTGGACATCCACGCCCAGCATCTCTTCCTCTTCGCTGACCCTCAGGCCCATGGTGGCCTTGAGCAGGCTCCAGACGATGAGGGAGACGGCAAAGACCCAGCCGAAGATAGTGGCGGCCCCCAGCAACTGGGCGCCGAAGGTGGCGCTTGCGTTGGAGAAGGGCACCACCATCAGGCCGAACAGGCCGCAGACACCGTGTACCGAGATGGCGCCGACCGGGTCATCTATTTTCAGGCGATCGAAGGCGACTATGGCGTAGACCACCAGGGCACCGGCCAGGGCGCCGATCAGGCTGGCGAACAGCGGGCTGGGGGAGGCCGGATCGGCTGTGATGGCGACCAGACCGCCGAGGGCACCGTTGAGGATCATGGTGAGATCCGCCTTGCCCCAGGTGAGCTTGCTGACCAGCAGGGCGCCGACCACACCGGCGGCCGCGGCAGCATTGGTGTTGACGAAGACGGTGCCGATGGCGGTGGCGTCAGCGGCGCTGGAGAGCGCCAGCTGGGAGCCGCCGTTGAAGCCGAACCAGCCCATCCAGAGGATCAGGGTGCCCAGGGTCGCGAGCGGCAGGTTGGAGCCGGGGATGGGATGGATCTCCCCCTGCTTGCCATATTTGCCACGACGGGGGCCGAGCAGCAGCACGGCGGCCAGGGCCGCGGCGGCGCCCGTCATGTGGACTATGCCTGAGCCCGCGAAGTCGGAGAAGCCCGCCTCTTTCAGGAAGCCGCCGCCCCAGCTCCAGTAGCCCTCTATGGGGTAGATGAAGCCTGTCATCACCACGCAGAACAGCAGGAAGGACCAGAGCTTCATCCGCTCGGCCACCGCCCCCGAGATGATGGAGGTGGCGGTCGCCACGAAGACCACCTGGAAGAAGAAGTCGGCGTGCAGTGAGTGGCCCGCATCCTCGGCCTGGCTGCCCATCAGGCTGCCAAAGCTCGGCAACCAGCCACCGGCGCCGTTGTCCACGTACATGATGTTGTAGCCGACCAGCAGGTACATGACGCAGGCGATGGCGTAGAGCAGGATGTTCTTGGTCAGGATCTCTGTGGTGTTCTTGGCGCGGACCAGGCCCGCCTCCAGCATGGCGAACCCGGCGGCCATCCACATGACCAGCACGCCGGAGATCAGCAGGTAGAAGGTATCGAGCGCATAGCGCAGCTCGCTGACGGATGTGATCAACTCTTCCATGTCGTGTTCCTCGGTTCCAGTCGTATCAAAGGGCGTCTGCGTCTGTCTCGCCGGTGCGGATGCGCACGGCGGCCAGCAGGTCGCAGACGAAGATCTTGCCGTCACCTATCTTGCCGGTGTGGGCGGCCTGGCTGATGGCTTCGATGATGGGCTCGACGTTGTCGGCTTGGGTGGCGATCTCCAGCTTCACCTTGGGCAGGAAATCCACCTGGTATTCGGCGCCCCGATAGAGCTCGGTGTGCCCCTTCTGGCGGCCAAACCCCTTGACCTCGGAGACCGTCAGCCCCTCTACGCCGAGGGTGGCGAGGGCTTCGCGAACGTCATCGAGTTTGAACGGCTTGATGATGGCAGTGATTAACTTCATGCAATGTCCCCAATCCTTGGTGGTTCACCAAGACAAAGGCAAATATTGCGCCAAGAATTTTTCCCTATTTATTCAATGATTTATTTCATCGCTGCCCGAGGGAGTGACGAGAGGTGCCCCATTTGGGCAGGGCTGCGCCAAGGGGGTGCACCGCCATGGTGCAAGGGGGTGGGCAGACAAAAGAGGGAAGCCGTGACGGCGCTCAAGACTGGCGGCAGGCCCTGCTGCTACTGTTATTCAGGGGAGCCTGGGGGCGGCCGATAACCTTGTCATGACAGGGATTGCAGGCAGGCAGTCGTCATCGGGTAGCCCGGCAGGCGGCCGCATTTTTCAATGATGTTCAACCGCCGGACTCGAGTCACCCGCAGTGGCGCGGGGGAGCAGAACAAGGATGGTTTCCATGCTGCAGGACAATGACACTATCAGGATCCAGGATCTCAATGAGGCCGCGGTACACGGCATTCTGGAGGTCATCAGCGACGGGATCTGGGACTGGAATGCCAACACCGGCTTCGTCTATCGCAATCCGGGCTGGTATCAGATGCTGGGCTATGAGCCGCACACCCTCGACAACACGGTATTCACCTGGGAAAACCTGATCCACCCGGACGATCTGGCGCGGGTGATGGCCCGCTTCGATGCCTATCTGAGCGGCCAGTCTACAGACTACAGGGCCGAGTACCGCTGTCGCTGCCGCAACGGGGACTTCATCTGGATAGAGGATTGTGGCCGCATCATAGCGCGCAACCCGGACGGTTCAGTGGCCAGGATGATAGGGGCGCACCGGGACATTCATGCCCAGCGGGAGCTCTACGCCCGGCTGGAGCTGCACAATCGCTCCCTTGAGCAGCAGGTGGCGGAGCGCACCGCCGAGCTGGAGCGGCTCAACCTGGCGCTCCAGCATCAGGTGGAGGAGAACCGCCGCCTGGCGGAGACGGACTCCCTGACCGGGGCCGCCAGCCGCTATCGGCTGGAGCAGGCCGTCCGGCTGGAGTATGAGCGCGCCCGGCGCTTCAAGGAGCCCTTCGCCGTGATCGCCATGGACGTGGACGACTTCAAGCAGATCAACGATCGCCACGGCCACGGGGTGGGGGATCAGACCCTGATCGACATAGTGCGCCTGACCCGCGGCTCCATCCGCGAGATCGATCTGCTGGCCCGCTGGGGGGGCGACGAATTCATGCTGGTGCTGCCCAACACCCGTCTGGCGGAGGCCCATGTGGTGGCCGAAAAGCTGCGACAGCGACTGGGCTATGCCAGGGTCAAGGGGGTGGAGCCCATCACCCTGAGTTTCGGTCTGGTGGAGTCCATGCCGGACGAGCCCCTGAACCAGTTGATGGCGAGGGTGGACAGGGCGCTCTACCGGGCCAAGCTGGCGGGCAAGGATCAGCTCTCTGGCTAGGGGGCCGCTATCCGTCCCCGGCCGCCCTGTCCAGCCTCGAGTCCCTCTTCCCCCCCGAATGCGGCTTGACCTTGGGATCATCTTGACTCCAATCGAGCTCACTGGTCTGATGCGCGCTCTTTCATTCCTGTGAGATGTATCTTAATGAAAAAGTGCCTTCTGATTGCCCTGACCGCCCTGCCCCTGGTTGCCCACGCCGGCCTGATGGATTCCCTGACCGACTCCGTGACCAGCAGCGTCACCAGCACCGCCAAAGAGATGGCCGGTACTGCCGTGGACAGCGCCTCCAACGAAGCGATCAAAACGGCCCTGGATATCAAGGAAGGCGGCTCCAACAAGCAGGCCATCAAGGACAAGCTGGGCGCCCCGGCCAGCACCAAGACCGAAGCCGGTCTGGAAGTGTGGACCTATGACCTGAGCGCCCTGAACAAGGTATCTCCCATGCTGGCAGAGACTTCCAAGACCCTGTTCAAGGATACCGAAGCCGCTCAGAAGAGCGTCGTCATCAAGTTTGAAGGCGAAACCGTCAAGACCCTGAACCTGGCCGACAAAGCCAAGGCCTGAGTCTGAACGACGTGCATGAAAAAGGGGCCCGCGGGCCCCTTTTTGCTGGCTGGCGTTCGCCATCACACCTTGAAGCGGCGCACCAGGGCCAGCAGCTGGCGGTTGGAGCCGAGCAGTGACGCTGCGCTCTGCTCGGTCTGGCTGCCGTTTTGCACCAGCAGGTTCAGCATGTCGCGAATGCTCACCATGTTGCGGTTGATCTCCTCGGTCACCCGGCTCTGCTCCTCGGCGGCGGTGGCGATCTGGCTGCTGAGATCGTGGATCTGCACCACAGAGTCGGCCATGTTGTCGAGCCCGCCGGTGACCTGACCCGTGGTGTCGGCTGCGGCCTGGCAGCTGCGCTTGGTCTGCTCCATGGCGACCACGGCCTCGGCCACCCCCTGGGTGAGGCGCGACAGCATGCTGCCCACCTCGGCTGTGCTGTTCTGGGTGCGGGCCGCCAGGGCGCGCACCTCGTCGGCCACCACGGCGAAGCCACGCCCCTGCTCCCCGGCCCGGGCCGCCTCGATGGCGGCGTTGAGCGCCAGCAGGTTGGTCTGGGCGGCGATGCCGCCTATCACCCCGAGCACGCTGCCGATCTGCTTGGCATCCTCCTGCATCTCCAGCACCTTGGCGGCGGCGAGATCCACCTCGTCGATCAGGGCCACCACGCTGGCGGAGGCCGAGCCCACCACCTTGCGGGAGTTGGCGGCCTGGCCATTGGCGGCCTCGGTGAAGCTGGCCGAGTCGCTGGCGTGCTGGGCCACGCTGTCGGCGGTGGAGCTGAGCTCGGTGAGGGCGGTGACCACCTGATCCGTCTCGCTGGCGTGTTCCCCGAGGATCCGTCGGGCCTGACCCGTCTGCTGATCCAGCTGTGCCAGCTCCCGGGTGATGAGGTCGGTGGCGTCCGTCACCTGCACCATCATCTGCTGCAGGTAGGCGATGAAGCGGTTCACCGACAGGGCTATGTTGTCCAGCTCGTCATGACCCTTCACCTGGATACGGGCCGTCAGGTCCGCATCGCCGGCGCTGAGGGCATCTATGTTGAGCTTGAGGGTCTGCAACCGGCTGCCGAGCTGGCTGATGGCCAGCACCATGAGCACGAACAGCAGCCCCACCAGGGGCAGTTGGATCGCGGCCAATGTGGCGAGCACGTCCCGGCTGTCCTGGGTCAGGATGCGGGTCGGCAGGGCGGTGGCGAGCAGCCAGGGGGTACCTTCGATGGCCTCCATCAGCAGGGTCTGCTCCTCCCCCTGATCCTGGAAGGTGGTGCGCAGCAAGCCCTTGCTCGCGTCCTGGCCGAGCAGGCCGGCGATGGCCCCGGCGAAGGGGTAGTCGGCATGGGCGGAGAGATTGCCGAGCACCACATCGCCGCCGAGGCGGGCATTCTTGCTCAGGATCTTGCCGTCAGCCTCGACTATCATCACCTGGCCGCCGATCTCCTGCTCCTTCCTGGCTACCAGCTCGTTGAAGAACCCCAGAGTCACGTCTATGGTCGACACCCCGTACAGGGCGCCGTCCCGGTAGATCCCCATGGCGCAGTTGGTTCTCGGCTGCTGGCTGGCGCCATCCTTGTAGGCGGCGGCCCAGACGCACATGCCGCGGGGAGCCTGCTGACCCGCCTTGTGCCAGGGTTGCTCGAAGTAGTTCGGCGCCTCGGCCGAGTTCCAGTAGGTGTTGGGGATGAGGGCGTTGGCCGCGTCCCTGTGATAGAAGGTGCTGAACTTGGCGCGGCCCGCCTCGCGTTTCTCCGGCAGGGGCCAGATGCCGCCGCCGAAGACCATGGCGTTGCCGTATTGATCGATGAGGGCGGGCAGCAGGGCGTCTATCTGCTCGCTCGGCAACTGGGCCACCAGCTGGGTGATGCTGCGGGACTGGCTCTGCACACCGTTGAGCTGGTCGCGGATGTCGGTGGCTATCTCGCTGACCCGCAGCGCCACATTCTGCTCACCGGCCTTCTGCAGCGCCGGCTTGATCCAGAGCTGGATGCCGATCACCGTCAGGGCGCACACCAGCGCCATGAACCCCAGGAAGACGGCGGTATAACGCCCCTTGATTGTGCCCAGATTCCATCCCATAACGACTCCTGTCCACTGTGGCCGGGGCCTTGCCCGATCCTGTTATTTGAGCCGCCATTATTAGCTATTTCGAAAATAAAACGTTTGTTATCGCTCACATATCCCGGTGCAGGGAGGCAGAAAAGTGGCGCCATGGCGGCGTCAGCCGCAGGACTGGGCAGTTGAGCGGACACGAAAAAAACAGGGTGGCCATGGCCACCCTGTCGTTATCTTGCTTGCTGGTTTGCGTCGATTTACTGGTTCGCTTCTGCGAACTGCTTCATCGCCTCGACTTACTGATTTGTTTCTGCGAACTGCTTCATCACCTCTGCGTGCTTGATCATGCCGTCGGCACGCAGGCCGAGGTTTTTCACGAACTCGGCCTTCTTGGCCGGATCTTCAATCTTGTCGTAGCGCTGTTGCAGGTGAGCCTGGATCTGCTCCGGGGTCATGTTCTTCATGCGGGCCATCTTGTCGTGACGACCGCCATGGTGCTTGCCGCCCATCATGCCGGAACCGTCCATGGGGCAACCGGCCGCCGTGGCCTGGGTCGGCTGGGCGGTGGAGACAGCCTCGCTGGCGGCATAGGCGCCCAGCGGCAGGCCGAGGATCAGGGTGGCGGTCAGCAGGGTCTTGGTCAGCTTTTTCATGGGTAACTCCTGTCGGATGAATACGGGTAGAGGCTGTTTCGCCTTGGTATCCAGTAAACACCGTGGAAGTGTCTGAATTTTGCCAGTTGAAGCCTATTTTGTAGCAGAGTGTGGCATCTTGGCGCTCTGGCACACTTTGACACAACCCGCCCGATTGATTCTCGTATAATCGCCCCAGCTCGATAACGGGAGAGACAATGATGAACCAAGGCAGCCCTCATATTCTGGTGGTCGACGATCACAGCGAGATCCGCGATCTGCTCAAGCGCTTTCTGGAACAACACGGCATGCGCGTCAGCTGTGCCCGGGATGGCAAGGAGATGAAGCGGCTGCTGGACGAGCGGGAGTTCGATCTGCTGGTGCTGGATCTGATGATGCCGGGGGAAGATGGCCTGACTCTGTGCCGCGAGCTCAGGGTGAAGTCCCGTCTGCCCATCATCATGCTCACCGCCATGGGGGAGGAGACGGACCGCATCATAGGGCTGGAGATGGGGGCCGATGACTACCTCGCCAAGCCGTTCAATCCGCGCGAGCTGCTGGCCCGCATCAAGGCGGTGATGCGCCGCACCCAGGTGGAGAGCCAGCCCGTCCCCGAGACCCTGACCCGGGATCTGCGCTTCGATCGCTGGCTGCTCGACATCAATCGCCGCGAGCTGGTGGACGAGGAGGGGGTGGGGATGAGCCTCTCCACCGCCGAGTTCGATCTGCTCAAGGTGTTTCTGGAGCGGCCCCAGCGGGTGCTGAGCCGGGATCAGCTGCTGGATCTGGCCCGTGGCCGGGAGGCGGTCGCCTTCGATCGCGCCATCGATACGCTGGTGAGCCGGCTGCGCCGCAAGCTGGAGCGGGATCCCAAGAATCCCGAGCTCATCAAGACCATCTGGGGCGGCGGTTACCTGTTCGCCGCCGACGTGACCCAGGAGTGAGGCCGGCATGATCAAGGGCTTCTTCGCCAGGCTGCTGCCCAAGGGGTTGACCGGCCAGATAGTGCTGGTGGCCCTGGCGGGACTGGTGTTGATCCAGCTGCTCAGCATCCAGATCTACCGCTCGGATCGGGAGGAGGCGCTCGGCTACGTCAACAGCCGCAACGCCATGCAGCGGATCATCTCTGTGGTGCGGCTGCTCTCTCTCTCCCCCCCTTCCCTCTATCACGAGATCCTCAAGGCGAGCCGCAGCGAGACCCTGCTGCTGCGCCTCGCCGACGAGCCGCTGCAACCGGACAACCGCAGCCCCCGCTTCGAGAAGCTGGTGCGGGCCAAGCTCGGGTATCCGTCGTCCCTGTCGGTGGAGATCAGCGCCGAGTTGAAGCAGGACATACAGCGCAGCCGGGCCTGGCAGCACCATAACCGCATGATGAAGGATCGCAACGGCATGCCGCCGCCCCAGGACATGCGGCTCTATGGCTCCATCCAGCTGCCCAACGGGGGCTGGCTGCAGTTCAGCTCCCTGGTGGACAAGGAGGCGGTGAGCTGGTCCTGGCAGACCACCCTCAACCTGCTGCTGGTGGCGAGCCTGGTGATAGGCCTGATGATCTGGCTGTTCCGCCGGGCGACCCTGCCCCTCAAGCAGCTGGCCGCCAACGCCGACAGGCTGGGGCGCGGGGAGGACATAGAGCCCCTGCGCGAGGAGGGGCCCACCGAGATCCGCGAATCCATCCAGGCCTTCAACCGCATGCACACCCGGCTCGATCGCTTCGTGCAGGACAGGACCCGGATGCTGGCCGCCATCTCCCATGACCTGCGCACCCCCATCACCAGCCTGCGGCTGCGCAGCGAGTTTCTGGCAGACGGCGAGGACAAGGAGCGATTCCAGCAGACCCTGCAACAGATGGAGCAGATGCTGGCGGCGACCCTGAGCTTCGCCCGGGAGGAGGGGCAGCAGGAGGCGACCCGGGAGCTGGATCTGGTCAGCCTGCTGGAGAGCCTGTGCGATGACTATGCGGATACCGGTCAACCCGTCATCTGTCTGGCACAGGGCAAGCAGGTCTATGCCTGCCGCGCCAATACCCTGCGCCGGGTGCTGCAAAACCTCATCGGCAACGCCATCAAGTACGCGGGCGGGGCCGAGGTGTCGCTGGAGCGAACCGAATCCGAGCTGCTGATCCTGGTCTGCGATCGGGGGCCTGGCATAGCCGAGGGCCAGCTGGAGGAGGTGTTCAAGCCCTTCGTGCGTCTCGACGAGGCCCGTAATACGGAGTCGGGCAGCGTGGGGCTGGGGCTTGCCATCGCCCGTACCCTGGTGCATCAGCACGGCGGCGAGCTGACCTTGCACAACCGTGCCGAGGGCGGCCTGGAGGCCAGGATCAGCCTGCCGCGCTGACA
>RCUH01002077.1_pt1 | contig 12661 bp, 14 predicted proteins | sample 2166191 | NCBI WGS metagenome assembly RCUH01 (sample SAMN09932848, study PRJNA488358) | compost metagenome | feature: garden; material: soil; isolation source: compost soil in an enriched community after 214 h of incubation | place: Germany: Experimental Botanical Garden Goettingen | collected...
AGTAATTACTATCGCCATCAAATTGGTAGATTTTTTCACCAGCCTTTTTTAGAATGTAAAGAATATCCAGATATTTCTTAAAAAATAAACATATTTTGTAAATTTGTAAAGTATAGCCTTGTGGCTGTACTTTATTTTTTTGTAATTATGTAATCTCGATTCCATAGGACATTTAAAAAAGTAATAGCTTACTTATGAAAAAACTTATTGCAAAAGCAATTCTAAAAATCATCGGCTGGAAAGTCGTTCTGCAGGGCGATGCGAAAAATCTGGACAGATGCATCCTCGTAGTTGCGCCACACACTCACAACAGCGAATATATCCTCGGCAATCTCGCCTATTGGGTTTTGGGCAAGAAACTGAAAGTCATTATCAAAGATGCGCACACCAAAGCTTTCTATGGCGGAATCGTGAAAGGCCTTGGTGGCGTTGGAATCGATCGTTCGCAGAAAAATGACCTTGTGAAATTTGTTGTGAATGAGTTCAAAAAAGATGATTTCAGTCTTGTGATCACGCCGGAAGGAACAAGAAGTTGGGTTCCAAAATGGCGAAAAGGCTTCTACAATATGGCATTGGCGGCGAAAGTTCCAATCGTGTTGGCTGGTGGCGACTACAAAAGAAAAACCATTAATTTGGGTTACATCATCCCGTACGAGAAATTAGAAACTCATACTTTTGAAGAAGTAATGCAGGAAATTCAGGATTTCTACGTGAAATATGATATTACGCCAAAACATCCTGAAAACTGGAATCCGCAGATTTACTAACTATAATTGATAAACGATAGAAGATAAATGATTCCAATTCAAATCATTTAATTTTTTAATCAATTAATCCTTTAATTTTACTCGATGGACGACGCAAAAAAAATAGAAGTACTTGACCGTTTGAACAAAGCCAGCAAAAACACTTTGGGTGAAACGCTTGACATTATTTACACAGATGTTTCCGATGATTTTCTGACCGCGACAATGCCTGTAACACCAAAAGTTCATCAGCCTTACGGCATTATGCACGGTGGCGCAAGTTGTGTTTTGGCGGAAACTTTAGGATCTTGTCTTTCCTTGATTAATCTTGATATTTCCAAATCTGTTCCAGTAGGTACGAACATCAATAGCAATCATTTACGAGCGATACGAGAAGGAATCGTGACGGGAACTGCGACCTTTATCCGAAAAGGAAACACGATGCACGTTTCCCAAATCGAGATTCGGGACGAAAAAGGAAATCTCATCAATCACACAACAATGACGAACAACATCGTCCCAGTCGGAAAAGTTTAATTTATTTCTTTCAATATGCTCGTTTTCAGATTGCCCGACTCAGAGGTTTTTCACACGCTGGAAAACTCATCAGAAAAACAGGTTTCATTCGTCAGTTTTGATTCTAAAACCGTTTTGGACTTCAAAGGTTCTATCAAGGAAATTCCCAAGGAAGACATTGAAAATTGCAATGTAGCTCCGAAAAATAAGAGTTCATTAATAGAAATCGGGAAAGAAACACAAGAATCTTATGCGGTGAAAATTTCGCACGCCAAAGATTTCATCGAGAAAAACGAGCTTAAAAAATTGGTACTTTCCAGAAGAAAACTTTTGATGTATCTCGATATTGATTCACAGAAAAAATTATCATTAACGAAAAGCTTCCTTAAATTCTGTGACAACTACCCTTCCGCATTCTGTTATCTTTTCGAAAAAAACAATGAGATTTGGATGGGCGGATTTTCTGAAGTTTTGGGAAAATTTGACAAGAAAACTAATTCTTTCGAAACGATGAGCCTCGCAGGAACTTTGCCGTTGGATGAAAGTTGGACAGACAAAGAAATCGAGGAACAGAAAGCAGTTACAGATTATATTCAATCTATTTTAAGGAAATTCTCATCAAATCTGAAAGTTTCATCGACCAAAGATTTGATCTCAGGAAATATCAAACATCTCAAAACCGATTTTTCTGCAGAAATAAGTCCGGAAAGTTTGGACAAAATTATTTCAGAATTGCATCCAACGCCTGCGGTTTGTGGCTTTCCGAAAGAACTTTGCGCGCAAGGCATCAAAAGTATCGAACATTTCAACAGAGAATTTTACGCAGGTTATATCAAAGTTGAGACGGAAGATTTTGTTTATTATTTCGTGAATCTTCGATGTGCTAGTTTTTTCAAAAATTATGCATTCCTCTTTGTTGGTGGCGGCATTACTTTGAAAAGTGATGCTCAAAAAGAATGGGAAGAAACGGAGCTGAAATCTATGGCCATTCAAAATAATTTGGTTTTTGAATAAATTAAAGAAATCGTTTTAGTAATGAGATTTTTTTCTCGCTGTATGGCGGATATTTCAAATTAGGTTCGCCCCAAGTTTTTCTCTTCAAAATTGCTTTTTGATGAACGAAAGCATCAAAACCAAACTTCCCGTGATAATTTCCAATTCCACTACTCCCAACACCTCCGAAAGGTAAATTCCCGTTTCCAATGTGCATCAAAACATCATTGACACAACCGCCTCCGAATGAAAAATAATTGATAAAATAAGACTTTTCATCTTCATCATCAGAAAATAAATAAGCCGACAAAGGTTTCTCCTTCGACTTCAAATCATCAATGGTTTGCTGAAAATTTTCATAAGTCAAAATAGGTAAAATTGGACCAAAGATTTCTTCCTGCATCACATCATCCTCCCAAGAAACACTATCCAAAATCGTCGGCGAAAGAAAATTAGTCTCAGAATTTTTATGATTTCCGTAGATTACTTTTTTATCATCAATCAATTTTTCAAGTCTTTGGAAATTCTTTGAATTGATAATATTAGTGTAATGACTTGCATTTTCATGATAATCAAATTGGTCAAGATATTTTTTGAGAAAATCTATAAACTTCGTTTTCACATTTTTATGAACCAAAACAAAATCTGGAGCTATGCAAGTTTGTCCGGCATTCAGGAATTTCCCCCAAAGTATTCTTTTTGCAGCAACATCCAGATCAGAATTTTCAGAAACGATCACAGGACTTTTGCCACCTAATTCCAAAGTGACCGGCGTCAGATTTTTTGCAGCTGCTTCGTAAACAATCTTTCCAACTTTGGGACTTCCTGTGAAAAAAATCTTATCAAAATTAAGTTCCAGCAATTCCGCAGTTACTTCTACTCCGCCTTCAGCAACAGATAGATAATTCTCAGGGAAATTTTCATTGATGAGCTTTGCCATTATTTTAGATGTATTTTCTGCCATTTCGCTTGGCTTCAAAATACAGACATTTCCTGAGGCAATCGCGCAAACAACTGGTAAAAGACTTAATTGATAAGGATAATTCCACGCACCAATCACCAAACATTTCCCGTACGGATCTTTGTAGATGTAACTGCTTCCGGGAAAATTTGAAAGGTTGGTTTTGACTTTTTCCGGTTTGCTGAGTTTTTTCAAATTCTTGATATAGAAGTTGATTTCATTACAGATGAAAGATAATTCTGTGGTGTAAGTTTCAAACTCTGACTTTCGGAAATCTTTGTAAATGGCTTTATACAAGTTCTTCTCATTAGATCGAAGAACATTTTCTAACTTTTTCAATTGTTCTTTTCTGAAATCCAAATCAAGTGTTTTGCCCGTTTTGAAAAAATCGTTTTGATATTGAAATACTTTTTCTAATACTTTCATCATATTACAATTAGTTAATAAAACCATTTTAGTAGTTTCAAATTATTGATTATTCACTATTTTTACAATAACCAAACCATTTATGATTCAGCTTTTAAAATTGATCTTGGCAGGGATTCTCCTTCTTTGTTTTTTCAAAATGCCCTATTTTTTCTATAGATTAAGTGGATATCTTATGTTTGCTGGTTTTGGAGGATTAGCCTACGATGCTTTGCAGAGGCGTGATCACATTGACGTTAAAATATTTGTATTTCTTGCTTTACTGTACAATCCTTTTTATACTTTACCACTTCCCCATTTTCTTTGGACAACATTGAATGGACTTGTTGTAGTTGGGCTCATCATTCATTTGATGGTATCTGACGAAAACTCTCAGGATCACTTCACAAAAAAAGATGACCAGTAAGTCATCTTTAGTTTTTTTTATAATCCAACTTCTATTCTGAAGCCTGTATTAATTTTGATTTTCATATTTCCAGCAGTGACTTTCGAACCTCTAATTTTGAGAAAGAAAGAATTCTGTTTTGATTTTAAATGATTTATCAAATCTTCATTCGTCGGTGTAAAATTGATTTTGGTTGCATTTGTATTATTTGTAATACTCCCAATCAAAACATCTGGTAGATTGGGTGCTTTCATATAAACTTCTGCGTCTTTGATTGCATCCAAAGGAATTGCATTGCCTTCAAGAGCCTCGATACTAAAACTCTCTAACTTTGCCGCCTTCAAATTATTAATAGACAATGATGAATATTGCTCTTTAATTTTCGCATCAACATCAATGTTGACCGGAATTTCCGGATAAGTCACATAATCAGTTGTATTGATCGTTGCAAAAGGAAACTGTGTATCAAAATCCATTTTGATTGTAAATGGAACTGGCACAGAGATATCATCAATTAAATCATCTACTTTGTCACAACTTGTTACAACATTTCCAGCCATTAAGAATGCTGAAACCAAAAATAGATTTGTGAATACTTTTTTCATAAAATTATACTTTTCTGTAGGTGTATATAAAAATATGCCACGATTTAAATTAAATTCTTAGTGTGCGATTTTTTCCACATCTGCAACAGAATGTTTGTGTCTGAAGAACAATCCGAAAAGAATGGCAATTACTAAGGCATAAGCTGCGAAATAAAACCAAATATCTGACCACATTTTCTCACCAATAGATGATGTAAAATAATTGGTGATAAGCCAACCACTAATGGAACTTCCCAATATGGCTCCAAAACCATTGGTCATCATCATAAAAACACCTTGTGCAGAAGATCTGATTTTGCTATCCGTAGTTGTCTCAACAAACAAAGAACCGGATATATTGAAAAAGTCGAAAGCCATTCCGTAGATGATATTTGATAAAATAATCAAGACCAATCCAAATCCTTCTGGCGCTCCAAATGAAAAGAATCCAAATCTCAAAACCCAAGCTATCATACTGATTAGCATAACTTTTTTTATACCAAACTTGTAAAGGAAAAATGGAATAGCGAGGATGAAAAGCGTTTCCGAAATTTGAGAAATTGAAATTATGATTGTTGAATATTGTACAACTGCAGAGTTTTTAAATGCTTCCACGTTTCCGAAATCCTTTAGAAAAGTATCTCCATACATATTTGTAAGCTGTAATGCGGCACCCAAAAACATAGAAAAAACGAAAAACATTGCCATTTTTTTCTCACCAAAAAGCTTGAAAGCATCCAAACCTAATTTCTGAGATAGCGTTGCATCTTTGCTTATCAATCTTGGAGGCGGGCATTTTGGAAGGAAGAAAGCAAACACGCCAAGAAAAACGGCTACAATTCCTGCAAAATAAAACTGATTCGCATTCAATGAGTTACCAAAAAAATCAGCAATATTAATTCCTATATTCTTTCCGAACTCAGAAAAAGATTGCTCATCACTGAAGATATTGGTCACCCACATAGCTACGATAAATCCAATGGTTCCCCAAACTCGGATTGGTGGAAAAACCTTTACAACATCGTACTTGCTATCTTTTAATAATTTATACGAAATCGAATTGGACAAAGAAAGTGTCGGCATATAAAAACACATTCCAACTAACAGAATCCAAAAAAATGTGGTAGGATCATTGGTTTTTGCCAACATAAACAGCGTAATACCATAAAGAATATGAAGACTTCCGTACAACTTTTCTGCATTGATCCACTTGTCAGCTACAATTCCCATCAAGGCAGGCATAAAAATAGAAGCAATACCTAACGTAGAAAAAACAGCTCCGAACTCCGCTCCGCTCCATTGTTTATATGCAAAACCGTAAGTTCCTAAAGTTGTAAGCCAAGCTCCCCAAACAAAGAATTGCAGAAAGCTAAGTACGGTCAATCGTAATTTTAGACTCATTATATTTAAAATGATATTTAGTATTGGTTAGTCAATTTTTTTGTTTCTTCTTTTGATTTCCTCCTGCAACCTAAGCGCTGTATCAAAATCTTCTTCTTTCACGGCATCTGCTAATAGTTGATTCAACTCCTCCGCAGAAACTCCAGACAAATCATTGACATCTGAAACATCATCAGAATCCGTTTCTTCGTCTCCTACTTTCGGAGTTTCATCTAGTTCTAAAAGAATTCCGGCTTCATTCAAAACATCAGAAGTGGTGAAAATTGGTGCATCAAAACGAACCGCCATTGCAACTGCGTCCGAAGTTCTGGCGTCCAAAATAAGTTCTTCGTCCGACAATGGATTCTTAAAATTGATATTTGAAAAGAAAACGCCGTCTTTTATTTGGTAAATAATTACCGATTCGATTTTAAAGTTGGTATTTTTCACAAACTGAGTGAACAAATCGTGAGTCAGGGGACGAGGCGGATTGATGTCTTTTTCTAATCCCAAAGAAATGGATTGAGCTTCAAAATTCCCAATAACAACAGGCAGTTTGACTGATGTTTCTTCATGTTCCAACAACAGCGCATAAGCTCCCGACTGGGTTTGGCTGTAGGAGATTCCTCGTATGATTAATTTTTTATAATCCATTTAGCAAATATAAAATTTTTTGTTAATTTTCATTGAGAAATTGTTGATTTTTACGTGGTTTCGATTGTATTTATGTAGAAAGTTATATGTAAAAAGTATTTATTATAAAATGCTGAAATTTAATAATATATAACACACTGATTTTGAACGCAGAATCTTCGCAGCCCGGCCTGAGTGGAAATCCTTTTTTGCGTAGACTTCGATTTCTATTGATCTGGAAATCGTCTGCAAAAAAGATTGGGAACGGAGGACGGATAAAGCTGCCATAAAATTAAATGATTAAATTATTAGAAAATTTAAAACAAAAAAACCTGAGCCAATGACTCAGGTTTTAATATTATTTTTGAAAATCTTAAGCGCCTTTCAAAGCTTTGATTTTTTCTGTCAATGCTGGAATGATTTGGAATGCATCTCCCACAACCCCATAATCCGCAGATTTGAAGAATGGTGCTTCCGGATCATTATTGATAACAACAATCGTTTTGGAACTGTTGACACCAGCCAAATGCTGAATCGCGCCGGAAATACCAACGGCAACATAAAGATTTGGTGAAATGGCTTTCCCAGTCTGTCCAACGTGCTCATTGTGCCCTCTCCAACCAATGTCTGAAACAGGTTTTGAACAAGCTGTCGCCGCGCCAAGAACGTTTGCAAGATCTTCGATCATTCCCCAATTTTCAGGACCTTTCAGGCCTCTACCAGCGGAAACTACGACCTCGGCTTCTTTCAAATCTAACTTTCCTGAAGACTGCTCGTGGTTGATCACTTTTGTATCTTCGTTTGCAATGCTCAGTTCCTTCACTTCTTCGGATCCTGAAGTTGCATTTTCTTTGACACCGAAAGCATTTTGAGAAACAGTGATAATCACGCCTGCTGCGTCAGCTTTTGCGTGCATAAAACCTTTCCCAGAGAATGCTTTTCTTTTCACTTGAAATGGTGAAGTGCTTTCTGGAGCTTCGATGACGTTTGTAATTAAAGAATAATTTTTAATTACTGATAACATCGGTGCAACGGAAGATGCATCTGTGGTGTGTGGAAAAACGATAATGTTTCCGTCAAAAATTTGATTGACTGCTTCAGCATAAGCTTTTGAACTGAAGTTTTTAAGACCTGCGTCTTTTACATTGATGACTTTATCTGCACCATATTTGTAAAGAAGATCTGAAGAATCTGTAGGATTGATGGAAATTGCAGTCACTGAATCTCCAGTTTTTGTCGCAACTGCTTTTGCGTAAGCAACGGCTTCAAATGCTGCTTTTTTATAAATTCCGTTTATATTTTCTGCGTATACGAATACTGCCATTTTGTTTTGATTTAAAGATTAAAAAAATAAATGATTAAAAGATTAGATCACTTTGGCTTCTTCGTGAAGCAATCTCACCAATTCGTCAAGGTTGTCAGCAGAAACCAATTTCACAGCTGCTCTTGGAGCCACGCTATCAAAAGAAACCGCCTCTACTTTTACTTCGGAATTAGAAGGTTCTACGACTTGAAGTGATTTTGTTCTTGCAGACATAATTCCTCTCATATTTGGGATAATCAGTTCTTTCTCATCTACCAAACCTTTCTGTCCTGCAACAACTGCCGGTAATTTTACAGAAATAGTTTCTTTTCCACCTTCAATTTCTCTAATTGCAGTCGCTTCCGAACCATTTACATCAAGACCAACAGTGGCATTTACAAAAGGAATATTTAGCAATTGAGCAACCATTCCAGGAACTGCACCACCGTTATAATCGATAGATTCTTTTCCCATTAAGATTAAATCATAAGCACCATCTTGAGCAACCTTTGCAATTTCTTTAGCCACCGAGAAACTATCTTTAGCTTCAGAATTTACTCTTACTGCATCATTAGCTCCAATTGCCAAAGCTTTTCTGATCACTGCTTCTGTTCCAGCATCGCCTACATTGATAACTGTAACTGTTGCGCCTTGGGATTCCTGTAATTTTATAGCTTTTGTCAAAGCAAATTCGTCTAATGGATTAATCACCCACTGAATTCCGTTTTTGTCAAATGCAGATTTATCTGCTGTAAAGTTAATTTTACTTGTAGTGTCTGGTACACTACTGATACAAACTAATATTTTCATCGTATTATTGATATATTTTGTTATATGAATATCGCTAATTTATATAAAAAATGCTATGCATGCATAATTTATTGCTATTTATTAAATAATATTACTGAAAGTCTTTACTGACAATGGGTTTCGAGAATAATGGACAGATTAACGTTACAATTACTTGAAATAACTGCATAAAAAAAGCACCTAAAAAGGTGCTTAATATTAATAAAAAATAACTTTTAATTATTTTTTGATGAATTTCTGAGTAGAAGCTCCTTCTGCAGTTTGGATTTTAACAACATAAGATCCTTTTGCTAAGTTTCTAACATCAATTTGATTGTTAGCTACAGAAACTTTTACTGCTTTACCAGATAAGTCATAAACTTGTGCAGATTCTACTTTAGATTTAGAAGCTACGTTTAAGAAATCTGCAGTTGGGTTAGGAAAAACAGAGAATAATGATTTTTTGATATCGTTAACTCCTGCAGTAGCAGCGTCATAGATTTTTAAATTATCAATGTAAGAATTTCCAGACCAGTTATCATTCTCAATGAATAGGTATTGAATATTCATACCAGACAACATTGCAGTAGTAGTTGCTAAAACATCATTAATGTAATAATTGATTTCACCATCATCTTTATTGATAACCATCTTCACATTATTCCAAACATCAGGAATAAAATTAGTAGCTCCCGCATAATCTCCACTAAGTGAACCAGGAGTAGTAAGACTTGGTTGCAAAGCTAAAATATCATTCATGTTAGGAGCTAAGTAAAGGAATGTCGTATAAAAGTTATCAGTTGCTATTGCTTGGATCGCTGTCCAAGCATCTGTCCCGTCTTCATAAAAGAAATCAAATGAAACCACCATTACTGTAGTGTCAAGAAGTTGAATCATTCTACCTACATATACAGGATTTTCATCATCATTTGTCCCTGTTCCTGTAAATTTAAATGATTGTGACCCAGACTTAGACTTAGATGACGTAATCACAGCATCAATAAGTACCTCTTGTTGTGCTACCCATGATCCTTGACCACCAAGATTTCCATCGGAAAATCCCTCAGATTGCTCAAATCCTGTTTCATACTGTGCACTCATCAATCCACTAATAGCTATAAAGCCAGATAATAGAATTTTTTTCATAATAAATAAATTTTAAATATTTATCCAAAAGTAACAAAACAATTCAACTAAACCAAATTTTCTTTTCGATATTTTTACTTTTTTACTTGACTTGCTCGGAATTCGATTTTACTCGGTAAAACACGCGGATTCATTTTTAGCATATCGAGAACTAGATTTCCCATATCTTCCGGCTGGATTTTCCAATTGTCTTTCTCTGAAGGAATATTCCCATTAAAATGCGTTGCAACAGAACCTGGCATTATTGTAGAAACCTTGATATTATATTTCCTAAGGTCTATCATTGCTGCTTGAGTGAAACCTACAACTCCAAATTTGGATGCGTTGTATCCTGCTCCATTTTCAAAGAAATTGGTTCCTGCAAGGCTGGCGATTGTAATGTAATAACCTTGAGATTTTTTCAATTCTTCCACAGAAGCTTTTAATGTGTAGAAACAGCCAGTGAGATTTGTTTCCTGCATTGCGTTCCAATCTTCGATAGTCAATTCGTCTACAGGTTTGAAGATTCCTAAACCTGCATTAGCTATCACAACATCCAGTTTTTCGAATTTTTCTAAAATCTTGGACACTGCACTTTCCTCATCTTCGAAATTTCGAACATCTGACGTAAATCCAAAAACACTATCTGAAACTTTCTTAAGCTCCAAAACCGCTTTATCAATATCTTCTTGATTTCTCCCACTGATGGCAACTTTGTGACCGTCTTTCAACAATACTTCTGCGATTCCGAAACCAATGCCTTTGCTTCCGCCGGTGATATAAATAACTTTTGACATAATTTTAATTTTTAATATTAATAAAAAAGACAGCCTAAACTGTCTTTTATTTTTTATCCTTTTGCATAGAACTCAAAGAAATATGGAATGCTTTCTATTCCTTTATAATAATTGTAAAGTCCGTAATGTTCGTTTGGTGAATGTATCGCGTCCGAGTCCAAACCGAATCCCATTAATACAGATTTCGCGCCAAGAACTTTTTCGAACAACGAAGTTATTGGAATACTTCCGCCACTTCTATAAGGCAAAACCTCTTTTCCGAAAGCCTTCTCCATTGCTTTTTTAGCTGCCTGGAATTCTTTGGTATTGCTTTCCAAAACATAAGGCATTCCACCGTGGTGAGGCGTTACCTTTACTTTTACACTTTTCGGTGCGATCTTTTCGAAATGTTTTGTGAATTTTTCGGTGATTTCTTCCGGCGTTTGATTTGGAACGAGTCTCATTGAGATTTTAGCGAAAGCTTTGGAAGCAATCACTGTCTTTGCACCTTCGCCAGTGTAACCACCCCAGATTCCGTTTACATCTAATGTTGGTCTGATTGACGCTCTTTCCAAAGTTGTATAACCTTCTTCGCCTTGAATATCATTAAGACCAATCGATTTTTTATAACCTTCTTGATCATCTTTCAATTTGTTCATTTCTGCTCTATCTTCATCAGAAACAATCAAAACATTGTCATAAAAACCGTCAATTGTGATATGTCCTTTATCATCAATCAAATCTCCAATCAACTTGGATAAGACATTAATGGGATTAGGAACTGCGCCACCATAAAGTCCGGAGTGTAAATCACGATTCGGTCCTTCAACTTCAACCTCAACATAACTTAAACCTCTTAAACCTGTAGTAACAGTCGGTTGCTCATTAGAATAAATATGCGTGTCAGAAATCAGAATAACGTCGCAACTTAATTTCTCTTTATTATCTTCAAGGAAATCTGCCAGACTTGCAGAGCCAACTTCTTCTTCTCCCTCAATTAAAAATTTAACGTTGCAAGGCAAAGAATCCGTTTTCATCATCGCCTCGAAAGCTTTGACGTGCATAAAGAATTGACCTTTGTCATCCGCAGAACCTCTTGCGAAAACTGCGCCTTCTGGATGAAGTTCAGTTGTTTTTACAACTGGTTCGAATGGATCACTTGTCCATAACTCTAATGGATCAGCGGGCTGAACGTCATAATGTCCGTAAACCAAAACCGTTGGCAAGTTTGTGTCGATGATCTTCTCTCCGAAAACGATTGGATAACCTTTTGTTTCAAGGATTTCTACATTGTCTGCACCAGCAACTTTTAGATGTCTTGCTACTTCATCTGCACATTTCAGAACTTCTGATTTGTAGGCTGGATCTGCGCTGATGGAAGCAATTCTAAGAATATCGAAAAGTTCGTCCAGGAAACGTTGTTTGTTTTCGTTGATGTATGTTTGTGTATTGCTCATTTTTTATTAATGATAATTGATGATTTATAAATGATTAAAAAACTTTGTAAAAGATTTTAAACTTTGACAAAGTAGGTTCGTAAAAATAAAAAATGTCCTGCAAACGCAAGACATTTTTTATTATAATATTTTTATAAAATTCTGATTAGTGTTCAGCTTTTGGCGCTTCTTTAGTTTCTGGAGCGGTCACTTTTGATTCTATGGTAGCAGCTTTTGCCGTGTCAGCGATTTTGTGAACAGCTTTTGCTGTGTCCGCAGCTGGTGCGTAAGTTCCGTGTGCTGCATTTTGGTCATCATATCTTACCACATCGCCTTCTTTTTTCAAACGGCCTTTGTTCCCTCCAGCAGGAAGATCACACGAAATAACTAAAATAGCAGAAGCCAACAATATCACTGATTTTTTCATATGTTATATCTTATTTTTTAATTGAAAATATGTGATCGCCAGTTTTTGAAATCACTTCTAATATTGAAGTTTTGACAAGTAGCGATGTCATATCATTAAATTTGATGGGTCAAAAGTAGTGAAAATGAGATTTTCTGCAAAATGTTTTTTCGTAAAATGTAGATTGTGCAATGTATTATGT
>RCUH01002079.1_pt1 | contig 12643 bp, 9 predicted proteins | sample 2166191 | NCBI WGS metagenome assembly RCUH01 (sample SAMN09932848, study PRJNA488358) | compost metagenome | feature: garden; material: soil; isolation source: compost soil in an enriched community after 214 h of incubation | place: Germany: Experimental Botanical Garden Goettingen | collected...
GCGTATCGCCGATAGCGAAGCCGCCGGCATGGCTGTGAGGAATGCCTGTACGCCGCGCTGGAAGTCGAGGTTGTCGTAGACCTTCTGCACCGTCGCCTCGTCCGGGAAACCGTCGGTGAACTTGAGCGTACCGAGCCGCGTCTCGAGACTGTCGGGTGTCACGATCGAAGGAGGGATGTCCGTTTTGTAGGTCTGGGCGAATGCCGACGACACCGTGGAGGCACCGAGCAGCATCAGTATCGCAAGTCTGGTGTTCATTCATTTATTCCTTACATTTTCCGTGCCAAGGGCTCACTTGATCTCTTCGATTTCACCCGGTTGCCAGGTCTTGTCGAACCAGGCGTCGAGCGGACCGTAGAGGCGCAAGAGGGTGTTCCAGCCTTTGCCGGGAAGGGTCTGCACCCAGTTGCTTTCCTTGCCGGGGGGCGCTTTGGGGCCGAAGTACAGGTCTACCGAGGTGTCGGGGTTGATCACGATGCCTTTGCGCTGGCTGCCGATACTCGGAAACTGCTGGTCGGTCTGCAGCATTGAGCGCGTCTGATTGTCGTAGAGCACGACTGACCAGAAGTTCTTCGCCGGGATGTTCGGTGGCATGTGCAGCCGGTAGTTCTTGGCCCCGTCGAGTGGCTGACCGTTGGCGTCGACGAATGCCGCCGCGTATTGCGAGCCGACGCCGACCATCTTCCTGACCAACGCGGGTGTATTGACCGTTGCATAGAAGAAGTAGAACAAGCGTGCGTCGAGCTGGCGGACGTCGTCCTGCAGGAATCGATAGTCACCACCGGCGAACAACTTGCGCCAGGCACTGTTGGGGTAGTGATAGGTATCTTGCGAGCGTGACTTGAAGGCGATCGTGCGCGCCGTAGCACTGCCGACCGACGCCGCTTCTGTGAGGATTTTCTTCATCCGCGCGTCGGGCGCGAATGGCTTGCCTTTTTCGATGCCGATGGCGGCGAGCAGTCCGAGCGTCTCAGGATCGAGCGCCGCGTTCGGCTCTTCCTGAACCACCTGGTTGACCTCCTCGAAAAACCCGAAGTCCATCGAATGGATGGTGTTGATCGTTTTGCCGGAGATGTTGACGAAGGTCGTCGCCGGTGGATTGGCGGCTTGCGCCAGCGGATAGATGCGCAACAGTTTCTTGAAACTCTCGACCGCAGGTTTCGGGTCACCCTTCACCACAAACCCACGGCTGGCGAACCAGTTGTTGAACGTGCGAGATTTGAATACGTGGTAACCCTCAGGCACTTCCCCCTCATAGTTCGGAGGAAGCAACAGGTACTTGCCGCCTTGGCCCTTGTCAGGCCCGGCGTTACCGAGGTCAGTGACGTAGCGGTACCAGAAGTCATCGACGAAGCCGAGTGTATTAGGTGGACTTTCGATCACGACCGGCCCGTTCTGCAGATCGATCCATCCCGATGCGTAGACACTTTCGCTATTGCCCGTCAGGAACAGCGATCGGGAGTCCATCAGTGTCTCGGTGATGAACAGCGTTCCGTTGTCTGGACCGAGCGAACGGATGGCTCTGCGCATTGCCACTTGCGAGGCGGCAGGAATCGTCGAGATGAACGCCTGTATGCCGCGCTGGAAGTCGAGGTTGTCGTAGACCTTCTGCACGGTCGCCTCATCCGGGAAACCGTCGGTGAAGCGTAGGGTGCCGAGCCGTGTCTCGAGGGTGTCAGGTGTCACGATCGAAGGCGGGATGTCGGTCTTGTAGGTCTGGGCAACTGCCGTCGAAGCCACGAGTAAACCGAGCGCGATGAAGAGGGACGACTCAAGTCTGCGTCCAGCTCTTCCTGCACGGCTCGTTGGGGGCAATGTCATTCTTCTTGTTCTCCATTGATGCGGACGAAGTCATCCAGCCGATTTTGGCTGGCTTATTCTGAGAACTGCACCGCAGCAATGGTTTGTTAATGCACGACAAACATTTGTGATTGGATGTCAAACGGCCTGAAGCGAGTCCGGATGGACGCGGCGCCAGGCACTCGGTGACATTCCATACCAGCGCTTGAACGCGTGTGATAGCGAGCTTTGCTCGGCATAACCGAGCAACAACGCCACCTGGGAGATTCGCAGCGTCGGATCACTGAGATACAAGACCGCACGTTCGCGGCGGATGTCATCCACCTGCTTCTCGAATGCCAGTCCTTGGTCATCCAGGCGCCGCTGCAGGGTACGCACGCTGACGAAGTAGTGGCTGGCGATGGTGTCGAGCGTGCAACGGCCGGTCGGCAGAAGTTTACGGATCAGCGCATCCATCTGGTGTTCGAGGTCGAGCCCGGATGCATCTGCGATACGCTCCAGATAGTCTGTGACAAGGGCCTTCATCTCTGGATCGTTGCCGTCCATCGGGCGCACAGTATCACTTGCGGAAAAATCCAGACCAAAAGCTGCTTGCGAGAACTTCGACGGACAACCGAAGGTACGGGAGTAAAAATCCTTCGGTTGCAAGGGGGAATGGGTGAAGAAAATCGCCCGTGGCCGAGCTTTTGCACCGGCCAGTATCTGAAAAACATTGACGCCCGCCATGAGGCACCATTGTTCGAACTGGCGCGCGATGCCCACTCTGGGCACTTTGATCTGATAGGTCAGACGCAGCCCTGCGGCGATGCTCTGGCATTGCAGTTCCACGGCCGGGTTCAGCAGGCTGATGAAGCGGGCGGCCGCGCCGATCGCCTCGCCTACCGTGGCGCATTGGGTCAATGCCAACATCACCGGACCGAGCGGCGCGCGACCCTGTACCGTACCGAGGCGAATGCCGAAATCCGGGCATTGCAGGTCGTCGGCGCAAGCTTCCATCAAGCGGATCAGCGCAGAGCCAGGAATCGGTACTTCACTTTGATCAAGCCCTTGCAGCGGCAGTTGGAAGCGTTTTTCGTATCCCGCCACGTCGCCACCCAGTTCGTCTATCAGGTTTGCGAAGCCCTGTAGCACCCAGCCGCGCATGTACGGCGTCATACCATGTCTCCCTGATCACGTGAGAACCAAAATGGCATTCAATCACAAGTGTATGGCGTGCATTAACAAAATTAGCGTCTGCTTCGGTGCTTAAAATACTGTTTGCAAGTCCAGACAATAGCGATCGTTGCCGAGTGGGCAATCAGAGGTCTTTACCGTGTCGACAAGCAGTGAATACAGCGATGTCATTGAAGCGCAGCGGAAGCTGACAGGTGGCTTTGCGCCGGACGCTCCAAGCCGTGGTTCTTCGATCATTGGTGCCTATGCCATTGCAATAGCCGAGGCGCTGGAAAATCAAGGTGCTTGCGTGGATCAGGTCTTTCGCTCTTGCGGGGTGATGCTGCCCGCAACCACCGACCCGATGCTACGTATCGATAATCAGACCATCGCAAAACTGTATGCCGCCGCCGTGCGGGCCACGGGTGATCCGTGTTTCGGCCTGCGGGCCGGCGAAACCTTGCGTCCCGCCAATCTTCATGCGATGGGTTTTGCCCTGCTGGCCAGCATTTCAATACGGGACTTCGCGCAACGGTTGAGTTCGCTCTACCGTGTCATTTCGCAGAACGCCAATATCCGCGTAGAAGAACGAAACAACACGTTCCTGTTCATCACTTCAAGCGTTCCGGGTGCGCACGTGTGCCATGAAACACACGACGCCTACATCGCCTTGATCTATACGCTTTTGCGGACCATTTCCGGCAATCGATTCCGTTTGCGGAAACTCGAGTTGATCCGGCCTGCCTCTGAAGGTATGGCACAGATCTTTTCCGAATACTTCCTGTGCGAAGTCGAATTCGGCCGGTCAGAGATCGTGATGACAATGGATCTCGACCTGGTGGACAAGCGGCTCCCGGGCGCCAACGAAGAGCTTGCATTGAGCCATGACCGCACGGTGATGGAGTACCTTCAGCGAATTGAACGGGGCGATATCGTCAATCGTGTCCGGGCCATTGTCAGCAGCGAATTGTCCTCGCGTGCGCTGAACAAGGATCGAGTGGCTGAGCGACTGCATATCAGTACCCGCGGTTTGCAATTGAAGCTCGCTGCCAGGGATACCAGTTTTCAGGAAATCCTCGACCATACACGGCGCACCAATGCGCTGGCCTTCATGTCGCGCAGTTCGGTGTCGGTGACGGAGGCGGCTTTTTCCCTGGGATTTTCCGAAGTCAGCAATTTTACCCGTGCCTTCAAGCGATGGACCGGCATGGCGCCGAGCCAATACCGCCAAAGCCTTGGGTTGGAGCGCTGACAGGGCAGGGCTGGTGTAATCGCGATCAAGTATCGAAGCCATTGAGCACCTGATATGGGTCGAATGGCACATAACGCGATTGCCGGTCACGCATGATGCTGACCATCGCGACTTCGGGGTCGCGCGGCATAATCAAACGGCCACTGCTGGCTACCAGGTGGTCCAGTAAACTTTCTTTCTCGTCGATCAGGGATTCGGGGTTGCGGTCGTAGGCGCTGGTCACATCCAGTTGTAGCCATTGCCGTCCCGGCACCAGGTCTCCGGCAAATATCACCGGACCGCCTGGCATGTCGATCTCCGGCAAAAGTTGCCCTGGGGTGTAGCCATCGCTGACATGGAAACGCCAACCAGAGCCGAGCTGATCACAGTCGGGGCCTTCGATCAGATCCAGCCGACCGCTGCTTTCCAATTGCCGCACTATCTGCGGCACAAACAGCGCCCGATCGCGCGGATGGGGCTGCCGTGCCCGTGTCCAGTGACGTTTGCTTGTGATGTAGCGCGCCGCGGGAAACAGCAAGCGAGGTGTCTCGCCGTCCTTGATTATCGCACTCAGGTCGGCCGGTAATTGCGCGTGCAGATGAGCCAGCACCACCACATGAATGTCGTGTTCATTCAAGCCATGCCGGTTCAAACAATCCAGCAGGCCAGGACTGCCTGGCTGACAGCGACAGGTGCGTGGCGCCGGAGCCAACAGGCCATCGACACCGGCCAGCACGAGGATATTGCGCCCGTTCTGTTGCACCAATAACCCGCGAGAAGCCAGTTCGACGCGGTTGTCATGGTCGGGCTTGACCCAGCTGGCCCAGGACTCGCGCGGGGTGCTGCCGAACATTACGCCCCCGTCGAGCTTGCGGCGCTTGCCGTCCAGCGTGGAAATCGTGCAATTCACAATCCGTACCTCTTCGAACGCATACCGATGACATTGACGCTGTGCAATCTCATCGGAAGAAGAACACTGATTTTCACTGGCGCTGTTTCACTTGCATCAAAGGTTTCCAGTGCAGAAAACCAAAGAGCAGCGTGAGGACCAAGCTTGCACCCAGCGAGCCCCGGTAGCGCTTGACGTACTTGAACATGGCGATGATCTCAAGCAGATGCGTAAGCAGCAGTACCGCTGCAATCGTTTTCCAGAATGACCACGCAACGGGTAGCAAGCCCACGGCACTTGCGACGCCGAGAACATAGACGCCGATGCACAGGAGTTTCAGCAGTGCCATCAAAATGAGTTCCTCGAATTACCAGGTTACGACCGGTCGGCACAGACCACGTGATGCTCATCGCGTGCATATCTGCCACTCAACTCGGGCTTCAATATTTCTTGAGAATGTGCACGAATCCCGCGCTGCCCAGACCGCCGTTGTGCTGTAACGCAACCCTTGCCCCCGGGACCTGTCGTGCTCCCGCCTGGCCGCGCAATTGCCAGGTCAGTTCTGCCAGTTGAGCCAACCCTGTCGCACCCAGCGGGTGTCCCTTCGCCAGCAAACCACCCGACGGGTTTATCACCCATTGGCCGCCGTAGGTGCCACGCCCCGAAGCGACAAAATCATTCAACTCTTCCTGCTTGCACAGGCCCAGCGCGACGTAAGTCGCCAATTCATTGCTGGCAAAACAGTCGTGCAACTCGATGACATCAACATCCGCCGGCCCGATGCCGGCATCTTCATAGGCCTTGTTGGCCGCATTACGGCTCAGTGCCTGAAACATCACATCCATGACGCTGCCTTCGAAAAAGCTACGCTGGTCACTGCACCAGCCCTGACCGGCGAGGCGCACATCAGCGCGGATGCCATGGGCGCGGGCAAATTCCGGTGTGCAGACAATCACCGCGGCGGCGCCACAGCTCGGCGGGCAGGCGAAGTTTTTGCGCAGCCCGCGAAAGATCGGTTTCGTCGCCAGGATTTCTTCGACCGTCAACGGGGTACGAAAGATGGCGTTTTCGTTATTGGCCGCGTGCTTGCGCGATTTGACGCACACCTCGGCCAAGGTCTTTTCGGTTACGCCCATCTCCAGCATGGCGTCGACCTGGGCGCCGAACATGCAGACCGCCGGCGGTGTATCGCGCTCTTCGTCGCTGAGGCTCATGAGGTTGGCGATAACTTCCGAGTGTCGCGCCAGTGGGCTGACCTTGTCAGGGAAGACCATGTCGATCGCGCCTGCGGGCATCTGTTCGAATCCAAGCGCCAGGGCGCATTCGACCTGCTGCCCCCGGACAGCCTGTACCGCCAGGGCAAACGCCGAGGAGCCACTGGCGCAGTTGTTGTTGACGTTGAAAATCGGGATGCCGCTGATGTCTACCCGGTAGAGCGCGGTCTGTCCTGCGCAGCTATCCCCATAGACATAGCCGCAAAAGGCTTGCTCGATCAACGCATAGTCGATGCCGGCATCCTTGAGCGCCGCCCGTGCGGCTTGTTCACCCATGACATCGTAGCTTTGCGATTGACCCGGTTTGCGGAAAGGCACCATGCCTACTCCGGCGATAACAATATCGGTACTCATAGCGACTCCTCCATCAACGTGATGGCCAGTATCCACATTGCTCGACGATTGTGATTGCAAGGGAACCAACCTGATAACAAGTCAGGCACGCAGGGACAAGTCGACCTTGTGCGGCGCTGTCGTGCTTGGGACAAGACTTGTGCTTGCAAGGACAAGCCCAGGGGCAGGCAGAGGGATAGTTTGACGGTGAACAATAAAGCCCGACGGGCATGAGCGAGGAGATTTACCATGGATTTTACTGGAAAGGTTGTCATCGTTACGGGCGCCGCCAACGGCATTGGTCGTGCTTCAGCCATTCAGTTTGCCCGCCTGGGTGCGAGCGTGGTGTTGGCGGACGTCTATGAAGAAGGGTTGCAGGAGACCCTTGAAGTGATTGGCGATAACGCGATCGTTGTTACCACCAATGTCGCCGATGAAACGGCCTGTCAGGCCATGGTCGATAGAGCGGTCAGCAGATTCGGGCGTGTAGACGTACTGTTCAGCAATGCCGGCATCTGCGGGATTCGTGGACGGACGGCCGACGTCTCCGTGACCGAGTGGCGCCGTGTCATCGATATCAATCTGAACGGCGTCTTCTTCTGCGCACGGGCGGCGATTCCGGCCATGCTGGCCAACGGCGGTGGGGTCATCATCAACACGGCGTCGGTGGATGGCCTGGTGGGCATGGCGACCCTGCCGCACTACACGGCCGCCAAACATGGCGTCATCGGGCTGACCAAGGCCTGCGCGCTGGAACATGGACGGCAGAACATTCGCAGCGTCGCCATCGCCCCCGGTTTTATCCGCACCGCCATGACCGAGGACAACCTCAGCAAGAACGAGCAGGCCATGTTAGAGGCCATGGTGCCGCAAGGTGGTCGTGCGGGTACGCCGGAGGATGTCGCCAACCTGGTGACATGGCTGGCCTCGGACCAGGCTTCTTATATTAATGGTTCGTGCCATACCGTAGATGGCGGGCTAACTGCAGGCTTTTCGCTGCCGGATTGAGTTCAAGGGTGCCAGTGAGTTGAAGAAAACGAAGCCACGGAAGCCGTTCCGGGGCTATCGTCTATACGCAACACCGCTACCTTGGATCAAGCAGACGAGTCGGGCATTGATGGTATCAACATCGATACCCAGTCTCTTTCACACCGTGCACGGGACTGTAGAGAGGCATCGCCAACGTGGATCGCATAGAGCCTGAACTGGTGCTCAAGACAACCCCTCCGCGCAGCCAGAGGTGCGCGCAGTTGCGCGATCGACTGAGTATTGATACCCCGGAACTGGCGGAGAAAGTGGCGATCAGCGTGCAAGGGCCGGCCGGCTTCGGCAAGACTATGCTACTGGCGCAATGGCGACGGGAGTTTTTGTCGCGCGGGGCAGTGGTTGCATGGCTGACCCTGGATGCCCGAGACGATGGCAGCCGTCTTGCCCAAGGGCTGGCGGCCGCGATGGCGCTGGGCAGCGGCCGGCAGTCCTTTACAACGACCAGCGATGGATCCTCCGGCCATGGTCGCGACGAGCTGCAAGAGCTCACCCACTGGTTGGCGGAAGTGGCCGACCTCGGCGGCGAGGCAGTCATGATTCTTGATGAAGCGGACGCACTGCCCGAGCCAACCGTCCGCCATTGTCTGACTTACCTGCTGCACAATGCGCCGGCCAACCTGCGCATCATCATGTCTTCGCGTCGTCGCCTGAACCTTGACACCACTGATCTTCTGGCCCGAGGGCTCTATGTCCTGATTGCGGTGGAGGCTTTGCGATTCCGTGCCGAAGAGACCGTCGCATTATTCAGCAACCGTTTTGGCGCACGCATTGACGCTGATCTGTGCCTGCGTCTGCATGAAATCACTGAAGGTTGGCCGCTGGGGTTGCAGCTGGCAATTTCGGCGATCGAAAAGAGCACCCATCTGGAAACCGCCGTCGAGGATCTCTCGGCCTGTTCCGGTGATATTCAGGGTTATTTCGTCGATAAGCTGGTCACCCGCCTGTCGTCAGAACAGATCGAATTCATTACCTGCCTCTCCCTGCTGGAAGTCATTCATCCTTCACTCTGCGCCGCGCTTACCGGTAATGAGCGGGCAGGGGAGATGCTGCATGAGTTATGCGCTTCGACGCCAATCTTCGCCGAAGGGGTCGACAGCGACTGGGTTCGCTTCCATCCCTTGGCCCGAGAGTTTCTGCAGAACCGTTTTCACGACTTCCCGCAGGCGCAACGGAAGGCCCTTCATGAGCGGGCCGCGAACTGGCTGGAGGCGAATGCCTATTTCGAGGAGGCAGCGCGGCAATACTTGCTGGCCGGGCAGGCCAGCAAGGGCTACCTGATGATCGAACAATGCCTTTACGAGGTCATGCTGCGCGGCCAGTTCAGCCGGGTGCTGGAATGGGTGGAAGAGCTGCCTGCCAAGGAAGTGGAGTCCCGTCCGCGTTTATGCCTGGCGGCGGGCTGGGCTCTGGCGATGAGCGAGCGGCATGTGGAGGCGGCGAGGTTGATCGCCTGTATTGAACAGGACCCGTACGCGGATGACGAAACGCGCTGCGAAGCAGCGGCGATAGCGGCCGCCGCGGCCTATTTTGCCGATCAGCCAGATGAGTCAATGGCAGTGCTCGCACCCTGGATGGACAAATTGGCTTCCGGCTCGATCAAGCTACAAGCCATCGTCGCCAACCTGGTCGCCCGCATAACGTTGTTCCAGGGGCAACCAGAAAAAGCACGGCGCATCTTTCAGCGCGCGCCGCACTATACGTGGACCCCAGGGCTCGATGGAATCCGCGGCTACGGTCAATGGGTTGTAGGCATGACCTACTTGTGTGAAGGACGCATGCCGCCGGCCGAAGCGGCTTTCCGCAAGAGCTTGCTGCGCGCCGAGGAGGATATCGGTCGGCGAAGTTCGGTGGCGGCGATGCTTGCTTGTGGGCTGGCCACGGTGCTTCTGGAACGCGGTGAAATCCAGGAGGCCACGACGGTACTCGCCAATCGTCTGGATGTCGTCGAGCAGTTGGCGTCACCGGATGCGATTGCGATGGGTTTTCTCACGGCGGCACGTCTGGCTGTATTGCAAGGGCAGCCACATCGCGGCCATGACTTGCTGACGGCATTGTTCGCGCTCGGCGAAGAGCGGGGCATCGCACGCTTTTGTATGGTGTCGCTGGGTGAGCAAATTCGCCTGCATGCACTGCATGGCCGAGGCGATTCTTGCCAGGCCCTCTGGAGACGGCTGGATGAACTGGTGCCAGACGTTGCTCGCCAACAGCGCGGGCTGCTGGGGCAGGAACTGGCCCTGTTGGTCGGGGTGAGCAACGCCTATGTCTGCCTCGTCCAGCGCGACTGGCAGTCCATGGTGAGTGTACTCGACGTGGTAAATGAACTCGCCGAGCGTATGCAGCGTGGCCGTGAAATCGTTCAGGTCAAATTACTCAAGGCATTGGCGCTCAAAGATTCAGGAGGGGATGGTCTGCCCTGTCTGCTCGAAGCGGTCAGCTTGGCCGAAACCTACGGCCTGCAGCGTATCCTGCAGGACACCCATCCCGATCTCGTCACGTGGGCGCAGAAGGTCCACGACAAGAATGCCCGGATGACTGCACAGGAAATCAGCCCGCCCATGCCGCTTCGACGACAGGAGCCAGTCTCTACAGGCGTTTCGCCCAGCCGACTGCTGACGCCCAAAGAGCGGGAAGTGCTGCAGTTGCTCGCACGCAATCTGACGAACAAACAGATAGCCCTGGCACTGAACGTCGGTGATGAAACCGTGAAGTGGCATCTGAAAAACCTGTACGGGAAATTTCATGCCGGAACTCGCAAGCATGTGGTGGACCGCGCCTACATGCTGGGTATTCTTGAGTCGTCTGGGTGAGTGTGACGCGTCCGGATTGCCTGATTCAGGCCTGAGTACCTGCCGATTCCACCGAAGGCTTCACTTGCGCGGATCGCGCCAGTGGGCTGGCGCGACGTGCCGCTACGTTACTGATCAGAGCTTGGTGACAACGGCGCGAGCCAAACCGCGTTCTTCGCAGAAGCCCAGCAGGTAGCGGTGACCAAATGCCTTGGAACCGGACGCGAAACCCACTTTGGCAGTGTCGCCGTCGAGCAGCTTGATCACACCCGCGACTTGCAAAGCACCGGTGGCAATGTAAGCGGTGGTACCGAACACTTCGGCGCGCACGGCCGAGAGCTGCCCGCGACCGATGGCGGTGTCGACCGTACGCATCAAGGTCGTGCGCTCGCGTGGCGGCATCGCCGGGGTCGTCGCCTGGACGATGTCCTTGAGTACCTCATCCTGAGCATCAGCCGGAAGATGCTTGTATTCGGCCTCCCACTTTTTATGCAGCGAATGCACCATCTTCATCGCGTCGTTGTCGTAGAAACCGACGCAGGAAACACAGGAACGTACGCGAGGATCATTTTCGAAATAGATCGGCAACGAGGTGCCGCCCCATGGCAAGGCGAACACCGGTTGCATGAAGTGCGGCGAAGGGATCAGGAATGAAGCATCGACCGGATGCGCCACCAGTTTCTTGTCCCACAGGTAGCAATGCTCGGCGCGGTACATCTCGAAGATTGATGCAGTGGAACCGACCGTTACACCGGCACCGATACCGCGCTGTCCGCGGCACAGTGCCGAGGTTTCCAGCGCGTCGACACCGGGGTGTTCGAGCGCCAGTTCGGCCGCGATTTCCGAGAACGTATTCATGTACGCCAGTGAAGGCGAAACCAGCAGACCGGCTTGGGCAAAGAGCTCACCAAACTGGTCGCGCACACTGCGCACATACGATTGTTCGCCAGTGGTATCCAGGTAGTGGCAGCCAGCCTTGAGCGCGGCTTCAACCGTGGTGAGACCGAATTTGGCGAAGGGGCCTACGGTATTGCACACGACCTTGGCACCCTTGAATGCTTGGGTCAGCGATTCGACGGTGTGGTCGACTTCGATGATTTCGTACGTCGCAGACTCCAGTCGCACCACGCGCTGCGCCATCAGTTCACGGGTACGCCCGGCATCGCGCGCCACAGCGGTAAACGCAATGTTCTGATCGATCAGCCAATCCATAATCAGCATGCCGGTGTAACCACTGGCGCCATAGACAACGACGGGATACTTAGCCATTTTTATTCTCTTGATGTTGTTGGGTATGCGAGACAGGCGGAGCTGCATATCAGAGGGAACATCCGATATTGTCGCGGCTGCAACAGCCGTCACTCTGCGCTGCAACTTGAATGTTCAAGTCTTGAATACAGGCTAAGCGGTAGATGACACCGCTCACTGCACCGCTCAAAAATAGTGAGTTCGATACCCTTGCCGCCCCCCCACAGTGGGGGGCATCGGAACAGTTCGATATTCGGGTCAGGCCTATAGGATGGAAGTCGCTTGCGCCGACAATGAGACGTTGGAGCGTAACCAGGCAATCGCGACTTGTGCAGGCGTCCCACTTTTTGCCGTGGCCAATTTCCTCAAAATATCCACGACTGGCATGTTCGCTGTCATGTTCTCGGGGAACATACGGGGGAATGTTCCTCGGAAATCGGTCTTAGGATCGAACTTGTGCAATTACCCATCGATCTAGCTGCACCACCGGGACTTATTAAACTAGGTGTCCAAGCTGAGCCGGCTCGTTGAGATCGTTAGATACGAGTTCAATTCGGTCACGGTTCAGGTTGATAGGCGTTAGATTTAAAGATTCGCAATATAGCCGGCAAGCCACGAACGGCGTGGCCTGCGAGGCGATTGCACAATTTGTTAAAGCTGAGGGGTTAATTCGTGAAAAAAGCCAGTTGCTGAGCAAGACAGGAGCAAGATGCCCTTCAAAGCCGAAAGCGCCGTAGACAGTGCCCTGTCAGGCCTGGAGCCGAAAAACGAAATTAATCTTATAAGAGGATTTAAAGCGACGAAGCATCTGAAACAGAGTCGCGCTAGGGCCTCGCTTATCGGTATGCCCTGCACCCTGTTTGATACCTCTCCTCTCAAAGCT
>RCUH01002083.1_pt1 | contig 12628 bp, 9 predicted proteins | sample 2166191 | NCBI WGS metagenome assembly RCUH01 (sample SAMN09932848, study PRJNA488358) | compost metagenome | feature: garden; material: soil; isolation source: compost soil in an enriched community after 214 h of incubation | place: Germany: Experimental Botanical Garden Goettingen | collected...
ATTTAGATGATTGTATCCATATCCGTACCGCCATTGGTGGCAAAGGTATGACCGCCAGCGCCGGTTATTCGGCTGAAAGCATTAAGAATATATTTAGTTAACAAATGCTAAACAAAATCATGGTGTTTTGTTAACTAAAAGTTGGTATTAGGCTAACATGCACGTCTTAATATTGCATCTATAAACCTTAAAAATTTTATAGATAAATGAAACATCTCTACAAGATGAAGACATGCATGGTAGCCTTACTGCTGCTCTGCCTCACGCCTTATTTTACATGGGCGCAAACAAAAGTAGCAGGTCTGGTTAAAGACGATGCACAACAACCCATCCCCGGGGTAAGTGTAGTGGTAAAGGGTACTAAAAAAGCCACTTCTACCGATCTTTCGGGTCGCTTTACCATTGATGCCAAAATTGGCGAAACTTTAGTGTTTAGCTCAGTTGGCTTTCTTCAGCAGGAAGTTGAAGTAAGCGGAAACAACCTTACCGTAACCTTAAAAACAGATTCGAAAAACTTAAATGAAGTGGTGGTTACCGCACTTGGTATCCGTAAAGAAAAACGTAACCTGGGTTATGCCATTCAGGAAGTAAAAGGAGCCGATCTGGTAAAAGCCAGAGAAGCCAATCCGGTAAATGGTTTGGTGGGTAAGGTTGCCGGTTTAACGGTAGGTGTATCTTCCGAACTTTTAGGCCGTTCGTCGCTTTACCTGCGTGGTAACAATGTAAATCTGGTAGTGGTAGATGGGGTGCCCATTAATTCGGACACCTGGAACATCAACCCTGATGATATTGATACCTATACCGTATTAAAAGGCCCTGCAGCTGCGGCGCTTTACGGTTATCAGGCCTACAACGGTGCTTTGTTAATTACCACCAAAAAAGGAAAGCTGAACGATAAAGGCTTTGTGGTAGAATTAAATTCAAGCACACAGTTTAACAAGGGTTTTATTGCCTTGCCTAAAAGCCAGGATGAGTACGGCCCGGGCGAGCACAGTGCCTATGCTTTTGGCGATGGAAAAGGTGGTGGTTTAAATGATGGCGATTACGATATCTGGGGACCAAAATTTGAAGGTCAGCTTATTCCGCAATACGATAGTCCGGTGGTAAACGGTGTGCGCCAGGGTACACCATGGGTAGCCCGTGGAAAAGACAACTTAAAGCGCTTTATCCAAACCGGATTGCTTTCTGCCAATAACATTGCATTATCTTCGGCTACCGATAAATACAATTTAAGGGTATCGGTTTCCAATAATTATCAAAAAGGGATTATCCCAAATACCCAGCTCAACATTAATAATTTTAATGTGAGTGGTAGCTATAACATCAGCCCTAAATTAAAGGCCGAAGCTTATATCAATTACAGCCGTCAGTTTTCTGATAATATTCCGGATGTAAACTATGGCCCAAACAGTGTAATTTATAATATGACACTTTGGGGTGGTGCCGACTGGAATATAGACGATATGAAAAATTACTGGCAAGCCGGTAAAGAAGGTATTCAGTCTGTTTATGCGGAATACCAGCGTTACCACAACCCATATTTTATGTCGTATGAGTGGTTAAGAGGCCATAAAAAGAACGATATTAACGGATATGCATCATTAAACTATAACCTGGTTAAAGGTTTAGATGTGATGTTAAAAACGCAGATTTCTACCTATGATCAGTTAAGAACGGAAAAAATGCCATTTTCGGCACACCCTTATGGTCGCGAGGAAGGTTTAGGCGATTACCGCGAAGACCGCAGGAGTATGTTCGAGAATAATACCCAGCTACTTCTAAAATACAATAAAAACGTTGGCGATCTGTTCGAAATCAGTGCTTTTGGTGGCGGTAATGCACGTAACTTCAGCTACAACTCCAGCTTTACCACAACCGATTACCTGAACGTACCTAATGTGTACAATTTCTCTAACTCTAAAAACCCGGTAAAGGCATTTAACTTTAATTCGAAAATGCTCGTATTAAGTGCTTTTTATTCAGTCGATATCAGCTTTAAAAAATACCTGAATATCAATACTACGGGCCGTATTGATAAAAACTCTGCCTTGCCAATGGGCAACAATTCGGCCTTCTACCCGTCGGTTTCTTTAAGCTCGGTAATATCTGATTATGTAAAAATGCCTGCTTTTATTTCATTTGCGAAAGTAAGGGCATCATACGCTAACGTTAAAGACCCTGGTTTAGGTACTTTAGAATATATTGGCGCTACGCCGCTGCAAACATATCCTTTGGGTTATGGTGCCGAATATACTTCATCGTATGGTGGTCCGGGTTATGGCTTGTCTTCGCCATATAGCGTTAGGCCAACTTTTAACAACCAAACCGGTGCTTTTTATACCGATAACCTGATCGATTTAAATGCAGTAAAAGCGCAAAGCCGTACCAATTATGAAGGCGGTATCGAGCTTAAGTTTTTAAAGAACAGACTGGGTTTTGAAGCCACTTATTTCCGTTATATCGACGGACCAAAAATCATCAGGCAAAACATTTCGCCTGCTACAGGTTACCAAACCAATACCATTAACGGCCGTAAAACACAAAACAGCGGTGTGGAGTTAAGTTTATCAGGCACGCCGGTGCTTACTGATAAGTTTGGCTGGGATGTACTGGTAAACTGGTCTACCTATAAGCAAATTTACAAAGAACTTGCGCCGGGCGAAACTTCGGTAGATCAGTTTTTCAAGACAGGCGACCGTATCGATAATATTTATGGTTCGGTGCTGGCTAAATCGCCAAACGGACAGGTAATCCACACTTCGAGCGGTACGCCCATTTCGTTACCGGTTAACCAGCTGCTGGGCCATGCCGATCCAAACTGGGTATGGAGTATCAGTAATAAGTTCAGGTACCAAAATTTCTCTTTCAGCTTTCAGTTAGACGGAAAAGTTGGTGGTGTAATGCAGGATTATGTGCGGTTGAAATCCTTTCAAGGGGGGCGCCAGATCGAAACCATACAGGGCAAAATGGGCGAAGCCAGGTATCAGGATTATGTACACGTAAACGATCCGAACTATAAAGGTACCTGGGTAGGCGATGGAGTGGTTGTAACCAACGGAGCCAAGATTAATTTCGATCCGGTTACAGGCGTTATTACCAATTACAACCAGCTTACTTTTGCACCAAATACCACTCCGCAACTGCTGCAGGATTACCTGGGCGTTTTTTACGGAGCGAAAGAAAATACTATGATGAGCCGTACCTATGCCAAACTGCGCGAGGTAACCTTCGGTTATCAGTTGCCTAAAAAGCTACTGGCCAATACTTTTATCCGTTCGGCCAATATATCGGTAGTAGGGCGTAACCTGCTTTATTTTATCAATTCTACCTATAATGATGTGGATGTAGATCAGTATTCGGGAAGAGAGGGTACTTCTACCTTGCAAACGCCAACTACCCGGAGTGTTGGTTTTAACCTCAATGTTACTTTCTAGCCATTCAAAAATACAAGATCATGAAATCAATATATCGCATACTGTTTCTTTTCATCGCAATGGCGGCTGCCACCACGGGATGTAAAAAAACTTTCGAAGAAAATTTTAATAATCCCAACCAGGCCGAGCATGTTCCGCCAAACTTATTAATCAATGGTATTTTGTACAATATGTACGAAGCGCCGTTTTCGGTTTCCGAACGCTGGAACCAATACACCGCGGCAAATTATTTCTATTATGCCAACAACAGTTACGACTGGACAGGTGCATCTTTAGATTACACTACTTTAAAAAACGTAGTTAAAATGGAAGAAGAAGCCAGCCGTTTAGGTGGCGAGGTAGCTAAGCCTTACCTGGCGCTGGCCAAATTCTTTAAAGCTTATTTCTTTGTTAAAATGAGTTTAAAGGTTGGCGATTTACCAATGACGGAGGCTTTAAAAGGCTTCGCTAACCTCACCCCAAAATACGATACTCAAAAAGATATCTTTAAGCAATCGTTAAGCTGGTTAGATGAAGCCAACAACAGTCTGGCAACCCTGATTGCTGCAGATAACAAAGAGCTAAAAGGCGATATTTACCTTAAGAATGATTTGCTGGCCTGGCAAAAGGTGGTTAATACCTTTAGGTTAAGAACTTTGATTCAGCTGAGCAGCAGGGTTGATGATGCCGATTTGCAGGTGAAACAGCAGTTTGCAACCATACTGGCTAACCCAACAAAATATCCGGTAATGGATAGTATGGCCGATAATCTGCAATTTGTGTACAACGAAAGTTTTAACAAGTACCCTAACAACAAAGATAATTTCGGTAATGATGCCTTGCGTTATAACATGGCCGGAACGTATTTAAATACGCTTTCGGCACTTAAAGACCCGCGGGCGTATATGGTGGCCGAACCTGCAAGAGGAATTGCTGAAGCCAATGCTTATGCACTTACCGATTACCGCAATTTTGTGGGTGCAAGTTCAGGCGAAGATCAGGGGGTGATGCTGGATAAAGTACAGAAAGGTTTGTACTCGCTTATTGGTCGTTACCGGTATTACAGTGGCTATACGGCCGAAAATACTTTTATTATTGCCTATCCCGAATTATGTTTCATTAAAGCAGAGGGGATAAACCGTGGCTGGGCTACCGGCGATGCCGAAAGCTGGTATAAAAAAGGTATTCTGGCTTCTATTGCTTTTTATGGCATTCACGATGGTAGTAATACCGTTACTTTTTTGAAAAAGGATGGAAAACTGGGCGAATTTGAAACCTATGCTGTTAATTTTTCTTTCGAAACCGATTATTACGCACAAACCTCTGTTAAATATGCTGGCAATACTGCCGATGGTTTGAAACAAATCCTGACCCAAAAGTACCTGGCTTACTTCCGTAATTCAGGCTTCGAAGCCTACTATCAAAACCGTAGAACAGGTGTGCCTGAGTTTCAGACCGGACCTGGAACAGGTAACAGTCAAAGGATTCCTAAGCGTTTTCAGTACCCGGATATTGAGCGCACCACCAATGGTGATAACCTTAAACAGGCTTTAACACGACAATATAACGGCACTGATGATATTAATCAGGCTCCATGGATTGTTAAATAGGTGTTCTTAACTATTTGGTAATCAGTTTGAAAATAGCAAAATGGCCTTTCTGGTAAAATGAAAGGCCATTTTGTTTGATAATTTTTGCAGTATTGTTTGCATAAACAATTAAAAAGCGCTAATATTGCACTCCCAAAACGAACAAGGGTATAAGATACTGCAAAGTATGCACCATTCGTTTAAGGAAAACAACCAGCATTCCTTCTTAGCTCAGCTGGTTAGAGCATCTGACTGTTAATCAGAGGGTCGCTGGTTCGAGCCCAGCAGAGGGAGCCAAAACCCGCAACGAAAGTTGTGGGTTTTTTGCGTTTAAGGCTGGGCGAGAAGTTTATCCTGAGCAGTGGCGAGAAGTTTTATAGAATGATTATCCCCACAATCCCTTATTTCCAAATAATTGAGAATTAGGAAGTACTCTTCAAAGATAATCTTAAACCCTCTTGCATTAGGATTCCCGCCTGCGTGGGAATGACGGGGATTTTTATTTGATCTTTCAAGGGTAGCGGATCCGATAGCTACCGGGTGCAGTCGGGATGACGATCATTTTTATTGATCTGTTATGGACAGTAATTTTAACAAGTTATTGAAGATAATCGAGGCTTAGTTTGCATTATTAAATTTATTAATGCAATTTTGTTGCAATTTGAAAGAGGAAGCTACATATCTGCAATATGTGAAAAGTGTTTTAGCGGTTTGGCTAATGATACTTTTTGTGGGCACCTCATTTTTCCAGATTTTTCACCACCATCATCAGGATTTACCCACGCATAAACACGACAACCAAACATCCGTACAGAAATGGGTTAAAAGTTGTGAAGTGTGTAACTACGTGGCACATCATCATGCGGCAGCAATTTTAACCGCTCATCATTTCGAATTAACAGCGCCGGTAAAACCTACTGCTCCATTTGCAGGCAGGTATTATATTGGTTGCTATAAATTTACGCTACAAGGCTTTACCAACAAAGGTCCTCCAGCCATCATTTCCTGAAACCTCGTTTCATAAGCTTAGCAACGCCCAGTCCGGGCGGTTTTTTCCTATTCCCCAATTTTTAACCGGTTAACCGAATTCATTTCGGTTGGCTTAATCATTCGCGTTAGCGTATCAATTTTTCTATGAAGAAAATGATGATGCTATTATTTAGCACATTCTTTTGTCTTGGCTCATTTGCCCAAACCTACCCGGTAAATGGCCTCGTTACTGATGGTTCTCATCATCCACTTGCAGGGATAACCGTAAAATTAAGCAAGACTAATGTCTATGCATTGAGCGATTCTTTGGGCAAATTTTATTTTCAGCTTGCCAACGGATCGTACGAAATACAGGTAAATGCAATGGGTTTTCATCCTCTTACCAGCAAAATCGTGGTTGATGGGAAAGCCATTCAAAAGGTTTTAAAACTACAAGCACATACCCGTGTGCTGAAGGAAGTAACCATCAAAAGTAAAGCGAATGAGGAGCGCATGAGGGAGGAATCGTTAAATGTAGAAATCGTAAAAGCCGATTTCATTCAACGCAATTTGGGCGGAAGCTTAATGAATACCCTGCAACGCTTACCGGGGATCAAAACTATTGGCATTGGTTCCGGGCAATCTAAGCCTTTGATACGTGGCCTAGGTTTTAACCGGGTGATGGTAGTAGATAAAGGAATAAAACACGAAGGGCAGCAATGGGGAGCCGATCACGGGTTAGAAATTGACCAGTTTGCCACCGAAGAAGTTGAGCTTATAAAAGGCGCTGCCTCTTTTGCTTACGGTGCCGATGCCATTGGCGGTGCCATCAATATCAAAGCGCCAGCTATGCCTGCGCCCAATAGTTTTGGAGGCGATGTAAACTTAATTGGCAAAAGCAATAATGGTTTGTATGGCACTTCGGTACGGCTATTTCAAAGAAAGGAAAAACTCTTTTTCGACGGCCGGTTTACCTATCAGAATTATGGCGATTACCGTGTACCCACAGATATTTTGTATGTGTATGATTTTGCAGTTGGCCTGCACAAAAACTACCTGAGGAATACCGCAGGCAGGGAAACCGGCATCCATTTCAATACCGGGTATGTGACTGAAAAATTTAAAACCATATTTTATCTGAGCAACACGTACAGCAAAAGCGGATTTTTCGCCAATGCCCATGGTTTAGAACCAAGAAGAGTTGATACAGAATTACATGATGCTAGTGCCCGCGATATCTTGATGCCCTCACAACAAGTAAATCATTTCAAATTGATTAATAGAAGTACTTTGGTAACGGGGAATCATCACCTGGAATTGGAATTGGGTTATCAGCGTAATTTCCGCCAGGAGTATAATCACTATGTTAATCATGGTTATATGCCAGCAGTTTATCCGGCTACGATGAATATCCCAATTGATCTGGAAAGGGAATTCGATAAACAGGTTTACTCGCTCATGGCAAAAAATCAGATCAAGCTGGGGAAACACTTGTTGCAAATAGGCCTCAATGGCGAAATGCAAGACAATTTGATTAATGGCTGGAGCTTTTTAGTGCCTGCCTTTCAGCAAAAAAGTTTTGGCTTGTATGCTTACGATAAGTTTAAAGTAAACGATAAACTGCTGCTGCATGGAGCGCTAAGGTATGACATGGCACAACTGAATTTGTTCGGTTATACGGATTGGTTCTTTTCTGAAACGGCCGGCGGTTCGCAGGAAAAGTTGTTAAGGGCAGCTAACCTGAGCCGAAACTTCAACAGTCTGGTTTGGTCGGTTGGGATGAACTACAATGCCGGTTTGTTTGAATTAAAAGCAAATGTAGGGAAGAGTTTTCGAATGCCTATAGCAAAGGAATTGGGTGCAAATGGTGTAAACTACCATTATTTCAGTTACGAGAAAGGTAATCCAAACTTAGGTCCGGAGCAATCTTACCAGGCAGATTTTTCAATTGCATTTAAGACAGAAAAATGGCTGGCCAGGTTAAGTCCTTTCTTCAATTATTTCCCCAATTACATTTACTTAAACCCAACATCGGCACACGATTATTTCTATGGTGCAGGTAATCAGGTTTTCGAATATGCAGAAAGCGAAGTGATGCGCTACGGAGGCGAAGCGCAGGTAAAATATCAGTTCGGTAAACAGTGGAGCTCTGAAGTATTGGTAGAATACTTATATGCCAGGCAATTGTCGGGAGATAAAAAAGGATATACTTTACCCTTTTCTCCACCTGCTTCGGCATTATTTAATCTAACCTATTCGCCGCAAAAGTTTTTGGGTAATGCAGATACTTACTTCTCGTTAGATTACCGCATTACTTCGGCGCAAAATAACATTGTGCCGCCAGAACGAAAAACAGCAGGTTATAATCTGTTTAATTTCCAGGCAGGTACGAGACTTCACATTGGACAATATCCGCTTAGCATCAGCGCGCAGGTACAAAATGTGTTCAATACCAGATACCTCCATCACACCAGTTTTTACCGCTTAATCAGCTTGCCCGAGCAAGGCAGAAATGTAGTGCTGTCTGTAAAAATACCTTTCAATTTCAATCATCACCACTAATTAAAAACCCATGAAAAAACAACAATTTCCATTACTCGTTTTAGGCCTTCTCCTTTGCTTCTCGGCTTGTAAAAAAGAGAGCGAAGCAATCGATACCGAATATCCGGTAATTGATGTAAGCGGAACGGCTTTTCCTCAGCAGTGCTCGGTAATTAAACGAGGTGAAAAATTCGTTTTCAAAGCAAAGCTGAGCGATAATGCCGAACTCGGTTCAGTAAGTATCGATATACACCACAATTTCGATCATCACAACCACAGTACAGAAGTGAATGAATGCAATTTAGGTGCGGTAAAGCAACCTGTAAAGCCATTCTTGTTGATCAAGGATTTTCCGCTGTCAGCAGGTCAGAAAACACACGAAATAGCACAGGAAGTGACTGTGCCAGCTGATGTGGATGCAGGCGATTATCATTTCCTGATTCGCCTTACGGATAAAGCCGGGTGGCAAACGCTTAAGGGATTAAGTATCAAAATCAATTAACAAATCATCAATTTATTTTAAAACACAAAAAAATGAACACTAAAAACAAACTTAAAGCTGCTGCATTATTTATATTATTTACGGTTGGTTTTGCCGCTTGTAAAAAGGATACCGATACACCAACACCGGAACCTGTTGTTACCGCAAAAGAGCAAAAATTTGTACGGGTGTTAGTGAGCGATGAAACATCCACCACCTTAACTCAAATAGATCCCTTTGCAGCTAAAATATCCACTTTTACGGGAAAATATCCATTAGCCAATATTTATGGAACAGCATCTGGCCGCTATGCTGCTGTGTTATATGGCGCGCAAAACCTGGTAGAGGTTTTTGATAGCGGTTTGCAATCTCACGACGATCATGTGGATGTTGATGGTATCGCCAAATGGGCTGCTATTACTGCCAATGGTATTAAGCCCACCCATTTTAAAAGTAAGGGAAATGAATCTCTAATTTTTAACGATGGGGATGGTACACTGAGCGTGGGTAACGATGCGGATTTCAATACGGCAAATGCAAAATTTAAAGTTGTAAATGCAGGCTTATTGCCACACCATGGTGCTATGGCGCAATTTACCAATGGCAACTACGCCATTACTGCTACCAATACCGCAGGGGCATCTCCAACTAAGGTAATTGTTACCGATAAAAACGGAACATTAGTGCATGCAGCTACACAAAATGTTGGCAATATACATGGCAATGCAAGTGATGGGCAAAATGCCGTATTTGGTGCTTTTACCACGCCTGCAGCAACTGCCGGTGGCGTTTTGGTAGTAGAGCAAAATGGTACACAACGCGTTATCCCTAATCCCGATGGTTTTGGTGCATTTCGCCTGGCAACAATCTTGTATGCAGAAAGTGCCAAAAAATTTATTGGATATGTAGCCACAAAAGGTGCTTACCTGATTGATCTTACAGCCAATCGCATTAGCCCAATTTACGCCGGAGCAGATGCCTTTCAATGCAAGGTAGATTATGCAGGTAAAAACTTATTGGTTTTAACGCTTGATGGCAAACTGAGAATTTACGATTTAGCTTCTGGCAGCTTGAAAAAAGAAGGCGCAGCAATAACTGCAGTTGTAGCTACCGATACGTATAAGCCAGTTTTAGAAGCTACTGCAAGATATGCCTACGTAGCCGTTCCGGGAGCTGGTGAAGTGCAACAAATAGACTTAACCGATTTTACCAAAGTAACCAGACACAAAGTATCTGCCAGACCAGTGAGGCTAACCTTATTTGGTTTTGAAAGCAGCGCCGGACATAACTAAGAAACCCAATACAATTAAAATGAAAAATTCAATCAGTAAATCATTTACATTGTTACTGCTGCTGGTAGTTTTTGCAACAAGCTGTAAAAAAGATACAGCGCCAACTATTGCTTCGCCAACAGCTACCAATGTGGAAATAGGGACAGCAAATAACAAGCAGGCCATAAGGGGAAGAGATTTCCATTTGAATGCAGATGTTATAGCTGGCGACAAAATAAAGGGGGTAGAAGTTAAGATCTTGCAAAAAGCCGGACAAACTTATACCGCAACATGGAAACTTGAAATGACCTGAGACCAATACAAGGGTGCAAAAAACACCAATGTACACAAGCATTTTACCATCCCGGCAGATGCACCGGAAGGGAAATATGATTTCTCTTTCATTGTGTTGGATGAAAACGGAACAAAGCTGGAAATCAAAGAAGATTTTATCATCATTGATGCAGCAAATATGCCCGTTGATCCTAAAATCGGACGAGATGTATTCTCGCGAAACGGCACCATGATTTACTACATGGACACCTTTGTAGAGCAAGAGCTTATTTTTAAAAAAGGCGACGAATTTACCGCTCACGCTCAGATAAGTGAGATAAAGGGTGATGGAATTTTGTACACCGTTCTCATCAAAAGAAAAGCTAATTATTTTCCAGAATCGGTAGACAAGCTTGACCTGAACAAAGCCATCGTAATTTCTAAAGTCGAACATAAAGGACTTCCGAGTGCATCAAAAGTATCTACGCTAAAACAAGTAAATGGAGTTTACGGTGGCGAAACCATCACCATAGGTGCAGAAAAAGATGGCAATGAACCCGTGGCAAATCCGATCAGCGGCGAAAAAGCCTGGGAATCGGGAAAGTATAGTCTGGTGATTCTTTACAAAAACAGTACTTACAACATCAGTACCTACAAATCAATACCTGTTACGATAGTTTATTAAATTGAAAAAGAAAAGCAGTCTTTTTAGTATTTCGATCAGGTTGATGCTGATCATTACCTTCCTGTTAGGCATGCTGTTCGGGGCTGTTCTGGTCTTGCATCTGAATTAGTACTTGGCAAAGCGGATAACGAAAGTTATTCGCTTTGTTTGTTCAGTGTTGAATATTGGATCGTTATCATGAGCTTAGCATAGGGTTAGTTAATTTATTGTTGAAAAAGTTTTAAATAGATAAAAAACCTATAGTTTTACCGAAAAAAAACATGAAAACATTTATTTTAACAGTGCTTCTCGCATTTGCTACAACATTTTCTTTTGGTCAGCAGAGCAATTACAAATCATCATTAACAAAGCTAATGCAGGTCTCAGGTTCGGAAGTTGCCTATAAAGGTATTTTAAACCAAATGATTTCTATGTTTAAGCAGCAGCAATCAAGTGTCCCTAAAGAGTTTTGGGATGAATTCACTGTTGAAATAAATAGAGATGGCGTAAGTCAGCTTGTTGATCTGGTTTTACCAATATATCAGAAGCATTTAACAGAGGCAGACCTGCTGGGAGTAATTGCTTTTTATGAGACACCTGTAGGCAAAAAATTCGCAGAAAAAACTCCTTTGATCACTCAAGAGTCTATGCTTGCAGGTCAGGAGTGGGGTAAGCAAATAGGCCAAAGGGTGCTAGACAAGCTTAAAGCTAAGGGATATTTGAAGCAATAGCCCTCCTGTTTGATCTTAGCTTCTGGCTAAAGCCAGATGCATAAATCTAAAAACTCTGGGTAGCGGATATCAAAAAAGCAAGCAACACATCCATTGCTTGCTTTTTTATAGTTTGTGTTTTGCGTTCAGTAATGCCGTGCGATTCGTACCTTAGGATGATAAACCAACAGCTATTTAACTCATGAGTAATAATCTATTAACGGCTCTTATTTCAATTCCCGAAGAAGCGGGATTTATTTTTCCTGGCAGGCATTTCGAGTATATATGCGGCAACCCACTCTATAACGTAATGATCAATAAGCTTGAGGGGATCGGTCGGATCGGAAAGATTCTCATTAACACCGATTCCAGACGTATTCAAAGTTATTATGATCGTTCTGCTAAGGTAAAAGTGGTTAATGTATATCAGGCCGAACCTCAGGAAACCGAACTGGAACTCACTTCCGACAGGTCAACTGCCGCATTGCTTAGCCATGTGGATGGAGAACATTTTCTGCAGCTGGGGCCTATTTTCCCTTTCCTGAAACCTCAAACCATCGAAGACGCGATCGAAACTTATGATAAATATGTACTCAATCCCGAAGATTGGAAATGCGATTCTGTTTTTACCATGAAGGTTTTGAGTCGCAGGTATTACGATAGCGACAGGGATTTTATCCGCGAAGACCGGCCGAACACCTTTGTAGAGGATGGTAT
>RCUH01002084.1_pt1 | contig 12626 bp, 12 predicted proteins | sample 2166191 | NCBI WGS metagenome assembly RCUH01 (sample SAMN09932848, study PRJNA488358) | compost metagenome | feature: garden; material: soil; isolation source: compost soil in an enriched community after 214 h of incubation | place: Germany: Experimental Botanical Garden Goettingen | collected...
CTTTGGCGGCGGAGCGGCGCAGCGCGCAGGACATGCTGCGCATCAATCGGGCGCTGGTCGAAATCGACAACGCTGTCGACCTGGGCGGTGATGGCGTGGAGGAAGACCTGGCATTCCATCTTGCCATCGCCAGGGCCACCGGCAATCCGCATTATCCGGAGTTGCTTGGCATGCTGACCCGGGCCCTGAAAGACGCCATACGGGTCACGCGTGGCAACGAAGCACGCCAGGCCCAACTGGCCGACGACGTGCGCAGCGAACACGAGGCGATACGCGCTGCAATCGAAAGCCAGGATATCGACGCAGCAAGGGCTGCGGCGTTTCACCATATGCTGAGCACCGCAAAGCGGATTCAGAACGTGGATCCGGAGTACTGGCAAGGCGCCAGTCGGGCGGCGGCTGGCAGGTTGGCGCGGACCCGGTTGGCGGCGGAGCTTCGAAAAAGAAAATAGGTTTGCCAGGCAGGAGGGCTGCGGCCGGGCTGATTGGACGCCCATGTGGTCTTGGGCTCTATCCCTCAGTGCATCAGGACCTGGCGGGCCGCGCCCGCAGTCTGGGTGCTACCCCGGAGCGGGGGGCGAGCTTGGGCAGGCTCTGCGAGCACTGTCGGCGTGGCCTCAAGGGTCTCGTCGGCTAGTGGGAATTAGGGTCATTTTCCCAGGAGCGGATGAGGCGGCAGATTTAGAATGTCTGCAAGTAGTGCAGTATTTCAAGTGCTTGGGGGCGACGATTCGTCAAGTCAGATGGGGCCTGTCCGAAGCTTTTGGCCATCTTTTCAGTACTATCCGCCGTTACCCGCCTCGAAGCCAATACTTGCCCTAGCTTATTTCGCCGCCATTACAACAACCACACAGGTCGCCAGATTTTTTGCGCCTGGGGTTAAAGAAGGGCGAATCCAAGTGCAGAGTTCACGATGTCCTTTACTGCCGTCAATGCAGCATTAATCGCTTCTTCGATCAGCACCAGTCCCATGCCTTTGAGTGTGAGCATTACCGCCCGAGTGGTGTTCTTCTGCATCTCCAACAGGACACTGGCAGTGCCTTCGGATATTTTCTTCCTCGCTCGGAGACTCTGAATCTGTATTAGAGTTCGTGCAAGCTTTTCGAACTCCGGCTCGGCATAATCCTCGATGTCCGGCCAACGTTTGTCGAAAACGCCCTTGGCCGCTGCCAGCATCGACGCAACCAAGTCTTCAAATTTGAGACTCGACATCGCTCACTCCTTGCTTGATTTATCACCGCGTTTTTTTGCCAACTCTGCCGCCATGATGGCGCCGAACAGCTGATTGAACATGGATTTAATGGGTAGGATGGCATCTCGCTCCAAGGTCACCTCGCCCCGTGCTTGCCGGTCAGCTTCCGCCCCAAAATCCACATTACAGTCCATCGAGAGATCTGGACCCATTTCACCGACAGCCTGGATCTGAGCCGCAGTCAGGGGCTTGTCAATAGAGGTGCACCGCTTGTTCAGGAGTACAAGGTACGCGAGGTTGGTGGTCGCCAGATCGATTTGTTCGATCGTAATCTTATTTTTGTATATTCCCTCGGCTCTTACTTTTAACGCAGTCAGGTCGACGCTCGCGCTCTCGTAGAATTTCTGATTATTCTTGAATTTTAGGCCTTCCTCTCCTGAGTTTTGAAGGGATACCAAATGACTGTCGAACTTTCTCTGCAGTGCTTGGGCGTCTCTGTCCGTGGCTTCGTCATAGTTTGAAATCAGTTGAACCGATGAGCACCCGCTTACCAATAAGACAAGAGCAGCCGGAAAGCAATAATTTTTATAAATGGCTCGCATGGGAGCACCTTTCTTCGGCAGGTATTAGAAATTCAGGATAGGCGTTACGCGCAACTATCACCGTTGCGCCAAACCGCGCCAATCCGGGGAAACTCTGTCGGCCATTTGGAAGTGTTGAGATGAGGGCTGCTCATCCTTTAGTGGTGGGCCGCACAAGCGGGATAAACGATTTATCCCGAATAGCCGGTCCGATCAATCATCTAGAACGTTGAATGGGTATATGCGACCTAATTCAGGTGCCGAGCGCGGAATTGTTGGGGGCGGTTGTGGTACGAAGGAGTGTGGATGGCACTTCACTCTGTCTGTCTGTCCGGCCGGTGGGTGGCAGGAAACCAAAGGGGCCGAGTTGGTCCGACCCCTGGGGGTGCTAGCGCGCATGCTCAGGTCTGCAAATTGATAAGGATCCTGTCGTGCTGTCGTACGGAGCGCGCACCTGAACTGGCCATGGTGAATGAGCAATCGTCCGAAAAGAGCCCCGGCCATGGCATACGCCATTGAGGTTGCCAGCAAAATAGCAGGGAGCCTTGTGTCCTTTCATAAGCTAGCTCCGCAGATCCGGAATTCGGACTGGAAATTTTTGCGAGGTTAAGCCACACACCATATTCTTCCAGCCCGAAAACCGGACTAGTCGGCGACCCCCGCCGCCAGGGCCATCTGCTTGCGCTGCAGGGCATTGCGTAGCGCGCCAGCCGCGGGCTGAATGAGTGCATCGTTCAGCCCCCCTGTTCCGCGGTCGCCATCGCGCCAATCAGGCCCCAAGCGAGCCCGGCTCCTATTCCCGCCTGCACACTGTTTCCTGCGGTGTTCTGTGAAATCCCCAAAGACACAGATATGTCCTGAATCGCTACGTCCACCTGTTTCTGCACTTAGACTTCAGAGGCGTCTGGGTTGTCCAGCTGAATAATTCTCTCCGAGCCCGTTACTACCAGCACCTTGCCCGGCATGGCAGCGTCCTTGGGCAGGTAGACTGCGCAATCGGCCACTATGACGAAATTTCGCGAGCTGTCTGGCGCAAAAGGTCCAGGCTTCAGAATTCGCTGGCTATAGCAGCGCGACGGTCCCTCATAGAACGTGCCGTGCGCATCTTGCCCCAGCGGACGATATTTACCAGCAGAAAGTCGCGAAAGCCAAAGATGCGTATATGGGAACGCCTCATCCAGTTGCAATGCTGCAATTTCCTTGCCCGCCGGCGTCTGGGAAGTAATTTGCGTTCGGCAACCGCCCCGGCCAAGCCCTAATCCAACCATGGGCAGCAGGCTTATCAGTCTGTTCAACGTACTCACGGGGTTTTCCTCTTATCTTTCCGCGTTGAAACTTGAAAGTGCTTCAGGTCATAATTGCAGGGGGGGGCGTGGCCATTGGAGGTTCGCAATCCCCAATTTTGGGTATGTTCTATTTGCGGGCTGAGCCTACAGTGAAATAACTGTCCAGCGGAGCAGATGATGCAACATGGTCAACCCAGCGATGACGTTTTGGATCAACGAATAGAGAAACGGCTTCTTTCGTTCCGGGATAGCCTAGAGCTTCAACTCGGGAAGGCAATGGAGGTAAAGCTGAAGGGCCACTTTGATGCTGGCGTCAAAATCTTAGGTTGGACATTTGGCCTAGTAGCGTTGGTATTTACGTTGTTCGGGATAAAAACTGCCATTGATCTGCGTGAAGCGGCGAGGACTACAGCTATAGACGAAGTTAAGAAAAAGCTTGCCGTAGATGATTCAACCTCGGAGTTTCGCAGGGATGTCGATCGAGTCATCGCTCGTGGTCTCATTAGCTCCTACTTTCTAGAAATGTCTAGAAGCAAGGAGAATCCTTTCGCTCTTGATCTCTCTATTTCCGATACGGATCTGCGCAGGTTGATTGATCTGGTGAAAGACAGTCGCTCCGAAGATCGGGATTTTCGAGACGCGGTGGACATACTTACTAGGTCGACGCAGATCAAAGAAGGAAATTCCGTTAGTCGCCTTTTGCTAGCGCTGGGGACTGCCGCAGATGAGGAATTTCGATGGATTCGTGGCCAGCCGGACAAGAGAGCAACGGTTTTCGAACTTTTTTTGGACGGGAGGCTCGTGCAAACAGCGCGGTCCCTTGTGGGGGATGACAAAACCGACAAGCGACTACTGATTGCTGCCACTCGATACCTTGCTAAGATGAAAGATGCCGAATCAGCGAAATCGCTAGAAAAAATTGCAGCTCGTAGTGACGAAGACATTGCTCACGAGGCAAAGCATGCCCTCGCTCGAATTATGCCCGAGTCGGCGGTGGTATCAGCGGCGCTCAAAATTGCACAAGATGCATCCGACGAAGCGATTGTATCTGCGTTACGTCTTGCTATTAGCGTTGCGCGGCCAGATCGTCTATTTTTTACGACCGATCCGAAAATGGCCACCCGGAATAAACTAGCGGCAGCGGTTTTGTCTGAAGTGATGGCGCGAGGTTACGTTTTGCGGCTTTCCAGAGTAATATCGACTAACAAGATGGGGCTGGCAATATCTAATCCCCAAAACATGTCGAGACTTTATTTTCTGCCGTCGCGGTTAATAAACGGGCCCGAATCAGAATTGTTCGGAAAAATTATACGGGACTCCAAAGATGCGAAAGCTGTAGTCGGAATGCTGCGATCTCTTTGTCTTGAGGATGATGACCGCTGCCACGGCGTAGTTCACGTTTCCCTCGAAAAAGAAGCCCTAATAGAGTTGAGTTCTGGTTTCACTCTTTCGGCTGCGGACGCACCCGCAGGGGTCTATCTGCGTCCTCGGTCTCCTGAGAAAAATGCTGACATTATTGCATCGTGGACCGATCAGGATAGTAATCGAAAGAGTTTGGTATTTAGTAAGTTAATAAATTCCAACGATATGCAATTTGAAATCAGGTCTGCCCGCGCATTAAGTGAGGATTTGGCCGAGAGTGAATGAGGGCGTTGACCTCCCTGCCAGTGCTCCAGCGCGGTAAACGGCTGGTTATCGAGCTTTCGAAAGCGCGACTCCGATCATCGCCATGTTTTAATGTAGCAGAGCAAATACCCGGGTGTTCAGAGGTCCGGGTTGCGGTTGCGTGGGCTAGCGCCCGAGAACGTCAAGCTCAAACGCATTGGGCCGCGTTTCCGGAAACGTAATCGGTTGCTTGGAATTGGTGCTAGCTAATCCCGTATCACGCCGACACCCCGGGAAAACAGTGCGTCCTACTGCCTGCAGATAGACACCGTACTCCTTGGGTCTCCTCACACTGACCCCCGCGCCTAGTGTGGCCAGGGTTTTTTCCACCTTGTCGTCATCCTCTACCACCACCTTGCGCGCAGCTTGGTAAAGCGCATGTCCTTGGGCACCCTCAGGCCGTAGATCGTAGGACTGCCCACTAGACGCGCGGGGGTTTATCGCTGAATACGGCGACCGGCCTCAGGCCGCCGACGCGTCGATATGCGCCTGGGCGGGATCCTCCGTGTACCTGATGAGTATCCAGCATGGACATGATTCGATTTGCATGTGAGGCAAACGGGGCGGCATTCGAGACAGGTATTATCGATTGCATCGAGTTAATGGTGTCAGACTGCAATCCGGTCGCGCGACATTGCAGTCCGACAGCAAAATTCAGGTGCGCTTTCTTGCTGTGCCGCCCGGAGCCGCATCGCGCTGCGCGATGTGCAAGAGTTTTTGAAATCGCGGGCAATTCATGTGGCTGGGGGCGGAACAATCGGCCACGTGCCGCAGCGTATCCCTTAGCGCCGACAAGCGGTGTATCTGTTGATCCAGCGCGTCCGCCCGTTCGTGCAAGGTAAGACGCGGCAGGTTTGGCAAGCCATCCTGGCCGAACATCCCCTTGATCTCCATCAGCGAAAACCCCGCCGCCTTTCCCAGGGAAATCAGCGTGAGCTGAGTCAGCGTTTCCTCGCTGTACTGACGGCGCAGGCCGCGTCTGGCACGCGATTCGATCAGCCCGAGCTCTTCGTAGTAGCGCAGCGCTGAGGCCGGTACGCCGCTGCGCTGGGACAGCACCCCAATATCGAGAAGATTCATGCTTGACCTCAAGTCAACTTGAAGTTGCATAGTAGTTGCCATTCGATATTCCGGAAAGAAATTCCCATGTCAGACACATCCAGCGGAACGACGGCAGCCGTCAAGATGACGGCGCTTGCAGGCGCGACGTTATTGGCGTCGCTAGGCATCAGCATCGTGACGGTAGCGTTGCCGGCCTTGGCGCGGGCGTTCAACGCGCCGGTTTCAAGCGTGCAGTGGGTGGTGCTGGCCTATCTGGTGTCGGTCACGGTCACCATCACCTTGGCCGGCAAGCTCGGCGACCTCATCGGCCACCGCCGGGTGCTGATGGCCGGCCTGATGTGTTTCGCCCTGGCGTCGCTGCTTTGCGCCGCGGCGCCAACGCTGGGCGTGCTGATCGCAGGCCGCGCGATTCAGGGAGTGGGCGGCGCAATTCTCTTGGCCTTGCCGCTCTCGATTGCGCGCGAGGTCGTCCCCAAAGAGCGGATGGGGTCGGCGATGGGCCTGTTCGGAACGGTGTCGGCCATTGGCACCGCGTTGGGCCCTTCACTGGGCGGCGTACTGATCGGAGACCTGGGCTGGCGGGCAGCGTTCGTCCTCCTGGCGGGCTTGGGCGTCTGCACTTGGGTACTCGCCGCCCGGACTATTCCAGCCGCGGCCTCGCGGCCCACTGCCTCGACCAAATCGCTGGACTGGATTGGTGCGGCGGTGCTGGCCACGACGCTGGTGCTCTATGCGCTTGCGACCCTGGGCGGCAAGACCGGTATGGCGATCGATTCGCGTCTATTGCTGGGGTTGGCCTTTGTGGCGCTTGGCATCTTCATCTTCGTTGAATCGCGCGCCGCCTCTCCGCTTCTGCCTATGGCGCTCCTGCGCAACCTGATGACCCGTGTTTCGCTGGCCATGAACCTTCTGGTGTCCACGGCCATGATGTCCACGCTAGTGGTCGGCCCGTTCTTCCTGGCGTTCGGCCTAGGCTTGAGTGAAGCCGCGACCGGACTGGTCATGGCGATGGGGCCGCTTACGGCCGCCTTCTCGGGCATTCCGGCGGGGCGCATGATAGACCGCTTTGGCGCACGCAGGACGTTGCTCTTCGGCTTGGTGCAGACCACCATTGGCTTGGTTTGCCTGGCCGTCGCGCCCAGGTTCCTGGGGGTTGCCGGCTATGTCGTGGCCCTGATGATTCTTACGCCGGGTTTCCAGCTTTTCCTTGCCGCGAACAACACCGCCGTCATGCTGGGAGCGGTGGATGCGCAACGCGGCATGCTGTCGGGGCTGCTTGGGCTATCCCGGAACCTGGGCTTCATGACAGGCGCATCCGTCATGTCCGGGTTGTTCGCAACAGCCATAGGTTCCCAGGGAATAGCGGGTGCAACGCCGGATGACGTGGCCAAGGCGTTCACCATGACGTTCCTGGTGGCGGTCGGGCTTGGTGTGATTGCCATCGTTCTGTCGTTATGCGGACTCGCCAAGCAAAGCGGCCCTCAGCCTTCGTGAGTGGAGGGCGGTCGTGCAGTTGCGCGAGCTTCGCTGCGTCTCGCGGCAACATTGTTTGCGTACGCGCATGGGCGCACTGCGTGAACCCACCGGCTTGGCGGACCGTGCAGTGATGAAACGTCTATGGAACGATGACGATCGAACCCGCGCTCTTGCGGCTTTCCGCCAGTGTGTGGGCATCGGCAACGTCCTCCAAGGCGACCCTGGCCGCGATCGATGCCTTGAAATACCCGCGTTGCATGGCGTCGAACACTTCCGCTGCGTTCTCGCGAAACGTTGCCGGATCGGCATTGTGGGGAAAGACAGACGGCCGCGTCAGAAAAAGACATCCCTTCTTGTTCAGGAGTTCGGGATCGATGGAGGGAGCCGGCCCTGACGCGGCGCCGTACAACACCACCATGCCGAATTTGGCTGTGCAGTCCAGGGATCCAAGAAAGGTGTTCTTACCAACGGAGTCATAGACCACGTCGGCCTTTCTGCCACCGCCTGCCTTGATGACCTGGTCGATCCAATCTTCCTCGCTGTAATTTACTGCGTGGTCACAGCCTGCGCTGATGGCGATCCGGCATTTTTCGGGCGAGCCGGCCGTGCCGATCACGGTGGCTCCCAACGCCTTGGCCCAACCGCTCAGGATCTGCCCGACGCCGCCCGCAGCCGCGTGGACGACGACGATGTTCCCTTTCTTGACCGGAAAGGTCTTGCGAACCAGATACTGCGCGGTCATGGCCTTGAAAAAGACGGCAACGGCAGTTTCGTCGTCTATCCCCTCGGGAATGCGTGCAAGCTTTTCGGCTGGGACGTTACGCCGGCTTGTATATGCGCCAACGCCGGCATTCATGTAGACCACGTGATCGCCGACGCGGAAATCGGTAACGCCCGGACCAATCATTTCGACAATCCCCGCGGCTTCGTGACCCAAGCCGGTGGGCAAGGGAAGAGGGTACTTGCCGGCCCGCTGCCAAACTTGCGTGGACAGCAGGCGCCTTCATCCCGCGCTTGTGCGCTTCTGGTCCGGCAGGGAAGAGGGAGCTACTCCCGTATCAGGCCGACACCCCGGGAAAACAATGCGCGCTGCTGCTGCAGATAAGCACCATATTCCTTGGGGTCCATTACACTGACCTCCGCCCCTAGCGTGGCCAGGGTTTTTTCCACCTCGGCGCCATGCTCGGCCACCACCTTGCGCGCGGCCTGGTAAAGCGCATCGATCACCTGCGGCGGTGTGTCCTTGGGCGCCATCAGGCCGTAGATGGTCGGGCTGCCGACGTCGTAGCCCAGCTCCCGCACGGTCGGCACGTCCGGGTAGGCGACCAGGCGCTTATCGCTGAATACGGCAAGCGGCCTCAACCCGCCGGCGTCGATATGCGCCTGGGCGGGACCCACCGCCGAGACCGCGATGTCGGTATGTCCGCCCAGTAACGCGGTTACCGCCGGGGTACTACCCTTGAACGGGATATGGCGCAGGGTAATCTTCGCTTCGGAAGCAAAGAGTTCTCCAAGAAGATGGCTAATGCCCATGGCGCCCGATGTGCCATACGCGATGGCGTCGGGGCGGGCCTTGGCATCGGCCACCACATCGGCCAGGGTCTTGTATCTGGACTTGGACGGTGCAACGATCATCATGCCGCCCAGCGAAATCCCGGCCACGGGTGCGAACGAATCGGTCGTGTAGGCGACCTCCTTATTGGCCAGCGGCACCACCACGAGCGAACCGGGAGAACTTCCCACCAGCGTATATCCGTCTGGCGCCGCGCCGGCCGTGAACGCGGCGCCGATGCCGCCGCCCGCACCAGGCTTGTAGTTCATGACCAAAGGCTGGCCCATGTATTGCCCCATTTTCTCGGTGATGGGCCGCAGCATCCTGTCGGTGTCGCCCGGTGAAAAGGGAATGACCAGTTGAACCGGCCGGTCGGGATAGGGCTGCCCGGCGTAGGCTGTCGCACTCAGGGCCAAGCCCAGCGTGCACGACGCCACGATGCCTCCGAAATACTTGCGCATTGTTGTCTCCCATTATCGTTATGACGGACTTTGCCGTTTACTCGTGATCGACTTGTATGGCTTCCAGAAAACGCGACACCATGTTGTAGGCGGCGATGGTCGCCGTGATCTCCACGATCTCTTTCTCGTCGAATGATGCTCGCAGCGACGCGAAGGTTGCCTCGTTGACCCGGATGTCGCGCGTCATCGCATCGCAGTACGCAATGGCCGCTTGCACCTTGTCATCCAGCGCGCCCCGGTCTCCCGATTTCAGGGCCGCCACCTGTTGCTCGGTGCAACCTTCCTTCAGCGCGATGGGCAGATGCTGCTCGAACTCATAGTCGGCCTGGTTCAACACCGCTACCCGCAGGATAAGCATCTCTCGTATCCGGGCAGACAGGCCGCTCCTTTGGCGGATGGCTGTCAGATAGTTCAGCCAGCCCTCGGCGACGGGCGGACTGTTCAGCAGCATCCGGTACAGATTCGGCAGACTGGCGCGCTCGTGCTGTATGCGCTGGACCAGTTCCCGGGTTTCTGGCTTGGTGACATCCGCATAGGAGATTCTCGCCATCGTGGGTTCCCTTTGTCTCAATCGCACCGTGCGCTCATGCCGCCATCTACGACGAGCTCGGTGCCGGTTATGAACCTGGCTTCGTCCGAAGCCAGGAAGAGCACGGCGTTCGCCGTGTCGCGCCCGTCCCCTTCGAAGGGCAGGGGAATGCGTTTCCGGCGCTTTTGCAGCAAGGCCTCGATATCGCCGGCGGCCTGCTGCACAGCCAGGAAGGCATCCACCAGCGGCGTGTGCAACTGGCCCGGCAGCACGGTGTTTATCCGCACGCCCCACTGGGCGTACTCAACCCCGGCAACCCGGCCAAACTGCATCACTCCCGCCTTGGCGGCCGCATAGCCGACCTGCGGCGCGCCCGTCCAGCGAATCGCGGACGTAGACGAGACATTCACCACCGCGCCCGCGCGCTGGCGCGCCATGATGGGCAGCACATGCCGGCACGTGGTGAACACCGTGGTCAGGTTCAACGCCAGCTGCTTCTGCCAATCGTCCTCTGACAACGCGCCCGGTCCGCCCGCGATTGGCCCGCCGATGTTGTTGACCAGGATGTCTATCCGGCCGTGCCTTTGCAGCGTCTGCTCGACCAGTGCGGCAACTTGACTCGAATCTTGGACATCGCAGATCTGCGTCTCGATGCGATCACGGGATTGGCCGGCACGTTCCAACGTTTCCGGCAGGGAATGCACATCCTTGTCCACCGCGACCACCATGGCGCCTTCCTGTGCCAGACGCACCGCAATCGCGCGCCCATTGCCCCATCCGGGGCCGGTGCATCCGGCGCCAAAGACCAATGCCACCTTGCCCGCCACCCGTCCTGTCTGGCTGTTCTCTTCGCGCATGATTTCCCCCAAGGCCTAAGGCGTGGACAGGGTGATGCCGCCGTCCACCACCAACTGCTGGCCGGTGATGTAGCGGCTCTCGTCGCTGGCCAGGAAGGCCACCGCATGCGCGACATCCCAGCTATCGCCCATGCGGCCAGTAGGCACCTGCTTGTGCCGATGGGCGACGAAGCCCTCGTAGTCGCCCTGGGCGTACTTCTGCGCCAGGCGCTGCACCAGCGGCGTAAACATCAGGCCGGGCACCACCGAGTTCAGACGCACGCCATCCTTTGCATAGATGACGGCGGTCGTCGCCGTCATCTGCATCAAGGCGGCTTTGGCGGCGGCATAACCCACCTGGGGTTTGCCCGCATACCTAAGCCCCGCGATCGATGAGATGTTGATGATCGAGCCGCCTCCCGCTGCCGTCATGAGCGGAATGACATGCTTGCAGCAAAGAAAGGCAGAAGTCAGGTTCACCTGGATCTGATCGTTCCAGGTGTCCTCCGACATGGTGACCGGATCCCCCGGCTCTGACCTGCCGACGTTGTTGACGAGGATATCGATGCGCCCATAGGCGGCGACGCAGGCCTCCACCAATTCAGCCACCTCGCGTGCATTACGGACGTCGCATTGCCGAACCTGGATGTGGCCGCCCTCGGCCTCGATCGCGGCGGCGGACTGCCGCGCCGCATCAATGTCGACATCACAGCCGTATATCGATGCGCCCAGCCTTGCCAGGACCGCCGCCGTTGCCTTGCCATTTCCCCAACCGTCTCCCAGCGTGCCGCAACCCGTCACCAGCGCAATCTTTCCATCGAGGCGAAACATGTGAGCTCCAGATACCGTTCTGGAATCAAGGTTAGGGCGGCACAGTCCCGACGTTAAGTTCCGATCCGCACTTTATTGATAGACAAAAAGAATGAATCTGACGACGAGACAACTGAAGATATTCGTGCTGCTGGCGCAAACCCTGAGCTTTCACAAGACGGCCGAAATGCTGCACATCACGCAGCCCACGCTGAGCAAGCTGCTAAAGGAAATCGAGGCGGCCATGGGCATCAAGCTGTTTGAGCGCAGCACGCGCATGGTGCGTCTGTCGCGCGAAGGGCAGGACATACTGGATATCGCCAGGGGGGTAACGGCCCGGTATGACGAGGGCATGCTGGAACTGGACGAACGGCTGCGCGACCGCCACAACCGCGTCGCGGTCGCCGCATTGCCCACGCTGGCGGCATCACTGCTACCGCAGTTGGTCAGAAACCTCAGGCAGGCCGATCCGCATGCCCGCATTGACATCTACGACCCCATTGCCAGCGAGGCGTTGCAATTGCTGCGCGAACGCCGCGTCGATATCGCCGTCACCGCCATGGGCAACGACGGCTCGCCCGATCTGCGGTATCAGGAGCTGTTTACTGAACCCTTCGTGCTTTTTCATAGCCAACAGGCCAAGGTTGGAATCACGCATTGGATACCCGCCGAAATCAGCCAACTGCCTATCATCAGCATGCCATCCGGCACCAGTGTCCGCGTGTTGACCGAGCGCGCCTTCCAGAACGATGCGCAGCCCTTCAAGCCCCTGTATTCGCTGCGTGATCTCAATACCATCGCGCACTTCGTGCAAGGCAATTGCGGTATTGCCTTGCTTCCGGAATCGTCGCTGGACCAGGCGGTCCATCAGGGCGTCGCCAAGACCCGTTTGCCAGGGGCGCCGACGCGATCCGTGGGGATGTTTATTCGCCGGGAGTACCGCCCGTCTCGGCTTGCGCGGCTGGCTTTGGATGAGCTGCGCCGGCTGGGTAAGGATAGGCAGTAAGGGGGAAGTAGCGCATCTGTCAGCCAGCGGAGCAGCGCATGTGAAAACGGTGTACAGGCTTTACGGGGCTGCCGGAGCGAATCGCGCCGCGAGCTGATCGCAATGGCGTGCCAGGATCGCCGCATCCACCCCCACCGCCGTATACAGACTCCCCGCCGCCATATACCGCC
>RCUH01002085.1_pt1 | contig 12622 bp, 9 predicted proteins | sample 2166191 | NCBI WGS metagenome assembly RCUH01 (sample SAMN09932848, study PRJNA488358) | compost metagenome | feature: garden; material: soil; isolation source: compost soil in an enriched community after 214 h of incubation | place: Germany: Experimental Botanical Garden Goettingen | collected...
CGATGATGCGGGCTTTTTCATCCGGGATAACGAAGTCGTTAACACCGATGGAAACGCCGGAAATGGTCGAATAAGCAAAACCGGTGTACATCAACTGGTCAGCGAAGATCACGGTCTCTTTCAAACCAACCACGCGGTAGCACTGGTTGATCAGCTTGGAGATCGCCTTTTTCTTCATCGGCAGGTTGACGACGTCGTACGACAGACCTTTTGGCACAACCTGGAACAACAGAGCACGGCCGACAGTGGTGTCGACGATACGGGTGTTGCTCACGCTGCCGCCATCACGGTCGTTGACGGTTTCGTTGATCCGCACCTTGACCTTGGCGTGCAGTGCGGCTTCGCCGGCACGGAACACACGGTCAACTTCCTGCAGATCCGCGAACACACGACCTTCGCCCTTGGCGTTGATCGCTTCACGAGTCATGTAGTACAGACCCAATACAACGTCCTGCGACGGAACGATGATTGGCTCACCGTTGGCTGGCGACAGAATGTTGTTGGTCGACATCATCAACGCACGCGCTTCGAGCTGGGCTTCCAGCGTCAGCGGTACGTGCACGGCCATTTGGTCGCCGTCGAAGTCGGCGTTGTACGCGGCGCAGACCAGAGGGTGCAGCTGGATAGCCTTACCTTCGATCAGTACCGGTTCAAACGCCTGGATACCCAGACGGTGAAGGGTCGGTGCACGGTTGAGAAGAACCGGGTGTTCGCGAATCACTTCAGCGAGAACGTCCCAAACCTCTGGCAGCTCGCGCTCGACCATCTTCTTGGCAGCCTTGATGGTGGTAGCGAGACCACGCATTTCAAGCTTGCCGAAAATGAACGGCTTGAACAGCTCGAGAGCCATTTTCTTCGGCAGACCGCACTGGTGCAGACGCAGGGTCGGACCTACGGTAATTACCGAACGACCGGAGTAGTCAACACGCTTACCGAGCAAGTTCTGACGGAAACGACCCTGCTTACCCTTGATCATGTCAGCCAGGGATTTCAGAGGACGCTTGTTGGAACCGGTGATAGCGCGGCCACGACGACCGTTGTCGAGCAGTGCGTCGACGGCTTCCTGCAACATACGCTTTTCGTTGCGCACGATGATGTCCGGAGCGGACAGATCCAGCAGGCGCTTCAAACGGTTGTTACGGTTGATCACTCGACGATACAGATCGTTGAGGTCGGAAGTCGCGAAGCGACCGCCATCCAGCGGGACCAGTGGACGCAGATCTGGCGGCAGAACCGGCAGAACGGTCAGCACCATCCACTCTGGCAGGTTGCCGGAACCCTGGAAGGCTTCCATCAACTTCAGACGCTTGGACAGCTTCTTGATCTTGGTTTCGGAGTTGGTTTGCGGAATTTCTTCACGCAGGCGGCCAATCTCGTGCTCCAGGTCGATAGCGTGCAGCAGTTCACGGACAGCTTCGGCACCCATGCGGGCATCGAAATCGTCGCCGAACTCTTCCAGCGCTTCGAAGTACTGCTCGTCGTTGAGCAGCTGACCTTTTTCAAGGGTGGTCATGCCTGGATCGATAACGACGTAGCTCTCGAAGTAGAGAACGCGTTCGATATCACGCAGGGTCATGTCCATCAGCAAGCCGATACGGGACGGCAGCGATTTCAGGAACCAGATGTGGGCAACTGGCGAGGCCAGTTCGATGTGCGCCATGCGCTCACGACGAACTTTTGCCAGCGCGACTTCAACGCCGCACTTCTCGCAGATCACACCACGGTGCTTCAAGCGCTTGTACTTACCGCACAGGCACTCGTAATCCTTTACCGGGCCAAAGATCTTGGCGCAGAACAGGCCGTCACGCTCAGGTTTGAACGTACGGTAGTTGATGGTTTCCGGCTTTTTAACTTCACCGAACGACCACGAACGGATCATCTCAGGCGATGCCAATCCGATACGGATGGCGTCGAACTCTTCGACTTGACCCTGGTTTTTCAGCAAATTCAGTAGGTCTTTCAAGGCCTTTCCTCCTGGCGGAGCAGAGAGCGGGCAATCCTGCCCCGCTCTCGATTCGCGTCACGTGTTATTCGGTTTCCAGATCGATATCGATGCCGAGGGAACGAATTTCCTTGATCAACACGTTGAAGGACTCGGGCATGCCCGGCTCCATACGGTGATCGCCATCCACGATGTTTTTGTACATCTTGGTACGGCCGTTCACATCGTCCGACTTCACTGTGAGCATTTCTTGCAGAGTGTAAGCGGCACCGTATGCTTCCAGTGCCCAGACCTCCATCTCCCCGAAACGCTGACCACCGAACTGCGCCTTACCACCCAGCGGCTGCTGGGTAACCAGGCTGTACGAACCGGTAGAACGCGCGTGCATCTTGTCGTCTACCAAGTGGTTCAGCTTCAGCATGTACATGTAGCCAACGGTAACCGGGCGCTCGAACTTGTTGCCGGTACGGCCGTCGGTCAGCTGCATCTGGCCGCTTTCTGGCAGGTCCGCCAGTTTCAGCATGGCCTTGATTTCGCTTTCCTTGGCACCGTCGAACACTGGAGTGGCCATTGGAACGCCGCCACGCAGGTTTTGAGCCAGGTCCAGGATTTCCTGATCCGAGAAGTCATCGAGGCTTTCCTGACGACCGCCGATCTCGTTATAGATCTCGTGCAGGAACTTGCGCAGCTCGGCAACTTTGCGCTGCTCTTCAATCATGCGATTGATCTTCTCGCCCAGACCCTTGGCCGCGAGGCCCAGGTGGGTTTCAAGGATCTGACCGACGTTCATACGCGAAGGTACGCCCAACGGGTTGAGGACGACGTCGACCGGGGTGCCATTGGCATCGTGCGGCATGTCTTCAACCGGCATGATCACGGAGACCACACCCTTGTTACCGTGACGACCGGCCATCTTGTCGCCCGGCTGGATGCGACGACGGATTGCCAGGTAAACCTTGACGATTTTCAGCACGCCTGGAGCCAGGTCATCGCCCTGCTGCAGTTTGCGCTTCTTGTCTTCGAACTTGTCGTCCAGCAGACGGCGACGATCAACGATGTAGGCCTGAGCCTTCTCGAGCTGCTCGTTCAGAGCATCTTCAGCCATGCGCAGTTTGAACCACTGGCCGTGCTCAAGACCGTCGAGAACTTCGTCGGTGATGTCCTGGCCTTTCTTCAGACCGGCGCCGCCTTCGGCTTTGTGGCCGACCAGAGCGGAACGCAGACGTTCGAAAGTAGCACCTTCAACGATACGGAACTCTTCGTTCAGGTCCTTGCGGATCTCGTCCAGCTGGGACTTCTCGATCGACAGTGCACGAGCATCACGCTCAACGCCGTCGCGGGTGAAGACCTGTACGTCGATGACAGTACCTTTGGTACCGGTAGGTACACGCAGGGAAGTGTCTTTAACGTCGCTGGCTTTTTCACCGAAGATCGCACGCAGCAGTTTTTCTTCCGGAGTCAGCTGGGTCTCGCCTTTCGGAGTGACCTTACCGACCAGGATGTCGCCTGCGCCAACTTCAGCACCTACGTAAACGATACCGGCTTCGTCCAGCTTGTTCAGTGCCGCTTCACCCACGTTCGGGATGTCGGCAGTGATTTCCTCTGGGCCAAGCTTGGTGTCACGGGCCACACAGGTCAGTTCCTGGATGTGGATCGTGGTGAAACGGTCTTCCTGAACAACACGCTCGGACAGGCAGATGGAGTCTTCGAAGTTGAAGCCGTTCCATGCCATGAACGCGATGCGCATGTTCTGACCCAGCGCCAGTTCACCCATGTCGGTGGACGGGCCGTCGGCCATGATGTCGCTACGCTGAACCCGATCACCCTTACGCACCAGCGGACGCTGGTTGATGCAGGTGTTCTGGTTGGAGCGGGTGTACTTGGTCAGGTTGTAGATGTCGACACCGGCTTCACCGGTTTCAACTTCGTCATCGGCAACACGAACCACGATACGGCTGGCGTCGACGGAGTCGATCACGCCGCCACGACGAGCCACGACGCAAACGCCGGAGTCACGGGCTACGTTACGCTCCATGCCGGTACCTACCAGCGGCTTGTCAGCGCGCAGGGTTGGTACAGCTTGACGCTGCATGTTCGAACCCATCAACGCACGGTTGGCGTCGTCGTGCTCGAGGAACGGGATCAGCGACGCTGCAACCGAAACTACCTGCTTCGGCGATACGTCCATCAAGGTGACGTCTTCCGGCGCCTTGACGGTGAATTCGTTCAAGTGACGAACAGCTACCAGCTCGTCGATCAGGACTTTCTTGTCGTTCATCGTGGCCGAAGCCTGAGCGATCACGTGATCAGCTTCTTCGATGGCGGACAGGAACACGATCTCGTCGGTGACCAGAGCGTCTTTCACCACACGGTACGGGCTTTCCAGGAAGCCGTACTGGTTGGTGCGCGCATAAGCGGCCAGGGAGTTGATCAGACCGATGTTCGGACCTTCCGGCGTTTCAATCGGGCATACACGACCGTAGTGAGTCGGGTGTACGTCACGCACTTCAAAGCCGGCGCGCTCACGAGTCAGACCGCCAGGGCCGAGTGCAGAAACACGACGCTTGTGGGTGATCTCGGACAGCGGGTTGTTCTGGTCCATGAACTGGGACAGCTGGCTGGAACCGAAGAACTCTTTCACCGCCGCAGCCACTGGCTTGGCGTTGATCAGGTCTTGCGGCATCAGGCCTTCGCTTTCAGCCATCGACAGACGCTCTTTGACCGCACGCTCAACACGTACCAGGCCAACGCGGAACTGGTTCTCGGCCATTTCGCCTACGCAGCGAACACGACGGTTACCCAGGTGGTCGATGTCATCGACGATGCCTTTACCGTTACGGATGTCGACCAGGGTCTTCAGTACCGCGACGATGTCTTCCTTGCACAGCACGCCCGAACCTTCGATCTCGGTACGACCGATACGACGGTTGAACTTCATCCGGCCGACCGCAGACAGGTCATAGCGCTCAGGGCTGAAGAACAGGTTGTTGAACAGGGTCTCGGCAGCGTCCTTGGTTGGCGGCTCGCCTGGACGCATCATGCGATAGATCTCGACCAGCGCTTCCAATTGGTTGCTGGTGGAGTCGATCTTCAGCGTGTCGGAGACGAACGGACCGCAGTCGATATCGTTGGTGTACAGAGTTTCGATGCGAACAACCTGAGCCTTGGCGATTTTGGCCAGGATCTCGGTGTTCAGCTCGGTGTTGCACTCTGCCAGGATTTCGCCGGTTGCCGGATGCACGATGACCTTGGCGGTTGTGCGACCCAGGACGTAGTCCAGAGGCACATCCAGCTCTTTGATCCCGGCTTTTTCCAGCTGGTTGATGTGGCGAGCGGTGATACGACGACCCTGCTCGACAATAACCTTGCCTTTGTCATCCAGAATATCGAGGACAGCGATTTCACCGCGCAGGCGCTGAGGCACCAGCTCCAGGCTCAGGGTCTCGCCCTTCACGTGGAATACGTTGGTGGTATAGAACGCGTCCAGCACTTCTTCAGTGGTATAGCCCAGCGCGCGCAGCAGTACCGATGCAGGCAGCTTGCGACGACGGTCGATACGCACGAACACGCAGTCTTTCGGGTCGAACTCGAAGTCCAGCCACGAACCGCGGTAAGGAATGATGCGCGCGGAGTACAGCAGTTTACCGGAGCTGTGCGTCTTGCCACGGTCGTGGTCGAAGAACACGCCCGGGGAACGGTGCAGCTGGGAAACGATTACACGCTCGGTACCGTTGATTACGAAGGTACCGTTTTCAGTCATCAGGGGGATTTCACCCATGTAGACTTCTTGCTCTTTGATGTCCTTGATCGCTTTGTTCGACGACTCTTTGTCGAAAATGATCAGGCGCACTTTTACCCGCAAAGGTACGGCGTAAGTTACACCGCGCAATACGCATTCTTTGACATCAAATGCCGGTTCGCCCAGGCGATAACCGACGTACTCCAGCGCAGCATTGCCGGAGTAGCTGATGATCGGGAAAACGGATTTGAAGGCCGCATGCAGGCCCACGTCGCGGAACTGATCTTTAGTCGCTCCCGCTTGCAAGAATTCACGATACGAATCCAGCTGGATGGCCAGGAGGTACGGCACATCCATGACGTCCGGCAACTTGCTAAAGTCCTTGCGGATACGTTTTTTCTCAGTATATGAGTAAGCCATCAGCGTTCCCCAGCTTGGTCACCTGCTTGTTTGGCCCCTCCCGACGGGAGCAGCCAGAAAATCGTGCAAACCCCATGGTTTGCGCCACCGCATCGGGTGGTTACAGCACGTTATCGGCACCGACCCAGTCGGCTGCCAATAACGGAAAAAGGCCGGTGGCAAGAGCCACCAGCCATCAGCCTGTCGCTTAACGCTCGGGCTGGAGGAGCAAAGTCGATGCTTACTTCAGCTCGACTTTAGCGCCTGCTTCTTCCAGAGTTGCTTTGGCTTTGTCGCCTGCATCTTTGGTCACTGCTTCCAGAACCATGGCAGGAGCGCCGTCAACTACAGCCTTGGCTTCTTTCAGGCCCAGACCGGTCAGTTCACGTACTGCCTTGATCACGTTAACTTTCTTCTCGCCAGCTTCGGTCAGCATGACGTTGAATTCAGTTTGCTCTTCAACAACGGCGGCAGCAGCAGCTGGACCAGCCGATGCAGCAGCAGCGGTAACGCCGAATTTTTCTTCGAAAGCTTTGATCAGCTCAACAACTTCCATTACGGACATGTTGCCAACTGCTTCAAGGATATCGTTCTGAGAGATAGACATGAATCTAATTCCTGATATTGGGGACGGCCTACGCGACCATCGAAAAAAACAAAAAACGCGAGAAGTTGACGAGCCTTAGGCTGCAGCAGCTTCTTTCTGGTCGCGAATTGCCGCCAGAGTACGAGCCAATTTGCTGGTAGCGCCTTGAATCACGCTCATCAGCTGAGAAATTGCTTCGTCACGGGTCGGCAGAGTTGCCAGTACGTCGATTTGGTTAGCTGCGAGGAACTTGCCCTCGAACGCAGCTGCCTTGATCTCGAACTTGTCCTGACCCTTTGCGAATTCCTTGAAGATCCGGGCAGCAGCGCCTGGATGTTCTTTGGAGAACGCAATCAGGGTAGGGCCAGTGAACACGTCGTTGAGGACACTGAATTCAGTGTCAGCAACAGCGCGCTTGAGCAGGGTGTTACGTACAACACGTACGTAAACGCCAGCTTCACGAGCCTCTTTACGGAGTCCGGTCATCGCGCCTACTGTTACGCCACGGGCATCAGCCACGACAGCGGACAGAGCGACTTTGGCAGCCTCGTTGACTTCAGCGACGATGGCCTTCTTGTCTTCGAGTTTAATTGCCACGGGTTTAACTCCTGCTTGTTACCGTTTCATCTGGTCGAAACCGGATGTCGTTTTGGTGTCTGATTCGGTAAGGAACCGGGAGCACCATCTGCGTAGGCTTGAGGTTTAAGACTTGCGTCGCCTACGGTCTTGGATAGCCCCCGCCAGGCAGGGACCCCAATTTTTCAATTGGCGCAATCGCTTGCGCCAATCTGTGTCTTACGCGTCGAGCGAGCTTTGGTCGATGACCAGACCTGGGCCCATAGTGGTGCTCAGGGTAACGCGCTTGACGTAAATGCCTTTCGAGGAAGCTGGCTTGATACGCTTCAGATCAGCGATCAGGGCTTCAACGTTTTCCTTCAGCTTGACGGCGTCGAAGCCGATCTTGCCAACGGAAGTGTGGATGATGCCGTTTTTGTCGGTGCGATAACGAACCTGACCAGCCTTGGCGTTTTTAACCGCGGTAGCTACGTCTGGAGTTACGGTGCCGACTTTAGGGTTAGGCATCAGGCCACGTGGACCGAGGATCTGACCCAACTGACCTACAACGCGCATTGCATCCGGGGATGCGATCACTACGTCATAGTTCAGGTCGCCGCCTTTCATTTCGGCAGCCAGGTCGTCCATGCCTACACGGTCAGCGCCGGCAGCCAGAGCGGCTTCAGCAGCTGGACCCTGGGTGAACACAGCAACGCGAACGGTCTTGCCAGTGCCGTGTGGCAGCACAGTAGCGCTACGAACGACCTGGTCGGATTTACGCGGGTCAACACCCAGGTTTACAGCAACGTCGAACGACTCGCTGAACTTGACAGTCGACAGCTCGGCCAGCAGGGCAGCAGCGTCTACAAAGTTGTAGGCCTTGCCTGCTTCGATTTTGCCGGCGATAGCCTTTTGACGCTTGGTCAGCTTAGCCATTACACACCCTCCACGTTAAGGCCCATGCTACGAGCAGAACCGGCGATAGTACGCACGGCTGCTTCCATATCAGCTGCAGTCAGATCCGCGTTTTTGGTTTTCGCGATTTCTTCCAGCTGAGCACGGGTCACGGTGCCAACCTTAACGGTGTTCGGACGAGCGGAACCGCTGGTCAGACCGGCCGCCTTCTTCAGCAGAACCGAAGCAGGGGTGGATTTGGTTTCGAAAGTGAAGCTACGGTCGCTGTAGACAGTGATGATCACTGGAGTCGGCAGACCTGGCTCAAGACCCTGAGTACGGGCGTTGAAAGCCTTGCAGAATTCCATGATGTTCACGCCGTGCTGACCCAGAGCAGGACCAACAGGTGGGCTTGGGTTAGCCTGAGCGGCCTTCACTTGCAGCTTGATGTAAGCGGTAATCTTCTTGGCCATGAGGCACTCCAATTACGGGTTCGAACGCCTCGAAAGGCTCCCCGGTTACTTGCGCGTTTATCCCAGTGACGACAAAACCCCACAGCCTACGGCTGCGGGGTTGGGATTTTTGTTCAACTAGACCTTTTCGACCTGGCTGAACTCGAGCTCCACCGGAGTAGAGCGACCGAAAATGAGCACTGCGACCTGAATCCGGCTCTTTTCGTAGTTAACTTCTTCAACAACACCGGTAAAGTCCGCAAACGGACCGTCGTTGACGCGCACCGACTCACCCGGCTCGAACAACGTCTTCGGCTTCGGCTTGTCGCTGCCATCGGCAACGCGACGCAGAATCGCTTCTGCTTCTTTATCGGTGATTGGCGCAGGCTTATCGGCAGTACCGCCAATGAAACCCATCACCCGAGGAGTGTCCTTGACCAAGTGCCAAGTCCCCTCGTTCATATCCATCTGCACCAGCACATAGCCAGGGAAGAATTTGCGTTCGCTTTTGCGCTTCTGGCCATTGCGCATTTCAACCACTTCTTCAGTGGGAACCAGAATCTCGCCGAAGCCATCTTCCATACCGGCCAGCTTTACGCGCTCGATCAGCGAGCGCATTACATGCTTCTCGTAACCGGAGTAAGCATGCACAACATACCAACGCTTAGCCACGGGACACCCTTAGCCGACGATCAAGGAAACAAGCCAGCCGAGCAGGGAATCAAGCCCCCACAACAGCAACGCCATAACCAGGACAACAGCCACAACGATCAACGTGGTCTGCGTGGTTTCTTGGCGAGTTGGCCAAACGACTTTACGAATTTCGGTGCGCGCTTCCTTAACCAGTACAAAGAAAGACTTGCCCTTGACCGTCTGCAGGCCTACAAAGGCAGCTACGGCAGCAATAGCAAGCAATGCGAGTACGCGGTACAGGATCGGCGAAGCAGAAAAGTACTGATTGCCAACAACGCCAACAACCACCAGAGCGACTACTACAAGCCACTTGAGGAGGTCGAAACGAGAGCCTTGAGCTTCAGCTTTAGGAGTCATCTATGAAGATCCTGTGAAAAGAAAGCCAGACACACCGAGTGAATCTGGCAGGTCAGGAGGGAATCGAACCCCCAACCTACGGTTTTGGAGACCGTCGCTCTGCCAATTGAGCTACTGACCTAAAACAAAATCAGGCCGACCATTATGCCGGCCCGAAAAAGACTTTACAACAATTTACTCAATGACCTTTGCACTCCGCCAGCACCGGGGCTCAAACCAGCCTCAGGGACAACGAAACACAACCAGACCATTAAAACAAAGGCAGATATTTTCATATCTGCCTTGTTATATGGAGCTCTTGAGCGGATTTGAACCGCTGACCTCACCCTTACCAAGGGTGTGCTCTACCAACTGAGCTACAAGAGCGTAACACTGTGCAAAACCTGTAAACTTGGAGCGGGTAGCGGGAATCGAACCCGCATCATCAGCTTGGAAGGCTGAGGTTCTACCACTAAACTATACCCGCGAGGCTTACAGCTCTCGCTAAAAATGGTGGAGGGGGAAGGATTCGAACCTTCGAAGTCGTAGACGTCAGATTTACAGTCTGATCCCTTTGGCCGCTCGGGAACCCCTCCTAAGCGAGCCGGCATTCTACATCATGCCAGCCTTCTGTCAAGCATTTTTCTCATTAAAAACCTGAGCTTAGCTGCGTTGACCTCGCTTCACACCGCTAACCGTTTCCGGTGTTCGCTGTGGAGCGGGCGCCATTCTATGCAAACTATTCGATGGGTGCAACCCCCTCGCACGGCATTATTTTATGTTTTAACTCATTGAATTCTTTAGAAAGGTTTATCAGCTGCAAATCGTCCAGCCAACGCCGGCTTTCCGGTGCAATACGCACCCAATACCCTGCCCCTTCGGTCGCAGCTTTCGGCAGGGACTGATACTTGACCTCCATCCCGCTCAAACGTCGCTCAACCGCCTGCGCGGCCTCCTGGCGCGTATAGCCGCCCAGATAAAGGCAGCCATTGTCTGTCGAGACAGCTTTACCCTTATCCTTGGAGACGTCACCTGCTTCGCTCAACAAGCGGATATCTTGTTGAGACCCGCGATACAGACTCAAAGGCGTGACATCCTTCGCGCGCAGAGGAGCCTCTTGTTGATGCCAGATGTAGTAGAAGCCATTGAGGACAAGCAGCAGCAGAAACAACCAACGCATAAAAACCTCAGGACAAGGGACAGGCCATGGCCAATCCGACAAACACCAAGTCCGGAACTACCCTGGCCCGAGGCACGACCTCAGTGACCAGGCTCGCATCCCCCCCGGTGAGGAATACGACAAAGTCCTCACCCCAGTAACTGCGCGCCAACTCGAGCTGGGTCAGCACGAAACCGCGCAACATCAACAGACAACCACGCTCTACAGCCTCGACAGTCGCGCGACCAGGAACAAGACTTTCCTGAGCCTGCTCGGCCGCCAGATCCCCATAACGAATTTTGCGGGTGTGGGTGCGCAACTGGTTGCGCATCAACGGCATCCCCGGACAGATGAAACCACCCAGGTGCTCTCCATCCGCCGCGATAAAGTCAGCGGTCACGGCCGTACCGAAATCGAGCACCAGGCACGCACCTGAAGCCAGATGAAAACCTCCGAGCATTGCGAGCCACCGATCCAGCCCCAGCCGCTCAAACTCTTCATACCCATTGCGCACGCCTGACATTTCGCGCGCAGGCGTTGCGCACACAACCGGCACATCAAAGGTATCGCCGAGCAAAGACGTCAGCGCAGCGGTTTCCTCCGCGGTCCTGACGCTCACCAACCGGCAAAACGTGAGGGCAAGCCCTTTGAGCGCTCCCAACCCCTCCAGCAATCCAAGATTGGAATCGACGACCCCTTCACCCAGCACCTGCCCGGCATTAGCGGCAAGCACACGCCACTTGATGAAACTATTCCCACAATCGAGCTCAAGAATCATCACGCAACCTCAGGCTCAACTCACCACCACTGAAGACTTTCTCCACACCATCCACCTTCAGGCGCAAGGCGCCCTGGCCATCAATACCAAGCACTTCACCATCAATTTGATTGACGCCGGCAATCAACGACACGCTTCGCCCCTGCCACAGGTGATTTTGCTCCCACTCTGACTGGATGGCCAAAAAACCACCCGCCTGGTGACGAGCCAGGTATCGCTGCAGCATCTCCCCCAGCATCGCAACCAATTGGTTGCGATCAAACAATTTGCCTGACTCGAGCCGCAGGGATGTCCACTGCTGGTCCACCTCATCAGCGGACTGCATGTTCACATTGATTCCCACCCCCAGGACCACGTGACACACATCAGCAGGATCACCAACCAACTCGAGCAGTATTCCCGCGATCTTTTTCTGACCTACAAGGACATCGTTCGGCCATTTCAATCCAGCGGATGCAATACCGAGCTCGCGCAACGTCTGCAAGACAGCGAGTCCAACGACAAGACTCAAGCCCTCCAGCTGACGCATCCCACCATCAATACGTAGCACCAGGCTGTAATAGACGTTTTCTGCGAATGGACTGACCCACTTGCGACCACGTCGCCCACGCCCGGCTGTCTGCCGCTCCGAAAGCACCACAAAGGGTGCCGCTTGCCCGCGCCCAATAGCGCGCAGTGCTTCGGCATTGGTGGAGTCGATTGAGTCGTAAACCTGGACGGGCCAAGCGCAAGAGTGCGCCTGAGCGCTTATCTCGGCAGGATCGAGCAGCGCTAATGGCGTGGACAATTGATAGCCGCGCCCACGAACCTTATGAATAGACAAACCCAGCTCAGCTTCCAAATGCTGAAGCTGCTTCCACACAGCACTACGACTGACGCCCAGGGCAGCACCCAATGCTTGACCCGAATGGAATCGGCCATCTTTAAGAAGCTTTAACAACGTCAGCATGCAGGTCTCGCCTCACAATGAGGCCCGCATGATAGCCACGCACCGAGCGATTGCATAGAAATCCAGTAGCCGTGACTTTCCCGCGGACAAAAACAAAACCCCTACCTGCATACGCAGATAGGGGTTTCGGAATTTAATCT
>RCUH01002088.1_pt1 | contig 12604 bp, 11 predicted proteins | sample 2166191 | NCBI WGS metagenome assembly RCUH01 (sample SAMN09932848, study PRJNA488358) | compost metagenome | feature: garden; material: soil; isolation source: compost soil in an enriched community after 214 h of incubation | place: Germany: Experimental Botanical Garden Goettingen | collected...
CATATAGACCTTGTAGCTATTGAAATAGAGCTTGTAGATAAAGAAAATAGAGAGTACATGTTAAAGCAGGCGCTGGAAAGCGTTAAGGATAAATATGATTATATCCTTATTGACTGTGCTCCATCATTAGGACTTCTTACTCTTAATGCATTAACAGCAGCAGATTCGGTAGTTATACCGATACAATGCGAATATTTTGCACTAGAAGGGCTAGGAAAGCTTTTAAACACTATAAAAAGTGTACAAAAAATACACAATGCCGCATTAGACATTGAAGGATTGCTGCTTACTATGTACGATTCACGTTTACGCCTTTCCAACCAGGTTGTAGAAGAAGTACAAAAGCATTTTCATGATATGGTATTCGATACCGTTATACAACGTAATGTAAAATTAAGTGAAGCACCAAGTTTTGGCGAAAGCATTATTAACTATGATGCTACAAGTAAAGGCGCAACAAACTACCTTCACCTTGCAGAAGAAATTATAAAGAAAAACAGTTAGTAGGTTTATGACAAAGGCAATAAAAAAACAAGCATTAGGCAGAGGCTTATCAGCATTATTAAAAGATCCTGAAAACGATATTAAATCGGTTGAGGATAAAAATGCAGATAAAGTTGTGGGCAATATTATTGAGCTTGAAATTGATGCAATAGAAATAAACCCTTTTCAGCCCAGAACCAACTTTAACGAAGAATCACTTAGGGAACTTAGCACATCTATTAAAGAACTTGGTGTAATACAACCTATTACGGTAAGAAAACTGGAATACAACAAATACCAGTTAATTTCGGGAGAAAGACGTCTTCGCGCATCTAAATTGGCGGGACTAGATACTGTTCCTGCATATATCCGTATTGCAAACGATAACGAATCACTTGTAATGGCTCTTGTAGAAAATATACAACGCCATGATCTTGATCCGATAGAAATTGCTCTTTCTTACCAAAGGCTTATAGACGAAATACAACTTACACAGGAACAAATGAGTGACCGTGTGGGTAAAAAACGATCTACAATCGCAAATTATCTGCGTCTTCTTAAACTTGACCCAATAATCCAGACCGGTATTCGCGATGGCTTTATCACTATGGGCCATGGTCGCGCCATTATTAATATTGAAGACCAGGATGCACAGGCTGATATTTATCAAAAAATTGTAAGCCGTAACTTATCTGTTAGAGAAACAGAAGCATTAGTAAAAAGCTATCAGGAAAGCCTTAAGCCTGCTTCTGCTAAAACTGCAAAAAATACTTTTGAAGTAGAGGACACTCAGAAAAAAGCATTTACAAGCTTTTTTGGCGCTAAAGTAGATGTAAAGGTAGATGGAAAAGGAAAAGGAAAGATCACGATCCCTTTCCATTCGGAAGAAGACTTTAACAGGATCATTAAACTTATAAATAGTTAGTGAAAAACTTACTTTTCATATCTATACTATGCCTTTTTTCATTTAGCTGTTTTGCACAGGAAGATGAATTAGATACCCAACTTGTTGTCGTTAAAGACTCTACAATGCTAAAGTCTTATGAAATAAACCCGCTAGCACCTAGTAAGGCGGCATTTTATTCGGCAATTTTACCAGGACTAGGACAGGTTTATAATAAAAAATACTGGAAAGTACCCCTTGTATATGGCGGTATGGGATTAAGCCTTTATTACTATACATGGAATAATAAAAAATACCATGAATACAGGGATGCTTATAAAGACAAGCTAGCAGGGAAAACATTATCCGGAAAATTGGAAGGTTTTAATGAAGACCGACTTATAAGGGCACAAAAACAACACCAAAAAAACAGAGATTTATCGTTACTTATAACATTTGGTATTTATATACTTAACATTGTAGAGGCTAACGTAGATGCTCACCTTATGCAATTTAACGTAAATGAAAATTTATCGTTGCGCCCTAAATTGCAGCAAAATGAAATTGATTACAAACATAATATGGGGCTAAGCCTTAGCTACCAATTTTAGGATATGAAAATAGCACTATTAGGTTATGGCAGAATGGGTAAAGTAATTGAAAGAATTGCTTTAGAAAGAGGCCATGAAATTGTACTAAGAAAAACAGATGTTGATACCTTTGAGGGGCTTGAGAACGCAGATGTCGCTATCGATTTTAGTGTCCCGGACGCAGCCGTAGACAATATATCAACCTGTTTAAATAACAATATTCCGGTAATATCGGGAACAACAGGATGGTTGGAAGACTATCATACTATGGTGAAACTGTGCGAAGATAAAAACGGAGCCTTTATTTATGGCTCTAACTTTAGCCTTGGCGTAAATATATTTTTTGAGCTTAATGCACATCTTGCCAAGATGATGTCGAATCTTAAACAATATAAAATCACGATGGAAGAGATTCACCATTTGCAAAAACTGGACGCTCCAAGTGGTACAGCAATAAGCTTAGCTAAAGACATTATCGCTAATTCTGATTATTCAAGCTGGGCTATTGAAAACCCTAAAAATGACGAACTTTACATAGAGGCAAAAAGAGAAGAAGGTGTGCCGGGAACTCACAGTGTGTTTTATGATTCTGAAGTAGACTCTATAGAAATAAAGCATACCGCCCACAATCGTGAAGGATTTGCTCTTGGCGCTGTAGTAGCTTCCGAGTGGCTTATAGGCAAAAAAGGTGTTTTTAGCATGAAAGATGTTTTGGGTTTATAGTAACATTTTACACCAAACAAAGACATATATAAAAAACGTATAGAAGATGACACTATTACAATGGTTTATATTTTTCCTGGCAGTACAGGTTATACATTATCTGGGCACATGGAAACTTTATCAAAAAGCAGGTAGGAAATCATGGGAAGCAGCCGTACCAGTTTACAATGCGGTAGTGCTTATGAGAATTATCAACAGGCCCCGCTGGTGGGTTATTCTTTTATTTATACCTATAGTAAACCTTATAATGTTTCCTGTAGTATGGGTAGAAACCCTTAGAAGTTTTGGTAAAAACTCAACCATGGATACTATTTTAGGTGTAGTGACTCTTGGGTTATACATCTACTATATTAACTATGCAGAAGATGTAAAGTATGTACACGACAGAAACCTCCATGCACAAAGTAAATCAGGAGATACGTTTAGTTCTTTACTTTTTGCAATTGTAGTAGCAACAATCGTGCATACCTACGTAATGCAGCCTTTTACGATACCTACATCTTCCCTTGAAAAAACATTATTAGTAGGTGATTTCCTATTTGTAAGTAAATATAACTATGGAGCACGTGTACCAATGACAACTATAGCAGCTCCAATGGTACATGATACTATTCCGATTATCAATAAAAAATCATACTCAAACTGGCCACAACTACCTTATTTTAGATTTCCAGGTTTTGAAAAACCGGAAAAGAATGACATTGTCGTATTTAACTGGCCGGCAGATACCGTAACAAAATTCTTCGATCGTTCTGCAGTAGGCTTAAGGAAACCTATCGACAAAAAATCGAACTATGTAAAACGTTGTGTTGGTGCACCCGGTGATACATTCGAGCTAAAAGATGGTGTCGTATTTATAAACGGTAAGGAGCTTTTACTTTCGGGAAGGGCAAAACTACAATACAACCATACCATATATTCTAAAAACGGGATACCAAGTCAATTACTTTTAGATAATGGATCTACTGAGTTTTACAGAACATTTACATTACAAAATCTTGTAAGTAATGAACAACTTGATTACTTAAGGCCTTATATAAGAAGTTTTGTTCAGAATCCAGATCAAACTGTAACCGTAACCACTTCGGAAAAAGGTATACCTCCGTTATTACTACAAAAAATACAAATTGGCGCTCAGGAAGTACTTACGAATACCCTTATGGCCAATTTAACTTTAAAAGGTGCAGAAAATATAAGAAAAGCAACTGGAATTGATTCTGTTGTAAGGTTTGTAGAAAGAAAACCTGAGGTTGTTTTTGGAAACCCTACAGGTACTAAAAACTGGAACGGTGACAACATGGGACCTATTTTCATTCCACAAAAAGGAAAATCAGTAACAATTACTACAGAGAACCTACCGCTTTACAAAAAAGTTATTGGCGAATATGAGAAAAATGACCTTAAAGTTAATGGCGACGAAATTCGTATTAATGGCGCAGTAGCTAATACTTATACCTTTAAGCAGGACTATTTCTGGATGATGGGAGATAACCGTCACAGATCTGAAGATAGCCGTTATTGGGGCTTTGTTCCGGAAGATCATATTGTAGGTAAACCCGTATTTATATGGATGAGCCTTGATCAAAATGAACCTTGGAGTAATATTTCTAAAAAAATACGCTGGGACAGGCTTTTCACTACCGTAGGTGGTGATGACCAACCAGTATCTTATTTTAAATACTTCCTGGGCGCTCTTGTTGCTTGGTTTGTCTTTGATTACTTTAGGAAAAAAAGAAAAGCAGCGGCTAAGGGTTAATTTGCTGATGCGTTTATTTGTTGATTTGTTAGTAAAGGATTATTCTGTTATTTCTTTTGTTTGATGTATACATATTCATTTGAGAAACTTACGGTTTGGATAGAAGCAAAAGAGTTTACTAAAAACGTTTATTCTCTTACTTCAAAATTTCCGGATTCTGAACGATTTGGATTAACAAGTCAACTTAGACGAGCATCTGTATCTATATGTTCTAATATTGCCGAAGGATCTTCAAGAAATTCTTTTAAAGATAAAGCACACTTTACAACAATTGCGTTTGGTTCAGCTGTAGAAGTATTAAATCAATTGATTATCTCATTTGAATTAGGGTTTATTTCTGAGACAGAATATTTTTCATCAAGAAGTCGTTTAGAGTGTATAACAAATAAACTAAACGCCCTTAGAAATTACCAGATACAACAAATAAACAAATTATCAAATCCACCCATCGACAAATAACCCAATGAGTATTCTAATACATCCTACTTACTTTCCTTCTATCAGCCATTTTACGGCAATGATGAAGGCGGATAAAATTATTTTTGAGGTTGAGGACAACTTTCAAAAACAAACCAACCGTAATAGAATGTACATTTATAGCCCAAACGGATTGCAGTTACTAAACATTCCTGTTAAGCACAGTAGTAATCCGCACCAAAAGTTTAAGGACACTAAAATAGAACATGCTTTTGACTGGCAAAAACAGCACTTTAAATCGCTCGAAGCTGCTTATCGAACCTCACCTTTCTTTGAGTATTTTGAAGACGATATAAGGCCCCTATTTGAGAAAAAGCATGACTTTATGATGGACCTGAATTTTCAGGCTATGGAAATTGTTACAGAATGTCTTGGAATGGAATTTAACTATGAAAAAACGCAGGAGTATTTTCATGAAGTTAATGATATTAAGGACTACCGTTATTTAGTAAACGGAAAAAAAGATCCTTCTAACTTTGAACCTTATACTCAGGTTTTTGAAGAAAAACATGGATTTATAAATAACCTTAGTATTTTAGACTTGTTATTTAATGAAGGTCGTTATGCATTAGAATACCTTAAGAATCAGAAGCTATAATTACTCTTCATCTTTTTCGAATGCCAATCGGGTCATTATAGGAAAGTGATCTGATTTTGCAAACTTATCAAAAGTATTATATTCTTTTACTTCCAATGTTTTATCGGCGAATACATAATCAATTCGTGCTGGATAGTATTTGTAGTTATACGACTTCCCAAAGCCTTTTCCTGCCTCTTCAAAAGAGTCATTCATTTTTCCTTTTACACTTCTGTAAACATAGGAAAAAGCACTATTATTCAAATCACCACAAATAATCATTGGGTGGGTACATTCACTTTTATGTTTCTCAAATAATTCAGCCTGCTGTTGCTGTTTTTTAAAGGCTTCGCTTAATCGTCTAAAAATAACTTTAGATTTCTCCTCGTCTATCCTTTCATGAATATCCGGACTTATTTTTATGGATTGCATGTGCATACTATACACACGTAAGGTATCCTTCCCTTTTTTAATATCGGCAAAGACAACATTATTTCCGGAACTAGGAAACTCAATATGCCCCGTTTCTATAATCGGATATTTAGAGAAAATAGCCTGTCCTGATAATCCATCCTTTGCAAATAAAAATTTATGCTTATATCCCGGAAAAGTTGTATTACCTCTTTTAGTATACTCTTGCAAGCATACTATATCTGCATCTTTCTCCTTAACAAAGTCCATTATTCGTTGCGGTATGTCTCTGTCCGGCAACCAGTCATATAAGTTAAACATTCTAACATTATAACTCATAAGGGTAAAATCGGCTTTATCCTCAGGAAGTACGGTAGACGAAAATTTGTAACATTTACTTATAAATGTAATACCCAATAACAACACCAATCCGGAAAGCAGCATTTGTCTTTTTGTTTGCAAAAGCCAATACAAAAAGAACAGAAAATTAAGTATTAGCATTAATGGCATCATCAACGTAAACACCGATAATAAAGGAAAAAGCCTTGGAGCAAGAAAAGGAAGTATATAGGCAATGAATGTCAATACAGTTAATACTATATTGAGGAAAAACATAATTTTATTAAACCCTGAAAGTTTTTTCATTGCTGCCTGTATATGCTCAAAGCTAATTATTATTTGCCAACTTTAAACAAAAAATCCTTCTCCTCTTTGGTAAGGCTATCATACCCCGATTTACTAATCTTATCAAGAATATCATCAATCTGTTTTTGAGTAATATCTTTTACTTTAGGTGTAGGTTTTACCGTCTGAACCGGGTTCCTATGCACCTTTTTAAAGGGAGTTGATTTTCTTGGCTTAAACAGATTGGTAAAGAAATCAATAACTACCGATATGCCTTTAGAAAGATCAGTACCACTTTGCAAAGATTTTATATAAATGAATCCAAACAATGCACCTCCCAAATGAGCCAAATGCCCCCCTTGGTTTTCTGCAGAAACCTGAATTAGATCTAATGCAATTAAGACAAGTGCTATATGCCATAGCTTAACAACGCCGATAAGTAACAAACGAACCTGATAATAAGGAGCATATACTGCCGAGGCTACCAGTATAGACATAATAGCTGCCGAAGCACCCACCATTTTAGTAGTTCCTATTCCTGATAAAGCAGGAATAAAACTATAGCTGATGATATATAAAAGCCCTGCAAATATGGCTGCTAAAATATACAGTCCAAATAACTGCTTTTGGGTAAAAAATGTCAGGAATAACCTTCCCGAAAAATACAGCACCATCATATTAAAAAAGAGGTGCAAAAATCCTGCGTGCAGGAAAGCATACGTAATTAAAGACCATGGTTTCCAAAGCAGATCGGCCGGATTGGAAGAAAGGCTAAGCCAGTCTGAAACACCTCTTAAATCCCATCTAAGAAACGGTAACTCTATATTAAAAAGAGACAGAATACTAAATACAACCATAGGAATTACAAAAAGACCCACATTCCAAAAGATTAACCTTTGTGTGATCCCTCCTACTCTGTACTCCATCTTTAAGTCGTCAATGATACCCATATTAATTCCAACGGTTACTATTAAACTGATTCTTTTTCCAATACCACATTATTAAAAAGCCCACAAGAGCACCACCAATATGTGCAAAATGTGCTATTCCACCACCACTACCAAATAATGATTTTCCTGTAATCCCTAAATAAATATCAACACCTACAATTATCGGCACAAAATACTTTGCCTTAATAGGGATAGGTATAAACATCATCATTAGTTCCGCATTAGGAAACAAGAATGCAAACGCAACCATGATACCATAAATTGCCCCGGATGCACCAACGGCAGGAATTTGGTTTAGTACTGCTGCGTCATATAAACCCTGCGCAGCTGCCTGGTCTAAAGCATTTAACTTACCAGCACCTCTTAATATCTCACTAACGTGACTTAAAAAAGCATTAGAATCGTAATATGGAACGTTTATTATTTGATGAATAGTGTTATCTGATAATCCCAAATAAGAAATTTCGTGTAATATACTCTGAAGTTCCAGATAGTTTACTCCCATATGAAGGCCGGCTGCTCCTAATCCACAGGAAAAATAAAAGAAAAGGAATTTTTTACCACCCCACATACGTTCCAGTAAGCTACCAAAAGAAAATAACGCAAACATATTAAAGAAAATATGCATCACTCCACCATGCATGAACATATGAGTTATAATCTGCCAAAACTGGAATTTATCGCTTTGTGGTGGGTACAATGCTAAATATTCTGAGGCTGCAGAGCCAACAAAATAACTACCTACAAAAAATATAATATTAATTATAATTAACTGCTTAACAGTTTCGGTGATGTTCATCATATAGCAAATCGTTTATCTAAATCTTCCACACTTACTGTTATGAAAGTTGGTTTATGAAAAGGCGAAACTCCCGGCTCTTTGCAAGCAAAAAGTGAGTTTACCATATTTTCCTGTTCTTTTTCGGTTAATAATATTCCTGTTTTTACGGCAAGGCTACGCGCCATAGATTTCGCTATGCTGTCGCTTTGGCTAAAACTGGTGTCCGGCACTTCCTGCTGAAGATCATTTAGAAGTTCTTCTAGTAATATAGAAACCTCGCTTTCAACAACATTTACGGGCAGTCCGGAAATGACAATGTGATCGTTATTGAATTCAGCAAAAACAAAGCCAGTATTTTCTAATGCGCCTTTCATTTCTTTAATCAAATCTAGTTCACTCCTGTTATAGTACAACATTAATGGAAACAACAACTGCTGGCTGGCTGCATGATGTACTGTGATATTGGTAAGAAACTGCTCATACAGAATACGTTGGTGTGCCCTTTTCTGATCGATAATTACCATCCCCGACTTAATAGGACTTACAATATATTTTTTATGGATCTGATACGTTTTTTGAACTAACTGCTCAACTTCGTTATCATTAAATAACGATCCTGTAACTTCTTCTGATTCAAAACTCAAACCATCTACTTCTTCCGATGTTTGAGTCAGACCTGTGTAAAGGCTTTCCCATACAGGCGTTTTTTCAGTCCTTCTAAACGATGGTGACGATGAAAATGAGGCAGATGTAGGTTTTGACGGTTTTTCATCCGCAAATGGATTATAATTTCTGTCTACCACTACTGAGGGCATTACTGCCTCCTTACTTTCATAATTATATGGCGTATCCAGATTAGCATCACGGTCAAAGTCTAACACCGGTGCAACATTAAACTGTCCTAAACTATGTTTTATTGCCGAACGAAGGATGGCGTAAAGCGCATGCTCATCGTCAAACTTAATTTCGGTCTTAGTTGGGTGTATATTAATATCGATAGTATTCGGCGGAACGGTCAGGTATAAAAAATACCCTGGTTGTGAACCGTCTTTCAGCAAGCCCTCATAAGCTGCTGTTACAGCATGGTGTAAATAACCGCTTTTAATAAATCGGTCGTTCACAAAAAAGAACTGTTCTCCCCTGCTCTTCTTAGCAAATTCAGGTTTACACACAAAACCGTTTATTTCAACTATCTCGGTACTTTCTTTTACTGGAACTAATTTCTCATTCGTTCGCCCACTAAAAATATTTACAATTCGCTGACGTGTATTAGATGAAGGCAGATTGAACATTTCACTGCCATTATGATAAAGCAAAAAACTGATATTGGCATGTGCCAAAGCTACCCGTTCAAATTCGTCTATAATATGACGAAATTCTACGGTATCCGACTTTAAGAAATTACGACGGGCCGGTATATTAAAAAATAGGTTTTTTATGGCAAACGATGTTCCCCTTGGCAGTACAGCTACTTCCTGAGAAATGAACTTACTCCCTTCAATCACAATGTGAGTACCAAGCTCTTCCTGATCCTGCTTGGTCTTCATCTCTACGTGGGCTATAGCCGCAATAGAGGCTAATGCCTCTCCTCTAAATCCTTTGGTATGAAGTGTGAATAAATCTTCCGCATGGCGGATCTTTGATGTAGCATGACGCTCAAAGCAGAGGCGGGAATCGGTAACCGACATTCCTTTACCGTTATCAATTACCTGAATAAGGGTTTTTCCGGCATCCTTAACAATAAGTTTGATCTCAGAAGCACCCGCATCCACTGCATTTTCCAGTAATTCTTTCACCACCGATGCCGGTCGCTGTACTACCTCTCCGGCAGCTATCTGGTTGGCAACGTGATCTGGAAGCAATTGAATAATACTCGACATTAGTAAGGGATATATATTTTATTGAATAGCTTCAAAGTTAATGAAATATTGTGGAAGGTACTAAGTAAGACTATTTGAAATATCAACAGGTTTGATAATATTATAGAATAATTATATCAAACCAAAATAATTCAAATATAAAAAAACCCTCTCATTACTGAGAGGGTTTTTAGTATGTATTAAGCTTGTCCTGCCGGACCGAAACTCAAAGGAATAGCGGGTTGTTCCGTATCGCTTATTGCACCATGAGTGGTTTCAAAGCGGTGGATGTTCTCCCCTAGTGCCTTTAGCAGCCTTTTAGCATGCTGAGGCGTTAACACAATGCGTGATTTCACTTTTGCCTTAGGCGTACCTGGCATAATGCTCACAAAATCCACAACAAATTCTGATGCTGAATGGTTAATGATAGCAAGGTTACTGTAAGTCCCCTCTGCAGTTTTCTCATCCAGTTCAATGTTGATCTGTCCCGGTTGTTGTTTTTGATCGCTCATTGTATTAGTAGTTATATTCCTCCTTAGGAGTTAATAGCTCATTGTATTCTTCTTTAGAACCTACGATCGTGTTATCGTAATCTCTCATACCTGTACCTGCAGGTATTCTGTGACCAACGATTACATTTTCTTTAAGTCCTTCAAGTCCATCAACTTTACCAGCTACAGCAGCTTCGTTCAGTACTTTTGTAGTTTCCTGGAACGATGCAGCAGAGATAAACGATTTAGTTTGTAACGATGCTCTTGTGATACCTTGAAGTACCGGAGTTGCCGTTGAAGGAACTACGTCTCTCGCAGATACTAAGTTTTTGTCATTACGTTTCAATAACGAATTCTCATCTCTTAGTTCACGTGGAGTAATGATCTGACCTGCTTTCAGGTTCTCAGAATCTCCAGAATCTTCTACAACTTTCATTCCGTAAAGCTTATCGTTCTCCACAATAAAGTCAGACGTATGTATTAGTTGGTCTTCAAGGAAAAGTGTATCTCCCGGATCCTGAACTCTTACTTTACGCATCATTTGGCGGATTACAACCTCAAAGTGTTTATCATTGATCTTAACACCCTGAAGACGGTAAACTTCCTGAATTTCGTTTACTAAGTACTGCTGTACCGCAGATGGGCCTTGAATCCTAAGGATATCCTCAGGAGTAATAGCACCGTCTGATAATGGTAAACCAGCTTTAACGTAGTCATTTTCCTGAACAAGGATCTGGTTAGATAATTTAACTAAATATTTCTTAACCTCACCAAATTTAGATTCGATTACGATCTCACGGTTACCCCTTTTGATCTTACCGAAAGAAACAACACCGTCAATTTCAGATACCACAGCCGGGTTAGAAGGGTTACGTGCTTCAAGAAGCTCTGTAATCCTTGGAAGACCTCCCGTGATATCCCCTGTTTTAGACGAACGTCTTGGTATTTTAACAAGGATCTTACCTGCTTTAATTTTCTCACCGTTGTCAACCATAAGGTGGGCTCCAACCGGTAAGTTATAAGAACGGATAAGTTCTCCTTCTTTTCCATAAATCAATAAGGTAGGAATTAATTTCTTGTTCCTTGCCTCAGAGATAACTTTCTCCTGGAATCCTGTCTGCTCATCGATCTCAACCATGAACGATTGTCCTTGTTCGATATCTTCATAAGCAACTTTACCAGTAAACTCAGAAATAATTACCCCATTATATGGATCCCACTTACATATAGTAGTTCCTTTTTCTACGACATCACCATCTTTAACATAGATGCTTGAACCGTAAGGAATATTGTGAGTATTTAAAAGAATTCCTGTTTTCTCATCAACTAATTTTAACTCAGTAGAACGTGAAACAACAATATCTGTAGGGTTACCATCAAGGTCTTCACCTTTAACCGTTTTAAGATCTTCAAGTTCAAGTCTACCAGCAAAACGAGTAACGATACTTGATTCCTCAGATATACCACCGGCAACCCCACCAACGTGGAATGTACGAAGTGTAAGCTGAGTACCAGGCTCTCCAATCGATTGTGCTGCAATAACACCTACTGCTTCACCTCTTTGAGTCATTTTACCTGTTGCAAGGTTACGACCGTAACATTTAGCACAGATACCTTTAGTAGCCTCACATGTTAATGGAGAACGTACTTCAACTCTCTCAATTGGTGCAGCGTTTATAGCTTTAACTTCAGCTTCTTTAATCTGCTCGCCTGCATGTACAAGAATTTCACTCGTTAACGGGTTAATTACATCCTGTAAAGCAACACGACCTAAGATTCTTTCACCAAGAGTCTCAACAATCTCCTCATTTTTCTTTAACGCTGATACTTCAATACCCCTAAGTGTACCACAATCTACAGAGTTTACAATAACGTCTTGAGAAACGTCATGCAGCCTTCTTGTAAGGTACCCGGCATCTGCCGTTTTAAGAGCCGTATCCGCAAGACCTTTACGAGCACCGTGAGTAGAAATAAAGTACTCAAGGATCGAAAGACCTTC
>RCUH01002089.1_pt1 | contig 12603 bp, 8 predicted proteins | sample 2166191 | NCBI WGS metagenome assembly RCUH01 (sample SAMN09932848, study PRJNA488358) | compost metagenome | feature: garden; material: soil; isolation source: compost soil in an enriched community after 214 h of incubation | place: Germany: Experimental Botanical Garden Goettingen | collected...
GGGTATAATAAGGTGCCCAAACCTGGTTTTTCTGACCTCCGTATTTAGCGCCCTGCTCCAGCATTATAAACTGATCGGGTGGGTAAGCACTGATAAATCCTTTGCCCCAGTTCCAGTAATCCGTTCTGATTCCCGCTCCGCTCAGGTCAGAATCAAAGCCGGCCTTTCCGGGCCCTGCGGGTACAGCAGCTGGATCGGCAACAAACGGACCGCCGGCTTTTTGTGCTGTTCCGGATAATTGCGATAAATCGTAAAGGGTATTTACCATGTATTCGATTTTTTTCGCAAAGTTGGCATGAAGCGCAGCATCATATCCGGTACCCGCATAAGCCTGTGCAATAGCGGTAAGGTAATGCCCAGTGGCATGCCCTCTTAATTTAGTGTCTTCACTATCCCACACGCCCAATGGCTTTGCACCCTCAGGTTGTTTTTGCCCAAAAGCATGCCTGAACATATACAGAAAGGAATTCGGATCGGTTTTCGCCAGTGTTTCAATAAACTTATCGCGGTTTTTGGTAAAATTTGTACCATGGCCTTCCACATCCGTTTTTAAAGTAACCTGGCCTAAATGGAAAGGCTCGAGCTTTAAAGCAGGCAAAACAGCTTTTCCAGCTTCCTTAACGGTAACAACTGCATTTGCTTTTAAGTTTGTGCCTGGTACCTCACCAGTTAGGGTATATTGTCCGGCTTTTAAAACAGCTGTATTATCTGTTGGAGCAGGCCATATTACCCTTACTTTTGGGCCGCTTTTTCCATTGCGGTAAGTTCCCTCAATGTAGGCTGGCAAACGTGGTAAATTCCCTAAAGTTGTAGTCACTGCTACATCCGCAACCCTGGTTAAATAGGTATTGTAGAGTTGTGGTATATTTGGCGGAAATTTCTGAAGATTATCTTCCTTTTTCGCTGTTGTATTTACGGTGCTTTCGCTACCACCTTTAAGGGCATTACGGTAAATGTAACCCACCTGTCTGTAACTCAGCGGTACACGGTAAATCCTGAAATCGTGGATCAAAGCATTTAAATAAGGATCGTTTGGTAAAAGCGATTTTCCGATGTAAAGCAGGTTTTTATCTTTTGATGTTTGCCCGAATACTGTTGTTAAATCGAGCGGAATATCTTTTGTTTCGTTAGCTATTTTGCCATTAATGTAAGTCGTGATCGATTTTGAAGGAATATCGACAACAATGGCCAGGTTTACCCACTGGTTAAGTGTTACTGCAGTTGGTGAACTCGCGTTTTTAATCCCCTTCTCGGTGCTGATAAAAGCCTGGAAGCCACCCTGTGTATTGCTGCCTGCCGGGGCTGCAGAAAAATGTTTGGCTGCATCTTGCCCAAAATCAAAAAAACGTTGCCCATGCTGGTTAGATCGTAAATAAATCCAGCCGGTGATACTAATCGATTCCATATCGGTTAATACGGCTGCCGGCAGGGCGATAAAGGTATTGGCTTCGCCCGAAAGGGATAAAACCGGACCAAACTGGTTATCATTCACAAATTTGGCTCCGGTACCAAAGAGTTTGCCATGCAGGTTATTGCGCGACCAGTCTTTGGCATCGCCGTTAAATTTATAGCGTGCACTCATGGCTGTTTCACCAACCCCATCTAATATCTGATCGCCGTTTTGTGCCTTAACACTGTTGTTATGGGCTAAAAACGCAATAAATAGCGCCGACTGGAGGAATAGCTTGTATAATTTCATTCTAATGAGTTGAGGGATGGCAAATAAACAATCTTTTTATTGGCATTTCTGCTGAATAGGATTGCTTGTAAATTTTGCTAAAATTAAAGACAAGCCCCGTGTTTTTATACTTCTTTTTTAGCTAATGGCTACAGGATATTAACAAAAGTTTCAGACCAGGGCTTTCTAGTGTGTATCGGAGGCTATATAGGTTTGGATGGAGGTAAAAAAGGGTGAAAATACGCGCTGTGTTGCTGCAGGCTTTCTGTTTCTTTTTGTTGATATTCGTGCTTAATCAAACCTTGTAAAACCAGCATAGCTAAATTATCATGATCGAATCTAATATTAAAACTCCGGGTGTTTACATCAATGAGCTAAATGCCTTTCCAAACAGTGTGGTTCAGGTAGCTACGGCAATTCCTGCATTTATAGGTTATACCCCGCAAGCCTTTTACGAAGGTAAATCGTACACTAATGTAGCGACTAAAATTAGCAGTTTTGCCGATTTTATGGCAATCTATGGCTATCCTGATCCGGCTCCTCCAGCCAGCCCGGCGGTACAATATCATCCTCAATATTATCTGGTAAAACAAAAAAATAGTACACCGGCAAACCAGGATTACCTATTCATTAACAACACCTGTTATGCCGTTTTGCCCGATCCCAATACCATTTATTATCTGTACAATAGTATCAGGCTATTTTATCAGAATGGGGGTGGCGATGCTTACATCGTATCGGTAGGTACTTATGGCAAAGAATCGGGAAAACCCATTGATGTTGGCCAACAGATTGTAAATCCAAATGTATCGTTGGCCGATTTGGAAAGCGGTCTTGCACTTTTACTTCATGAGCAGGAGCCTACCATGTATATATGTCCCGAAGCAACATTATTATCGGTACCTGAAAATGCCCGGTTAATGCAAAGCATGCTGGCACAATGCGAAATTATGCAAACCGCCATTAGTATTTTTGATCTAATTGGAGGGCGCAATCCTGATCCTGTAGCCTATACAAGCGATATTGAAACATTCAGGGAAAACACAGGGCAGCAAGGCTTAAACTATGGTGTAGCTTATTATCCTTTTATTGGTACTACGATAATGGGTAATTCAGATGTTAATTATACCAATCTTTTTGGTGGCAATGTTAAACAACTGGCACCATTGCTCAATTCGCCCCAAAACCCTAACCCAACGGTGGCAAAAATCCTGCAAAGCATCGAAAATCCTGTTGGAACACCTTTAACAATAGCGCAATATCATAATGCCTTAAGCAACGCCAGTAAGGATTATGTGCAAATCCTTACACATCTGCTGGCTCAGGCTAATATGCTTCCCACCAGCGGGGCCATGGCTGGAGTAATAACCACTACCGATAATCAGGTTGGGGTGTGGCAGGCACCGGCCAATACTTCAATTGTAGGTGCCGTGTCTTTACCAATCCGTTTATCAGAAAGCCAGCAAGGACCGCTGAATGTAGATGCCATTTCAGGCAAATCGATCAATGCCATCCGTTTTTTCAATGGTTTAGGTATTTTGGTTTGGGGAGCACGTACCTTAGATGGCAACAGTATGGATTGGCGGTACATCCCGGTTAGAAGAACCTTAACCATGATTGAACAGTCGTGCAAACTGGCTTTACGAGCCTATGTTTTCTCGTCAAACGACAAAAATACCTGGGAAGCGGCAAAGGCAATGCTTGGCAGCTTTTTAACCTCATTGTGGAAAGAAGGAGCGCTGCAGGGGGCGAGTACTAACGATGCCTTTTCTGTTGATTGTGGATTGGGAACTACCATGACAGCTGATGATATTTTGAATGGATTTATGAATGTTGTCGTAAAAGTAGCAGTGGTAAGGCCGGCCGAATTTATTGTGCTTACTTTTCAGCAGCAAATGCAGAAGGATTAATTTATAAAAGAAAAATATACAATTATGGCAAATGATGGAAAAACCGGTGGCGAAGCATGGCCGCTGCCAAAATTCAGGTTTGAGGTAGATTTAGGTACCACATTAAAAGGGATAGCCTTTCAGGAAGTATCGGGCCTGGAGGCAGAAAGTCAAATTATCGAGTACCGTAAAAGCAATAGCCCGTTATTTTCAACCGAAAAAATGCCCGGACTGGTACATTATAGTAATGTAACATTGAAAAGAGGGATTTTTGTTAACGACAATGCTTTCTGGGATTGGCATTCGGCGATCAGCATGAATACAATTAAAAGAAGAACGGTATTAATTAAGCTGCTTGATGAGGCCGGCAAAATTACCATGCAGTGGCAACTGGATAAGGCGTGGCCAACAAAAATTAGCAGTACAGACCTTAAATCGGAAGGGAATGAAATAGCTGTTGAGTCGCTCGAAATTGCATTCGAACAGCTTACCATTACCAATGGCAGCTAATTCGTAATTAAAGGCGATCCAATCAGTGGGCTTACATCGGCTGATTTGATCGCCTGCCTGGCGTAAACCCGAAGGTCATCTTACTTCTTTTCAGTTCTGTTAAAATCAAGTTACATCAGGTTAATATCCATCAACGCTATGGAGGCATTTCAAATCTATCTTTGAAAACAATCAAGTCGCAGGGCTGCTATACGCTATTTTAACTTACAGAGGTGGAAAATAATAGTTGCTCCTGGCTAATTTTATTGTTTAACAAGGTGTAAAATGAAGAAGAAATATCTGTTTTTTTTAAGGTTGTTCGTGTTACTGGCTTTTGCTGCCTGCCTGTTAAAAGGCCTTGAAAAAACACAGGCGCAGCAAATGATACCGCATGCCGTTAAAACAACTTTAAATCCCTTGTTACCCGGATATTTTGCCGACCCCACCATTAAGAAATTTGGCGATACCTATTACATCTATTCCACTACTGATAATATTATGCTGGCTTCGGGGGCACCTACGGTATGGTACAGCAAAGATTTTGAGAACTGGTACAATTATACCATGGATGTGCCTTCATTTACCAGCATACCACTGGTTAACTTTTGGGCACCCGATATTATTGAGAAAGACGGACGCTATTACCTCTATTTCGGAAATTGCGAAATGGGTTGCAACATTTATGGTTATGTATCCGATACCCCGGTTGGACCCTGGAAAAAAATGGATGAAAACGATAAACCTGTAATTGCCCATAACTATCCCAGAGCAGGTTTTCCATCATTAGATGCACAGTTTTTTACCGATACCGATGGCAAAATTTATGGCTATTGGGGTACCTGGGTGCATTATAATGGCGGTTATGCGGTAGGAGAGCTCAATCCCCAAAGCATGAAAGATATGCAGCAATCGAAAAACATTCCTTTGGCACAAACGCCTGCACCTTTCGAAGCCGCGTACATGATGAAAAAGGGAAATAAATATATCCTGATGTATTCCGGTGCATCTTGTCACGATGAAACCTATAATGTGCGTTATGCCTACGCCGATACACCTTACGGGCCATTTACGCCGGGTGTCAATAACCCCATTCTGAGCACCAATGCCGATCAAAGTGTGCATGGTCCCGGGCACCACTCGGTTTTGCAGGATGGTAACGATTATTACATGGTTTACCACAAGCACGATTACCCCATGACGCGTGGCGGGCTTTCGCGGCAGGTATGTATCGATAAAATGATTTTTGAAAATGATTCAACAATCAAAGCCGTAGTTCCGGCAAATACGGGCTACATTAGCCCTTCAAAGCAGAAAGCACCACTTAACCTTGCACAGCACAAGCCAGCAAGTGCTTCGTCATCTTATCACCTGCAAGGTTTAAATGGCGATTATGAATATCAGCCTGGCTTAGCTACCGATAACAACAATGCTACCCTTTGGAAAGCAGGAAGCAACCTGCTGCCTCAGGATTTAACTATCGATCTGGGTGCAGAAAAACAGGTGAAACGTGTATTTATGCAATTCGAATTTCCTACATTTTATTATCAATATGTCCTCAGGTACTCTACTGATGGTAAGAACTGGAAAGTGTTTTCGGATAAATCTGCTAACCGTACAGCCGGGAGTCCTATGATTGATGATGGTGATGTTAAGGCCAGGTATATTAAATTAACGGTAACAGGAACCGAAAAGCAGGGCTTGTACGCAGCAGTATGGAATTTAAAAGTTTACGATTCGCTTTTCGAAATTCCACTTTCTGTAAGGAATAAAAGTGCCATAGCAGGTCCGGCGATTAATAGTAAAAGAGAAATGCTGCTGCATCTGGATGTTGCAAAAGTTGCTGCCACCAAAGCGGTTTCCAGCCTGCAAAATAAGGGTACTTTGGGTGGAGTTTTTAACAGTGTAGGGGAGGTTCCAATTCAGGAGGATGAAGAAGGGATAAAAGCGCTGAAATTTGGTAAGGGTTACTTAACATCCAATCAACCCGTTCCGCAACAATTGGCCTGGAACGGTTCGTATACGGTAGCTACCTGGGTAAAAAATCCGGAAGTGGCTAAAGATGGCGAATGCTTAATGTCGTGGTGCAACAGAAATGCCATGCGCCTGGCCAATTCCTATAATGCAATGTACTACAACAGCGCAGGCTACGGTGCAGCCGGGCATCTCGATTATCATTTCGATATGAAATACAACAAGCTGCCCAAAGCTAACCAATGGCATTACCTGGTATTAACTTTTGATGGCATGGTAGAAAAAATCTACGTAGATGGCATATTAGATAATGCACAGAATATGACCTTAAGTTCGGCAATTAAGCAGGCGAAATTTATAGTCGGCGCATCAGATGAAGGGGAGCATTATAACGGATTTATGGCTTCATTAAGGATGTATGATTATGCTTTAAGCAAAGCTGATATTCAAAAACTGCAGCAGCAAACAAGGCCCGGTAAATAACTGGTGATTTCAAAAAAATAAATGCAGTAGCCAGGCATTATCCGGCTAAGAGGGGTTCTTGCAACACCAGCGATTGAACATTTGTGGCAAACAAACCGTTATCGTCAAGTGCGATTTCAAATTCGATCAAAATTCCGGTTCGTAGGTTGCTCTGAGTATCGCTAAGATAAAACGAAATGTCCTGCTGATTTTCGTCTTCGATAAAACCTTTTCCCGATAGTAAATCGATGTGTGTAATAATGCCTTTTCTCATAGTTGTAGTTAGTTCGATGAAGATAGGTTTGGTTATCCGGAATTCAAATTTCATCCGCAAAGTAAATGTAACATATCTATTACAAATAAACAATGTATTAATCATAATTCGAAATTTTCTTCATCATTTTTTCATTTTATTGCCTGAAAAACAGCCACACGGATGCTTTAGGCTTAGTTTGTAACAGTTTCCTAATCTGCCAGCTGCTTTGGAACTGTACGTTTGGAATAATGTCTCTATACTGTGAGTTATTGTTTATTTGTTTTACTTTCGCGATTTGTCAGAAATGGCTTGCCGTAATGTGCAGATAAGTCCCTGCAATAATCTACAGAAACTAAGCTTATTTTAAATCATCCCATTAAAATGCAAACCATTAAAAATATATTCCTGATTAACTTATTGCTGTAGTTTTTCTTTTCATCATCGGGTTTTTCTCAACAACAAACAAATGTGGTGCTTATCGGTATTTACCATTTTAATAATCCTGGTTTTGATGAGGGGAAAATGAAAGAGCGCAATATTTTGAGCGATGAAAACCAGCAGGGACTGGAACGGATTACGGATAAACTGATTAAAAAATATCGCCCCGCTAAAGTTTTTGTAGAATACGATGCTGCGAAAAACAATAAACTAAATGCCTTGTACGCCCTGTACAAAAATGCAAAACCATTTTACCATGCTGATACATTAAACGCTTTCTATAAAAGGTTTTACAGTGAAAACGAAACCTTTCAGCTGGGTTTTAGGTTAGCGAAGAAGGCCGCGAACGATAGCATTTATGCCATGGATTATGATGAGGTGCCTATCCGGTTTGATCTGATCAAACCGAAACTGCAGGCCAGCCGCTCTTTCACATACAGCGGTTACCAGGATAAGCTTACCCAGCTGGAAGTATTTATGAATGCCTGCCTGAGTAAGCCAAAACTGGAAGATGTATTGCTCGGCCTCAACTCGCAGGAACAGTATCAGTTGAACAAAGGGCTCTACATTTCTTTTCTGAACAGGATCAATCAAGCTGACGATTTCTTTGGATCTGATTTGGTAGCTGCCTGGTATAAACGCAATCTGATCATGTACGCCAATATCCAGAATCAGGTTTCGGCCGCTGATAAAAATATCGTAATTATTGTTGGGGCAGGCCATGCGGCAATTATGGAAGATTTTATTAAAGCCGACAAAAGGTTCAATCTGGTGAAACTGGATACCATTTGGTAAACCTCAATCTATTTAATGGAGGTATTAATATAAATTTTTGAGTTGTTCCATGCCCGGTTACGTCCTTTTTTCTTTGCAAAAAGGGTGAAAATACGTTGCTCCAGGCGTATTCCTTTTTGTTTCTTTTGTTGATATTTGGTTTGACATTTAATTAAAGCAAATCAATCCCTCAATAAAATGACAACATCAGAGCGTTTCTCAGGTGATTTAGCTACCTACAGCATTAAGGTTGCAGGTAAGCTTGTTCCCGATACTGTACAAGTATATGCTATACAAATAGAGAAAAAGGTAAACCGCATTTCGCTTGCAAAAATTACCATCCTGGATGGTAACGCTGGCGAGGGAACTTTTGAAATCAGTTCTTCGGCCATTTTTGTACCCGGTAACCAGATTACCATTGAAGCAGGTTACGATAATACAAATGCGGTAATTTTTACAGGAATAATTACTGGTCAGTCGATTCGTATTGATGAAGTGATTGGTTCGGCACTTGTAATTGAATGCAGGGATGAAGCTGTAAAAATGACTGTTGGCAAAAAGAATGCTACTTTCTCACAACAAAAAGACAGCGATATTATAACCACGCTCATTAACAATTATGGGGCATTAACCGCTGATGTGAGCAAAACCAGCACAATCTGGCCAAGCCAGGTACAATATAATTTAACCGATTGGGATTTTATGGTATCACTTGCCGGGATGAATGGCTTGATTGTTACCGCATTAAACGGCATCGTATCGGTTAAAGCTCCTGATGCTTTTGCCCAGCCGGTGATGACGGTTGGATATGGCACCGGATTATTACAGTTTAATGCCAACATGAATGCCCTTACACAGTTGGAAAGCGTAAAAACCAGCAGCTGGGATTATACCACACAAAGCATTAACAGCGCAACAACAACAAGCCATTATAACGGGCCGGGTAATATTTCGCCGGCTACACTGGCACAGGTAGCTGGTTTAAACGAATATGAATTGCAAACCACGGCCCGAATTGAAAATGAATCGCTTAACAATTGGGCAAAAGCAAAGATGCAGCAGGCTGATTATGCCAGAATAAGAGGCGAAGCTAAATTTCAAGGTACGGCCCTGGTCGATCCTGGTAAATTTATTAGCCTAACCGGTCTTGGCGACAGGTTTAATGGCGATTACCTTGTTTCGGGCGTTACCCACAACATTGCTGAGGGAAACTGGATTACAGAAGTTTCAGTAGGGCTTTCTCCCGAATGGTTGATCGAAAAAACGGATCGCAGCGTTGATGCAGGTGTTCTAAGTGCAGGACGCGGCTTGTTTAACGGCACCGTAAAGCAAATTTACAATGATCCTGAATTGCAATACCGCATTTTGGTTGATGTACCGATATTTAATCAGAACGGACAGGGAATATGGGCAAGGCTGGCCAGCTTTTATGCCACCAGCGGCGCAGGTACATTTTTTATGCCCGAAGTAGGCGATGAGGTAGTACTGGGTTTCTTAAATGAAGATCCACGCAGCCCGGTAATTTTAGGCAGTATGTACAGTAATTCAAGGCAAGCCCCTGGTAATGGCCTTGGCCCGGACGAAAAAAATGCAATCAAGGCATTTGTGTCCAAATCAAATATCAGTATCAGATTTGACGATGAAAATAAGGTCTTAACCATTGCTACCCCGGCACAGAATACAATCATTTTTAATGATAAAGACAAAGAAGTTTCCATCCGCGACGAAAACAGTAACAGCATTACCATGTCGGAAGCCGGGATTAGTATCAAAAGCCCTAAAAATATCAGTATAGAAGCCGATCAGGAAGTAAGAATAGCTGGGCAACAAAAAGTAGTTGTTAAGGCCAGCGCGGGAGATGTAGACATTAGCGGCATGAACATTAAACAACAGGCAGATATTGAGTTTTCTGCAATGGGATCGATGACTGCCCAAATTAAGAGTGGAATGGAGCTGACGCTTAACAGCGCAATGATTATGATTAACTAAATAAAAAAGAACTGAAATATGCCACCAGCAGCAAGATTAACCGATTTTCACGAATGCCCGATGATGACCCCGGGCGTAGTACCTGTACCACATGTTGGCGGGCCTATTGTTGGGCCGGGTGAACCTACTGTATTAATAGGGAAATTACAAGCAGCCAGGGTAGGCGATATGCTGGTTTGCGTTGGCCCACCCGATAGCATTGTTAAAGGATCTGCTACGGTAATGATTGGTGGAATGCCAGCTGCCAGATTGGGCGACCAAACCGCACATGGCGGAACAATTTTGTTAGGCGCATTTAACGTAATGATAGGAGGCTAAGCCTACCTTAAACCTGAATTTAAATCTGCTCTTCTGAAACAGATGAGCAGATTTAAATTCTGTTTTAAAGTCTGAGATCAGAAAAACCATTTTTCTGCCGCCTGCCTGATTAATTTTTCATCAGGTTCGCCATCAGTAGCCCAGGCTACGAAACCATCCGGACGAACCAGTACAACACTTAAGCCCAATTGTACTTTTGCCTTTGCCGAAAGGTATTTCAATTGCTGGCCATAAGTTTCGGCTAAAGCCTGCAATGAAGCATGCTTACCAAAATCGAGTAAAATTCCCCTGCCATCATACATCCATTCGCCTATGGTTGTTCCATCTTCAAATTCGAAGTTGGGTACACTGTAACCTACCAGCGGGTGATCGCCACCAAGGTTGTATTGCAGGTTAAGGCCCCAAATGCGCGAAGCCATGTAAGTTGCACCGTCACGGGTGTGCATCAGATCGCGCATAATGGCGTTCAATGCCTGAGATGGGGGTTCGGGTTTCATGATAGCCACCTGTGCACGCGACCACTCCAAAACTTTTATGCCTATGGGGTGCCTTTCAGTGTAATAACTGTCCAGTAATCCTTCAGGTGCGGCATCTTTAATGGTGGCTGCAAGTTTCCAGCCCAGGTTCATGGCATCGCCCAACCCCAGGTTTAAACCCTGGCCACCCAAAGGTGCGTGGATATGGGCCGCATCGCCTGCTAAAAGCACCCTGCCATTGCGGTAAGTAGTGGTTTGGCGGGCACGATCAGTCCAGGTAGTGGCAATGTGCAGGGCGTTGATAGTTACATCGGTATCAGAAATGCGGCGGAGTACCTCCTGCAAATGTTGGGCAGTTATTGGCGCAGCTGACTGATGAAATGCACCTTGATCAAAATCTTGTATAATGAGGTAGCCGGGCTGAGATTGCAGGTACATGCCTCTGGCGGTTACATTACGGCCTGGTTTAAGTTTTTCGGGATCTAAAATATCAACCTGTGCACTGTAACCGGTAAATTCAGGTTCGGTACCTGCAAACTCAAAACCGCCAGCCTTACGCACCTGGCTACGACTTCCGTCGCAACCTACCAGCCATTTGGCTTTAAAAGATTGGGCATTTGTAAATACCGTTACCGCTTCATGCGTTTGCTGAAAATTGGTGATGGTCAGACCATGCCTGATATTTACACCTAGTGCTGTGGCACGATTGGTTAATACGGTTTCTAGTTCCTCCATTTCAGAAAGCATAATGGCAGCTGTAGCACTTGGTAAACGGTATTTCCATTTCGAAGCATCAATGTGGTCAGCATAAAATGGAATCCCGGCAAAATGCCCTGCCTGACGGTTTTCTTGTCCGGCATGAGGGTTTTTATAGCGCTTATGGATTTCCAGTCCCGACAATAATCCGCGGCGGTAAAGTGTCTCAATGGTCGGTGCCGAAAGTCCGCGCATACCAAAGGGGAGTCGTTTTAGCGGAGAATCGGAGTTTTCAGCTTTTTCGAGTATCAGCACGGTGCATTGTGCCAGGGCAAGTTCGCAGGCAAGAAAAAGACCTACCGGTCCTCCACCTGCAATAATTACATCGTAAACAGGAGGTGTAGATAAGGGTATATCATTTTGAAGTATGGTGTTCATATTGGTATTATTTGAACACAAAGTTCCGCAATGGCAGCGGATCAGGCTTGTACAAATGCGACAAAATCGCCTTCAACTATCGCTTGTCCTTGTTTCGCTTTTCGGGCAAATGCTGCTGGGGTAGTACCACTGTAGTGTTTAAAATCACGGCTCAGGTGAGCCTGATCGGTGTAGCCCCGTTGATAGGCGAGGCCTGAGAGATTGGCATTAGGGTAAAGCCACAAATGGTTGCGAACCTGTTCAAAGCGCATTAGTCCCGATACATCTTTAACCGTATAGCCCGACGATTGTTTAAACTTGCGTTCCAGTGTACGTACTGTGGTATGCGCCGCGGCAGCAACCTGGCTTACGGGCAAAGTACCCTTGGCCTCGCGCATGGCAATACCGGCTTTAAACAACAAACTGTTAGCCGCAATTTGCGATTTTGCCTTCAGAAAATATTGTTCTACCTGATTAATCGCTTCTGCTACTCTGCCGCTGCGGATATGTGCCTCCAATATGGACTGTAAATGTGCTATCGGATGTTCGAGTACATGCAGATGTTGTTTGCACGAAGGCAAGCCCAGCAAATCGAACACTGTCCATGGATAGCACCTGATAGCAATAATTTCGAAGCAATTTTGGGTATGGAAGGTAATTGGCCGATTGAGCAGTCCCATCATAAAGGGCGATGGAAGTGGTTCTAAAATTCCGTCCTGAATAGTACTGCAGGCGTTTCCAAAATGAAAG
>RCUH01002091.1_pt1 | contig 12585 bp, 12 predicted proteins | sample 2166191 | NCBI WGS metagenome assembly RCUH01 (sample SAMN09932848, study PRJNA488358) | compost metagenome | feature: garden; material: soil; isolation source: compost soil in an enriched community after 214 h of incubation | place: Germany: Experimental Botanical Garden Goettingen | collected...
GTTTCTCCGTGCCGAATTCTTCGAACAGCAGCAGTTGCTGAGTGTACGGCTGGGCCCCGAACAATGGGCTGGGCTTGCCATTGGTGGGGATCTTGAAGGATGTCTGCAGGTTTGGCGGCAGCACGTTGTCGACCGTTGGCGTGGTGCGGGTGCCAAAAACGCCATTGGGCAGGGCGATGGCGCCCTGGTTGGCGGGTGGCAATGTCAGCAAGGCATCCAACGCGGCCTTGGGGTCGGCAGGGGGATTGGTAAACGCCGAAGGATCCGTTGGCGGCGGCGGACCGAAATCATCCAACGGTGCCGCACTGACCGAGGCAAGGCTGGTAGAGAGCACCATCACAGAGACCGCCCCCGGCGTCCGTAACAAGCTGAGTGAACTGAACCCTAGTGTAGCGAGTTTCATTTTTGTCCCCTTTCGTCATGCCCAAAAGGCGAACCCCCAGCCCCAATCGGGACGACAACTGCGGCGGTATAGGGACCACGGCAAAAGCTGGGCCAAGTGTAAAAGGATGAAAAAAATTACGACTTATCAATAAGTTATTTTTGCGAGTATCAGCGGCATGAAATACGCAGAGGGAGACCTTTGGGGGGGGGGATGGTCGTTTAAGCGGGTGAAATGCCCCTTATTTGGGGGGGCAGTGGTGGCCATCTGTATGACATCCGGCGGTCTACACACCTTCATGGCGTTCAAACGCATCTCATCAGTGGTAATTCTTTGAGGCCTCACTGGTGGGGATCTACGCCGAGCTATGCATAATGTAGCGGCGCCACGCCCGGCAAAAAATTGTTCAACGTGAACCACATAATTGTCGAGCGAACAAAAAAAACCCGGCACTTAGCCGGGTTGATCTGCGCTTCTCAATTACGCAGTTCCCATATGAGAGGGATGGAGAACTGACAAAGGAGCGCAGAAGGTCGATATTGCCAAAAGTCATTTTTTTAAGCAATCAGGCAGACAGGAATCGAGCTGGTCGCAATCAACGAGAGACTCGGGCACCAACGTGGCTTTGAAGGAGTTTTGAACAAACTGGACGCTTGGCTCACGAGTGACATCTGCCGTACCGCTCGCCAACACTCAGCTCCATTTTCGCCTTTGGATGTTGACCCTCAAGCCGATGCTCTCCAGGAACAATTCAATTCTGTGCTGCTCGTACCACCACACAAGCTATCCAGTTACCGTATGGGGCTTTGCGCTAGGCTTCCCTAGCATATCCATGCTGAGTCTAGGCCGAATAAAAGAAAGCCAGATAAGGGGGGCACATATTCATCCTTTCGGTGCGTGTGAGCATCTGCTATTGGAAATATGTCCATCCGATGCCAGGCGGCGACGTTAAGGTAGGTTAAGAAAAATTTAATTTTCCTCCGTTGCGTTGGTCACTAGGGTACGGCTGCATCGGCTCTTGGCATTGAGCCGGAGGAAATGTAAACAGATTAAACGGAGGAAGTTATGAGCCGTGCGTTGGTTATAGAGGATGACAAAGTAACGGCGGAAATCATCATCACTGCACTCCAATGTCACGGTTTCAGTCCTGAATGGGCCGCCACCGGACGGGACGGACTGGCCTCAGCAATCGCAGGAGGATACGACGCCATTACTCTTGATCGGATGCTTCCCGATTTTGATGGGCTAACAATTGTCAGCACGTTGCGGGGCCTTGGTATCCAGACACCGGTCCTGATGATCAGTGCGCTTTCAGATGTAGATGAGCGCGTTAAGGGGCTTCGTGCGGGCGGCGACGACTATTTGACCAAACCATTTTCTCCTATCGAGATGGTTGCGCGTCTAGACGCACTGCTTCGGCGTAGCAGTGCCGACTCCAGCCATCCGCATCTCAGTTGTGGAAACCTGCGACTGGATCTGGTGGAGCACACATTGACTCGAAACGACGAACACATTCAGTTGCTTCCAACTGAGTTCAAACTGCTTAATTACCTGATGCGTAGTGCTGGCCAACTGGTCACCCGTACTATGCTATTCGAAGAAGTCTGGGGCTATCACTTTGATCCGGGTACGAACATCATAGATGTTCACATTGGCCGACTGCGCAAAAAACTCGAAGGCGATGAAGGCTCTCCCGTCATCCATACAATACGTGGAGCCGGCTATGTCCTTGCTACCAAAGACTGAGGAATGGCGCTCATCCGGTAGTCGATTGATCGGGTTCTACGCCATATTTTTTGTCGCTTGGGGGGCACTTTTTACCGGTGTGTTGTACTGGGAAATCTCCAACTACCTGGGAACCGTTGCAGAGCGGACATTACTGCAGCGTGCGCACTACTATGAAAAAATTAATGATAAAAAACTGGTGAAGGAACTGGCTGCCAGTGAAGCCTACTCGACGCCCGGGATCGATGCTTACGGATTGTTCACATCCGATGGACAACACGTCGCAGGAGACCTGCTCAAACTACGCTCCAGTCTGCCCGACGATGGCAAGGTCCACTACCTTGAGCGCGGATTGAGTATTGCGTTGCCCAATGAAGAAACAAGAAGTAGCTATGCCCTTTTAACACGGCGCCGCGACGGACATATTCTTATTTTGGCACGCGACGGTGGCTCGATTTCAGCTGTTGGTGGGATTATCGAGCAGGCATTGATGTGGGGGTTTTCGTTAACGCTCATCCCCGGATTGATAGGCTGGCATTTATTGCGGCGTCTGCCATTGCGCCGTGTCAAACGCTTGCAGCTTTGTACGGAGAGTATCGTTTCAGGCAACTTGTCGGAGCGTTTACCCTTGTCCGCCCGCCGCGATGAATTGGATATGCTGGCAAGCGCTGTGAATACGATGCTCGATCATATCGAGCAACTGATGCATGAGGTCAAAAGCGTCTGCGATGGTGTCGCCCATGATTTGCGTACGCCGCTGACACGGCTGCGAGCGAGGCTTTATCAGCTCCAGCAACTGCCATTGGACAGTGATCATGAGCAAACATTAAATCAGGCCCTTGAGGAAAGTGAATCGATCATGGTGCGTTTTCAAGGATTGCTTCGGGTTGCCGAACTCGACGACATGCGCCGCCGTTCGGCATTTGCTCCGTTTCAAATCATGGCGCTGTTACAACAAGCACATGATTTTTATGAACCTCTGGCACTAGATCGCTCTCAGACGCTCTCCCTGGAAATTACCAATGAGTTACCCCAACTGTATGGCGACGCTTCGTTGCTGTTTGAAGCCCTGGTCAATTTGCTCGATAACGCCATCAAATTTACGCCAGAGGGGGGGCATATCAAACTGCAGGGCAGTATCAAGGGTTCAACGGTCATCATTGAAGTCGCTGACGATGGGGCCGGCATACCCGAGACGGACCGTACACACGTCATCCGCAGACTCTATCGAGGGGATGCAAGCAGAATGCAACCCGGGCATGGCCTTGGATTATCGTTGGTCGCTGCCATCGTCAAATTGCACGGTTACTCCCTAGATATCCAGTCTGCCGCTATGCACAGCGGTACCCGTGTCTTGATTCACTGCCCAATGATCTCCGACTGATCTTCGGATTCAACAGAGGCTGAACATTAAATTTAATTTAATTAGCTTAATGTGAGTGCCCCAGTACCGTGCACTAGCCTTGCAGTACTGTCTGCTCAAGCTAAACCAAGGCTTCTGCTTGTGAAATGCCTATTGTTCCGGCTTGTGTTGGTCGTGCTCTGTGTCACAACGCTTCTTGATTTTGGTTAAGCATGCTCTGGCTGACACTGACACTCGAGGGTGATGGTTCCTGCGGCGCCAAATTTCGGGGCCCAAGCTTGAATACGATCTACGTGGCAACGGGAGGCGTTATTACCAGTCACAACAGCGATATGCGTCTACTCACATAGTCTGTGCTCTGGAAGGGTAAACAACGATTGATTGCGCTGGGGTTGCCGGACGATCTGACCCTCACCAAAACACAAATCGAAAAGTAGAGACGCCCCCTGAGATTGATGGACCGCTGGAGGCCCTCATTGCCGCTGATACCATCGTCGGAAGACTGGATCTGTACGATGACGGCCAGAAGCTGAGAGCTGGGTGGGTGGTGGCAGCGTTGGTGGGATGCGATGCATCTGTTTTTACCAAAATGGTCCGGGGCTGGTTTGTTGACACTGAGATTGCCTAGCCATCGGCAGTATCCATGTCACTCTGAGGCAAAAATACCCAGACGGATGATAGTGCTGGAGAAGCTGATGAACTCGGATGATTTACGAAGAGAGTTAGCACTCTCGAAATTTTTCAACGGTAATTCATCGCTCAATGACGCTGTCGAAGGGTTGAGTCTGGTCGAAAGAAAACTTTGCATTGAATCAGCCTTTGAGCAAGAGGCTATGCGTCTGGGAATCGAGGTGTGGGAGCTAACCCTCACAATGATTTCAGAGTCCCCAGAGCAACTGAAATACCTTACCCTAGAGTTCCATCGAGAAGTGGCAGAAATGGTAGAAATGGACTGGGAGGAGTATTGCCAACTAAATGGGATTAGCGGGTAGTCTTCTTAAATTGTTGAGGTGCGAACATGAATTATAAGGAAATTACAGCAGGTAACGAAGTCCCCGATGATTTCTTTACAGTTATCGAGATCCCTGCAAACCATTCTCCAGTTATTTACGCAATGGACAAATTAAGTGGCCAGGTTTTCGTTGACCGTTTTTTCAGCGCAACGATGCTCTATCCGGCCTACTACGGATTTATTCCAAATACACAGAGTGATGATGGTGATCCTCTGAACGTACTGATAATTTGCCCTTACCCAGTATCGCCTGGCGTTGTAGTTCGCAGTCGTCCAATTGGTGTGATGTACACAACAGGCGAAACTGGCCCGGGAGCCAGAGTAATCGCGGTACCTCACGAGAGCCTTAGCGCTATGTACAGCAACGTGAAGGAGTGGGAAGACCTTCCCGTAATGTTGCTCGCCCAGATCCAGGAGTATTTTGAAAACCACAAAACGTTGGAGCCGGGGAAGTGGGTGAAGATGGGCCGTTGGGGGAACTCAGATGAAGCGAGGGAGGAAATTCGCAAGTCGGTCGCCACTTTTGTCAGAAGACAGTAGATTGACGCACGCTTGAGCCACAGTTGTGAAGCGCCCCCTATCTCCATAGACAATGGACTAACCGCCGCGCCTGTATCGCCCATGGCTGTCTCAACTACGCTTTAAGTGAAGGTTGAAGACTGCCGAACCCGCAACTGGGAGGGTCCCGTGAACAGTCACTGGTGGCGCCGCCTGCTCTTGGTGATGATACTGGTCTGGCTACCGACGGTTTCGGCGACGGCTGCGGGCAGTGTCGTGGTCCTGACCGTCAACGATGCTATTGGTCCGGCCAGTGCCGACTACGTGGAACGCGGCTTGATGCGTGCGGTGACCGAGGGCGCGCAGTTGGTGGTCATCAACCTCGACACCCCCGGCGGGCTGGACACTTCGATGCGCTTGATCATCAAGGCGATTCTGGCCAGCCCCCTGCCAGTGGCCAGTTTCGTTGCCCCTAGTGGCGCACGCGCGGCCAGCGCCGGCACCTATATTTTGTATGCCAGCCACATTGCCGCCATGACCCCGGGTACCAACTTGGGCGCCGCTACGCCAGTGCAGATCGGCGGCCTACCCGGGACCGCACCCGAGCCACCGCGCTCACCCACCACACCCACCACTGACAAGAATTCTCCGCCTGAGCTACAGGACACCTTGACTCGAAAACAGATCAACGATGCGGCGGCTTACATCCGTGGTCTTGCGCAATTGCGCGGACGTAACGCCGACTGGGCCGAACAAGCGGTACGTGAATCGCTCAGCCTGTCGGCCGACGAAGCGCTCAAACTCAAGGTGGTCGATTATGTGGCCAATGACGTGGCAGACCTGCTCAAGCAACTGGACGGTAAGAGCCTGAATGTCGCCGGTAAAACGTTGAGGCTAAGCACCGCCGGGGCTGCGCTCATCGACCATGCGCCTGATTGGCGCACACAACTGCTGGTGGTGATCACCAACCCCAGCGTGGCATTGCTGCTGATCATGTTCGGGGTCTATGGCCTGATATTTGAATTCATGAACCCTGGATCGGGCGTCGGAGGGGTACTCGGTGGCATCTGCCTGTTGCTGGGGCTGTATGCCCTGCAACTGTTACCCGTGAATTACGCCGGGGTCGGACTGATTCTGCTAGGACTCGCCTTCATGATCGCGGAGGCATTTCTACCGAGTTTTGGTGTAATCGGCTTGGGCGGGGTAGTTTCCTTTGTAGTAGGTGCAGTGATTTTAATGGACACCGATGTACCAGGCTTCGGCATCCCGTTGACGCTGATCATCGGTATGGCACTGATCAGCGCCCTGTTGTTGATGACTCTGGTCGGTATGGCGCTCAAGGCCCGACGCCGTGCCCTGGTCAGCGGCGATGCGGGCTTGGTCGGCAGCCTGGTCACGGTGACGGGACTGATGCCTGGCCTACCAATGAGCGGCTGGGTGCAACTGCAGGGCGAAAAATGGCAAGTGCAGAGCCGCTCGCCCCTGCATCTGGGCCAACAGGTCCGGGTGGTGGCGCGCACGGGCGTGATGCTGGACGTCACTGCGCTGGATGAAACGCCACCGCGAGGAGGTTGATCCATGTTCATCGAATTGGGTTTTGGCGCGCTGCTAGCCCTGCTCCTTGTGTTGGTGTTCTCGGCCGTCCGGATTCTGCGCGAATACGAGCGCGGGGTGGTGTTCCAACTCGGGCGCTTTTGGCGGGTCAAGGGGCCGGGATTGATTCTGTTGATTCCGATGGTGCAACAGATGGTTCGCGTGGATTTGCGCACCGTGGTGCTCGATGTGCCGACACAGGATGTGATTACCCGCGACAACGTCTCGGTGAAGGTTAACGCAGTGCTCTACTTCCGGGTTCTTGACCCGCAAAAGGCGATCATTCAGATCGAAGACTTCCTTATGGGCACCAGCCAGTTGGCGCAGACCACCCTGCGGGCCGTGCTCGGCAAACATGAGCTTGACGAGCTACTCGCCGGGCGTGAACGACTAAATACCGATATCCAGCAAGTGCTTGATGCCCAGACCGATGCCTGGGGGATCAAGGTGGCGAACGTCGAGATCAAGCACGTCGACCTCAATGAGTCGATGATCCGTGCCATCGCCAAACAGGCCGAGGCCGAGCGTGAACGGCGGGCCAAGGTGATACATGCTGAAGGGGAATTACAGGCTTCGCAGAAGCTCATGCAGGCCGCCGAAATGCTTGGGCGCCAGCCTGGTGCCATGCAATTACGCTATATGCAGACACTGGGTGCCATCGCCGGGGACAAGAGCTCGACCATTGTATTTCCATTGCCGATTGAGTTTTTGAAAGGAATGGCTGTTGGCGCCGCCGCCGCATTGACCCAGTTGCCGAGATGTCATTGACACCGTCTGATCCCTTGCGAACCATTGCCTGTGCTGGCCTTGTTCCGGTTAGAGGTGAGTCAGTTTTCCATTTGTATGTGGGTCAATTCGGCGGCGGCGCCAACATCCAGACATCATGTCGTCGCTTTTAGACGAATCAGCTTTGGATGTACTGCAACCGATCTTGAACGGAACATTCGGCTGGCCATTTTAAGGGGCCGTATTTGGCTGTGGACTCAACCGGTCGCCGCAGCCAGCTTTGGTTTGGCCTTACGTGGCCGTGTCGGTACACGGCGAACCTAAATCCTTCAGCCGTGGTGGCCAAGGGGTTAGACCTGATCAGAGGGGACTCGCTACTGGAGAAATTCGTCATGCTGATAGAATCGTACCAGCTACTCATAACATCCCTCTGAGAATTGGCATGAACCCAGTATTAATTGAAGAAGAGATGCGCCAGGCGCTGTTCGGTGGTGGCGAGCAAGTTACGCATGGCGGTGCGCCTCCAGTGCAAAAGCCTCTCTCGGATATCGTGATCACGCAGTCGGCGAACGCGGCAGAGAAAAAGAAAGTTGCGAAAGCATTCACGCCCAGGCTGAGAGTCACGCTCCGGGTGGGCAATGAATTTGAAGGTAAGACGCACGAGATGGTCCATGAGGCCGATACGTTGAGTACCCTCCTAGCAGAGCAAGAAGCTACTAAGGCGGCTAGGAAAAAATTCCGATTTGTCGAAGTGGTTTCAACCAAGTCGATGTAGGTGGATTTTCACACGGCTTGCAGGCTAGGCGTTGAACGGCTTTCATTTGGTGGCTATTCGGTTCGTTGTCATGTTCTGGATAGCTGCTTGTGGCCGAGTTCTGCCGGTCGCAACGACCAGGAATCAGTCGATTCCGTTTAGAAAGTCGGTTTTTCTGAACTGCCCGCTTAGAGGGTGGTGAAATGGCTTTTCTGCTCGAAGCTTAATATTTATGTCTTGCGCTACTCTATTTTTGGCTTGTAAGCATTAATGGCGCGTATAGCCTTTTGAATAGCTTGCGGCAGGAGAACCTCTAGATATATTCTAGAGTTACGTTGCTCAACAGCGTTAATGCAAACAGTCAGCCCAGTAAGTGCGCTTTTGATAAATTCATCTTGATCGTTTTGAATAATAGAAATCAGCTTGCTTTGGATTTATTTCGCTTCATTTGGTACGTAAAGGTTAATTAGTTTTACCTGGATTTTTCTTCAAGGTTTAATTATGAGTAGACAAAGCATATGGCGTAATGCGTTGCGCGATGTGGGTATTATAACGCTCCTTGTCCATGCGTAACTCATTGATCGGCTGAATCCCAGATGAGTAAGGACGACATGGGATTGGGAGAGTATGCGACATAATTTCTATACATTACGGACTCTCAGGCATGATGTCTATGGGGTACTTTTGGCCGCGTTCTGCCGATCATCGCGCCGACATTGTTCGTCAAGCGGGATGCAGTTGTCACAGGCACAGGCGGATGCTGCGCCAAATTTGACCAGCTGTCCGACGTCCGCTATTGGCCGAGGCTGTGTAAAAACGTTTTTGAGCGCGACAGGTACTCAAAATCGGACTGGAAATCGCGTTTCTACGCGAAATCCACATCTGCTGACGTGCCGATAAAATTTCAGATTTAACGTAGATGCGCATACTTCAATTTTTGTGAAGCGTTTTTTACACACTCTGAGCCGATTTCTGCCTGCCGCGAAGGGCTGAAAACGGCCAAGAGCAGCCGGTGGGCAGAACGATGGCAAATGAGAAGCTATGCTTGGTTTGCTGCCGGAATTGATTGAGCAGATTAGGCCTTCTGTCCATGGTGTATAACCCCCTTCTGCGGTCACAGTACCGTCACGATCCCCGGCCTAGTTAGGAGCGGACTAGAGAACAAGGAAATTTATGCCCGTGAAGGCGTTACCCCCCCACTTGACGCCTATTTAGAGTTGGACCTCATGAACAGAACGCTGAGAATTGTGCCTGTTACCGAATGGACGTTGGGACCAGAGATAACTTCTCGGCACTCACGTCTCCTGGAAGTACCCCAACCAGACCACCTACTTGCCAAAGTTATTGAGGAGGTTTCCCGCGTGGCGAAGAGCGGTCGTATTCGCTTGTGCTGGCAAGAGGCAAACGAATGCCAAGGATACTTTAGGCTTGTAGCCCAGCTTCCCTTGGAACAGGAAGCCACGTTTGATCAATTCTTTAACGGTCGTTCGGGTTACCGAGCCCAGTACTACCTCTCGCCAGAAGAAGGCGTCCTCTACAACCGTGATGTCCTGCGGGGGTTAAAGGACGCACTGAGTAGCGCTTATTACCAACAGCCCCTTGCTGAGTCACTGGAGGTAGTGCTCCGAACTATCTATGGTCCACATGCAAAGGTCTGGCTGTTCGACGAAATCGCAGCCTTCGACAGCTCGCCAGCAAGCTCCCTCAATCCGCAGCGGTGGATTGACAACGGCGCTAACCGTGGACGCCGCACTCCGCTGCCGTCGCACTTGACACTGGAGGTAAAGGGTACATTTATCAAGCCACTTACTGGAGAGTTGTTCGTTGATCCGCTCAAGCTCGACAGGGCGTGCGATTTGTTTCGGAAGGGATATACATGAGGTCCAACAATCGCTTCCAGCCGACGGATTTTCCTCCGCTTCTCTGCGGAAAATCCGCGGCTGAAGCAGGGTGTTAGGTCAAAACAGTTGAGGATTCTGCATGGACTGGTTCAAACCATTGATTTACCTCGATCTCTCCGATCCGCGATTCTTTGCCGATCTGCGTAATGAGGGAGAATCCAGAAAACTCGTATTCCAGGCCAGGCCTTCCAATGGTCAGTTTTTTATCCCTTCTCGCTTCGAAAATCCTGGTTTTGCTCCCTGGAGCAACCACGATTTCGGCCTAAAATATATAGAAGAAGGTCCGGTCCACATATGGGAAGGGACTTCGAAAAGTGGGCATCTCGGGAGTATCACCTATATACCTCCCTTTGAACATCAGCCTCATTGTTTTGAAATTCAAGTCTGGGTTTCTCGAGAAACCTTCAAGTTTTTACTGGATGTCTATCCAAACCAGACGAATTACATATTGGGGTTTACTTTTGCCCCAAAGGGCCAAGACATTGTGGAGTCTTTCTATGATGAGTTTTCCAAGCATAGCCTTACGGCTTGGGATGCTGAAGCTGAAAACCAGATCCTTGCTGATCAGGTGACAATACAAGTAGTCGGGAAGGCGCCATTAGCTCATAACGATCATTCGGAGGAAGAGCGCACAACAACGGAAGTCGCACCTCAACCAACTCATTCCGAACATGCCGAGCTCATTTCTAAGGTCGCCGAAATCAAGAAGATTGGGGGCTGGGTTGTCGCCTTGATGTGCACTATTCTAGTCATCATCCTCTTCTCCAGGAAGTGAATAAACTACCATTGCCGCGTGGTAATGGGGTCAGAAATAACGGTGATTTATTTCTGACCTCCACCGTCTGCTTCGGGTCGACGCGGCCCTTCGCGACAGGCAGCAATCAACACAAAGCGGTCATCCGTTCTTAAGCTAGTGAATGTCAGTGATGAAACAAAGAGCTTACGTCCCAGGTTGAGCTCTGCGGCGAAACTCTTGGAGCTCCCACACTAACAAGCTCTTTGGTGATGCCTTATGTCTGAGTTGATCAATCGCTTCTATATAATGTGATTTCGAGTCACTTGATGTCCAACCGTAGTTCAGGCACGCTAAGTCGCGTACGATCCCGTCTAGCGGACAGTGTGGTGGTTCAGAGCCCAAACCCGCCACCCACATGTACTTCAAGTGGATGTTGATTAGCTTCTGGGCGACGCCAAATCTGAAGCGGCCTTTATATAACGAACTTCCGTGCTTGGCTGAAAAGTAATTTGCGACATTATCGATATATTGAACATGTTCGCTTTCGTACACGATTTCAGTCGAGTACTTGGAAAAATATCATCAAGCACTTGCCGGAAACCGTGCTTAACTTTTTCTCGCTGATACTCCTTGCAGGAGGGCGAGTAGATGGGCCAATCTTTCGCTCGGGTTGAAAGCGCAGCCTTAAGGCTCAACAGGCCGATCTCATACACTAGAAAGTTGTTCTTTTCTTTGTTTAGCTCTGCTGAAAATAAATATTGAGATCCAAGAATCATAATTGTTCCTGTGCCTAAGGAGCCTTAATAAACTCCGACATGCATTGCTTTTCAGCAAATGTAGGGCTGAATAGTAGCCCGGCGCTATTGCTCTGACCACCGTTTGCTTCGACGATCGCCGACAGGCGGCTTGTGGCCGATCTCTGCCTTCCACGACCGGCTGAATCCGACCCAAAGTAGCCGGTCGCATACTATCGAAATCGATTAGGAGGAGGCACTTGTAAGCGCTTCCCAGCATAGAAGTTAACTAGCGTTTGACATGAGAGGCTGCCAGCGGCTTGCTGGACGACGTCCCCTCGGTGGAAGGGTTAGGCATCTGCTTGTCCTGGCTCTTTAGGGCCAAAGAGACGACCAAACACTTCATCAAAGGCTCGCTCTGTTTGTTCGCGTATCATCTTCTATCTGGACGTTGAGGCTCACAAATCGCAATGCTGAAGTTATCAGCTGCTTACAAATGTGGATGCGATTGCCTTACGAAGCTTCGACAGACTTAATTCCTAGGACTGAAATTGAAAACCGACTCTTTTGAGTCATCAACAGACTTAATTCCTCCGCCGTACCTCCTACCTTATCAGGGCTGATAGGGGCTAGCTGGGACCAGGCTCGACAGACTTAATTTTGAAACATCACTGTCGGAATTGTTTCCCGACATGTCTTGTTTCATTGCCGAGCCGGCGCAGTGCCATCAATCAATTTTGCTCTTCAATCGAACGGTTTAAGCTGTTGGGCATCTGTGTAAAAGTCCGTTGCGTTTGGCCGAAGGCATGTCCGAACCGATATTTCTGATCCAGCACGTGCCAGGAACGGCGCGGGATTGTTCACGACAGGTTGTATTTATGCACCGCAGGAACTTGCTCAAAGCCTCCATGGCCATCGCGGCCTACACCGGTTTGTCCGCCACGGGCCTGTTGGCCGCCAAGGCCTGGGCCGCCGGCGGTGGCACCGCTGACGGCGAAGCCACCGCGTTCGATTTCGAGGCGCTGAAGCTCCAGGCCAAACAGCTCGCCAGCAATCGCTACCAGGACACCAAGCAACAGTTGCCGCCGACCCTGGCGACCATGACGCCGCAGAACTTCAATGCGATCCGCTACGACGGCAATCATTCGTTGTGGAAAGAGC
>RCUH01002095.1_pt1 | contig 12572 bp, 10 predicted proteins | sample 2166191 | NCBI WGS metagenome assembly RCUH01 (sample SAMN09932848, study PRJNA488358) | compost metagenome | feature: garden; material: soil; isolation source: compost soil in an enriched community after 214 h of incubation | place: Germany: Experimental Botanical Garden Goettingen | collected...
CTTTTCCCTGGTCCAATTCCGTTGAATCCACCGTGAACAATAGCAGCTTTGGCTTGCATCACCTGATAGTTTTTAGCCTTAATACTTTCGTCCTCGACGTCTGCATTTTTTTTGGAACTGGTAAAGGTTTCAATACGGCTCATCCACGTGTGAACACGGTTTCCACCAATCATATTCGTGTTAAGTGCGACCAATAGAAACATTACCACAAACACCACTGACAACGAGATAAATCCTGCAACGTATTGCCAAGCCAGCTGACCAACAATCAAAATGGCGATAGACACCATCAAAATCATCAAAGCTGTGGAACCATTGTCTTTTGCCACCAATCCGAACACAATCAATATCGGTCCGAAGATGTAAAAAATGTTCTCGATTGGTAATCTTTCTCTCTTGATTTTCTTGGTCAAATATCTACAGAGATAAATCATTAGCATCAAATAAGCGAATGACGACGGCTGAAATGAAATCGGTGTTCCCGGAATCTTAAGCCAACGTGAGGCACTTGCACCTTCGATTTTTTGTCCTGTGAACATCGTGATTAACAATAGTCCAATCGTTACCAAAAGCAGAATGGAACTTAGTTTTCCGATGTATTCGTACTTCACGGTTCCTACAAAACGCATAATTCCCAAACCTATCAAAACGAAAATAATATGTTTGATAACGTGACCAGTTGTAGTCCCATTATTCACAATATATTCCAGATTCGAACTTGCAGAATAAACTGGAAACACGGAAAGGAAGGAAATCAAGATGATAACCGACCAAAGGACCTTGTCGCCTTTCAGTAGCTCGAATTTGTTTTCTGTAGTTTGTTCCATTTGTTTAATGAATAATTAAAAATGAATGATGAATTTTAATTATTAATTGTTAATTATTAATTCGTTCAGTACTTCTTTTTTGAATTGATTTCCGCGGTCTTCATAACCATTGAACAAATCAAAACTTGCGCAACAAGGCGACAACAAAACAATGTCTCCTTTTTCTGCCACTGATTTAGAAACTTCAACGGCATGTTGCATACTGGAAGTGTCATAAATCTGTGTTTTCTTGCCTTTGAAAAAATCAATAATTTTCTGATTATCAATTCCTAAGCATACAATTGCCTTTACTTTTCTTTTAACTAAATCTTCTATCTCTGTATAATCGTTTCCTTTGTCTTTTCCACCAACAATCCAAACGACAGGTTGTTTCATACTTTCCAAAGCGAAATACGTGGCGTTGACATTGGTTGCTTTGCTGTCATTAATGAACTTCACACCGTTGATTTCGGAAACGGGTTCCAATCTGTGTTCAACCGCTTGGAAAGTCATTAATGAATTTCTAATACTTTGATTGCTGATTTCCAATAATTTACCCGCGATACTTGCTGCTAGGCTGTTGGCAACATTATGTTTTCCCAACAAAGACAATTCGTCGATATTCATTGTGAAACCATCGTTGATATTCACCACGAAATTTTCATCAATAGAGAATGCACCCTTTTCTAATCTTTCGTTCAATGAGAAAGGAACTTTGGTCACTTTTAAATCGAGTTTTCCAAGGATTGATTTGCTCATTTCGTCATCTTTATTGTAGATGAAAAAATTGTTAGCCTCCTGATTCTCAGCAATTCTGAACTTCGCCAAAGCGTATTCTTCATAATTGTAATTGTACTGGTCCAGATGGTCCTTAGACAAATTCAACAACAAAGAAATGTAGGGTCTAAAGTTTTGAATATCATCCAATTGGAAACTACTCACTTCCAAAACATAGTAATCGAAATTCTCTTCAGCAACTTGTTTTGCAAAGCTTTTCCCGATGTTTCCGCCTAGTCCAACGTTAAATCCGTCTTCTTTCAGAATGTAATAAATCAAAGACGTTGTCGTTGTTTTTCCATTACTTCCTGTGATGGCAATAATTTTTGCATTGGTAAATTCCGAAGCAAATTCAATCTCGGAAGACAATCTGATTCCATTCTCTTGAATCTTCAAAATCATTTCTGCCTTTTTCGGAATTCCAGGGCTTTTGATAATCCAATCGGCATTCAGGATTTTCTCTTCAGAATGTTGTCCGTCTTCATAATCAACGCCAAGTTCGTCCAGCTCTTTTTTGTAATTCTCACGAATCATTCCCATATCCGAAAGGAACACGTCAAAGCCTTTAGCCTTCGCCAAATATGCTGCGCCAACACCGCTTTCTCCGCCACCAAGTATTACTACTCTCATTTGTAATTGATTAAGAGATTTAAAGATTAAGAGATGTTGTCATTTCTTAATTCCTTAATTTCTCAATTGTTTAATTTATAGTTACCTCGTTTTTAAAGTGATTAAGCAAATAATCGCAAGCATTACACCCAAGATTATCATTCGGTTTACGATTTTGCTTTCGTGGAAACCTTCTTTCTGATAATGGTGATGAAGCGGTGACATTTTGAATAATCTATTGTTCTGGGCATATTCCAACCCATATTTTTTCTTTCTGTATTTGAAGACCCAAACCTGTAGGATTACGGATAATAGTTCTATCAGGAAAACCCCACATAAAACTGGAATCAACAATTCTTTTCTCAGAATAATTGCTAAAACTGCAATCACACCGCCCAACATCAAACTTCCTGTATCGCCCATAAAAACCTGCGCCGGATAAGTGTTGTACCAGAAAAATCCAATCACAGCACCAACCAAAGCGAGGGCAAAAATGGTCGTCTCTCCCATATGTGGCAGGAACATAATATTCAGATAATCAGCGAAAATGATATTTCCGGAGACGTATGCGAAAAATGCCAAAGTCAATAAAATTACAACGCTTGTTCCGGCTGCCAAACCATCAATTCCATCAGCGATATTGGCACCGTTTGAAACTGCAGTGACGATGAAAATTACTATCGGAATGAAAACAACCCAGGCCCATTCGTGCGCCTCAGCATCATCCATCCAGAAAAGAATTCCACTGTAATCGAACTCGTTATTTTTTGTGAAAGGAACTGTAGAAACAGGAATTTTTTCCTCGTCCATAAAGTTCTGTTCTACATTATTTCTGTTAATGACAGTTGAGTCTGCATATTTTCTCTTAACCTCGATATCGGGATGGAAATACATTGTAACTCCGACAATTAAGCCTAAACCAACTTGTCCAATCACTTTGAATTTTCCACTTAATCCGTCTTTATTTTTTTTAACTTTCTTCAAATAATCATCAAGAAAACCAATTGCACCCATCCACAAAACCGAAATAATCAAAAGAACGATGTACACATTGGTGATTCTAGTAAACAATAAAACCGGAATAATAGTCGCCAAAATGATAATCAAACCACCCATTGTAGGTGTTCCTTCCTTTTGCTTTTGCCCTTCCAGACCAAGGTCTCTTACCAATTCTCCCATTTGTTTTTTTCTGAGATAATTGATAATCTTTTTCCCGTAAGCCATCGCAATAATCAGCGAAAACAAAACTGCCATTGCCGCGCGGAAAGAAATGTACTTGAACAAGTTCATCCCTGGAACGTGGAATCCATGAGCGGTTAAATATTCGTATAGATAATATAGCATATTTTTCTATTTTCCCATTAATTGTAATAGTTCCCTAATCGTCTCTTTGTCATCAAAATGATGTTTCACGCCGTTGATTTCCTGATAGGTTTCGTGGCCTTTTCCTGCAACTACGACGATATCTTTTGGCTCAGCAAACTTGATAGCCATTTTTATCGCTTCTCTTCTATCCGGAATCGAAGTGTATTTGCTGAAATTCTGTGGTTGAATTCCCGCTTCGATTTCCTTGATGATTTGCGCTGGCTCTTCCGTTCTTGGATTGTCCGAAGTGATGATTGCCAAAGTCGATTTCTTGGTCGCAATGTCTCCCATTTCGGGACGTTTGGTTTTGTCTCTGTCGCCTCCGCAACCGAAAACACAAATCAATCTTTCGTTTTTCGTTCTGATTTCATTGATGCTGTCTAAAACATTTTCCAATGCATCCGGCGTGTGAGAATAATCAACCACGAAGAAAATTCCGCCGTTGGATTTTATCGTTTCGAAACGTCCATTCACGCGTTGAAGAACAGAAATCGCCTGCAAAACCTCATCTTCATTCATTCCCAATTCCAAGGCAATTCCGTAAGCTAAAAGTAAATTTGAAGCGTTGAATTTCCCTGTCAACGTTGTCCAGAATTCTTTATTATTAAAGTTCAACAACATTCCGTTGAAGTCCACTTCCAGCACTTTCCCGTGGAAATCTGCCATTGTTTTCAAAGCGAAAGTTTTCTTTTTCGCTTTTGTATTTTGAAGCATTACCGAACCGTTTTTGTCATCAGCATTCGTAATCGCAATCGCAGAATCTTCCAACTCGTCAAAGAATCTTTTCTTTGCGTAGATGTAATTCTGAAACGTCTTGTGATAGTCCAAATGGTCGTGCGTGATATTCGTAAAACCTGCGATTTTGAAATGCAATCCTTCGGTTCTGTTTTGAGAAATTCCGTGGGAGCTTACTTCCATAAAAGCATATTCACAACCGATTTCGACAGCTTTCGCCAACATTTGATTTAATCTAATGACATCTGGCGTTGTGTGAGTTGAAGGGATAATCTCGTCACCGATTCTATATTCAACAGTAGAAATCAAAGCGGATTGATATCCCAAAGTTTTGAAAATATCAAATAATAAAGTCGTTACAGTCGTTTTTCCGTTGGTTCCGGTAACGCCGATTAATTTTAATTTCTCGGAAGGATTTCCGTAAAAGTTAGAAGCCAAATGTCCTAAAGCTTTCGAAGAATCTTCAACTTTAATGTAAGTAATATTATCATTAATGTCTGAAGGCAATTCTTCACAAACAATCACTTTCGCACCTTTTTCGATGGAAGAATTGATATAAGAATGTCCGTCGGAAACGGTTCCTTTCAACGCCACATACAAAGAATCTTCAACAACTTTTCTGCTGTCGAAAACCAATTCCGAAACTTCTCTTTCGAGTGTTCCGAATGTTTCCAAAACCTGGATTCTTTGTAATAATTTTTCTAAATTCATAGTCTGCTTTTGGCTTCTGGCAAATTGCTTTTAGCCTTTTTTAATTCTGAAGTTCCAGATATATTTTTTGATTTTTTCCGATGTGAGCGCCTTCCGCAGGAAACTGTCCTTTGATTTTACCAACACCTTTATAATCAACTCTGTAACCCATATTTTCCAATTGCGGAATGATATTTTTCCCAATCAGTCCAACCACATTTGGCATAGAGTCTTTTCTGACATTCAATTTTACATTTGGCTCCACCATTTTGTTTAGGTTCACTTTATGCTCCACCAACATTTCTTTTTCAACATTCAAAGGTGTTTTCAAGAAAGTTTTTCCTGCAATCTCTTTGAAAACCGGCGCGGAAACGGAACCTCCATAAAAACCTTTCGATGTATCTGGCTGATTTACAACTACAATACAGGTATATTTTGGATTATCTGAAGGGTAAAAACCAGCGAATGACGCTTGATATTTCATCGGTCCAGGTTTCCAATATTCGAATCTTGCCGTTCCTGTTTTTCCTGCGATTTTCAGATTGGGTGTGTAAATACTTCTTGCCGTTCCTTTCTCAACTGCTTTTGTCAAAGCATTCGTCATCATCGTGATTGCTTTTTCCGAAGCCATTCTTTTTACCATTACTTCTGGCTTGGAATTGTATAAAACGTTTCCGTCTTTCATTATTTTATCAATGAAAAGCGGTTTTACCATTTTGCCTTTGTTTGCAACGCCATTATAAAATGTTACCAATTGCAGTAGCGGAAAACTCGATGAATAGCCATATCCCAAAGATGCTAAAGTTGCTTTGTTCCATCTTTTGCTCTGTGGCGTTTGGATGGATGGTTTTGCAATTCCTGGTAACTCGATCTGCATTTTATCGAACATTTTCCAACGTTTCAAATGGTTCAGAAAAACTTCTGGTTTGTCTCCATAATGTTGCGTGATGATTTTCGCCGCGCCAACGTTGCTGGATTTCGCCAAAACATCACTCACATCATAAGTTCCGCCACCGTGACCATCTGTAATTCTTTGACCTGCGTAGGTCCAAATTCCGTTTCCGATGTTGACTTTCGTATTTTCATCAATGAAACCATCGTCCATCGCCGCCAAAAGTGAAACTGTTTTGAAGGTCGAACCTGGTTCCTGAGCATCTTTTACGGTATAATTGTAAGCATCAACATAGATTCCCGGTTCGGTTCTTCGTAGGTTAACCATCGCTCGGATTTTTCCGGTTTCAACTTCCATCACCACCACACAACCGTGGTCTGCATCGAATTTCACCAATTGATTTTGCAAGGCCGAATGTGCAATATCCTGAATCCTCAAATCCAAAGTCGTGTAAACATCCTGACCGTCGACTGGCTCCTGAACTTTCCAGTAATCGATTGGTTTCCACTGCGATGAGTTGATTCTTTGCTCCAATCTTTTTCCATCAATCCCAGTTAAGAATTTACTGAACGCGCCTTCAAGACCAGATTTTGATTCGCCATTGTCCATTCCAATTGTTCCAGCGCCAATCTGAGAGGTAGCCAACTCTCTTCGGAAGTTTCTTTGAATGATGAAACCGCCCTTATTTTTTCCTTTGATGAAAATCGGAAAGTTTCTGATTCTGTCATATTCATCGAAGTCTAGGCCTTTTGCCAAGAGATAATATTGGTTGTTCTTTTTGTTCTGAGCATCCAATTTTGCTCTGAAATAACTTCTCGGCTTGTCGAACATTTTGCTGAGAGAATCCGTCAATGCTACAATATTGTTATTATAGATTGTATCTCTCATCGATTTGAAATCGAGATAAACGTCGTAACGCATTACCGTCGTCGCCAAGATGGAACCATCTGATGCGTAAAGATTTCCACGCGCCGCTTTTAGAGTGGCTTCTCGGTAGTTTTTGCTGATGTAATTATCTTCAAACTCTTGGACATTGGTATTCTGAAGAACCAAAATTCTCCCTAAAAAAATGATGAACAAGACAAAAGCACCCAACACAAAAAGGTAGCCCCACTTGAGTGCATTGGACCGTTTCTTTTCGTAATCGTTATTCTGATTTATCATTTGTACTGTCTAGTTTTATCAATAATTTGATTGGATGGCTGTCCAAACTTACCAGTGAATCCTGAACCATTTCTTTTCCCAGTTCGGATTCCATTCTAATTTTTATCAGTCGGCTTTGTGCATAGGCATTGCGCGACTTGTACTCTTCTGTTTCTTCTTTTAGTTTATTGACATGCTCAATTTTCGTATTCACCAAATGGTTGCTGTAAATCATTACCATCAACAATCCGAAAATGAACAGGAAATATTTGTAATGCGCTTTTACCTCATCACGGTTAAGGAAATTCCCTTTTATGATGTCCATAAAAGTGAGTCTCTTCTGTTTGTTTTGAGTTAATTTTGCCAACTGATTTTATAAATGATAATTGATTAATGATAATTGATAAAAGCGACGAATTACAATCATTCATCATTTATCAATCATCAACTATAATTTTGTTCCTATTCTCATTTTTGCGCTTCTGGCGCGTGAGTTTTCTTCTATTTCTTTATCGTCTGGGATGATTGCTTTTGTCTTTAACAATTCAAAAGTTTTCTTGTAATTCCCGTAAATATCTCTTGCCGGTTCGCCTTCGAACATTCCGTTTTTCAGGAAACGTTTTACCAATCTGTCTTCCAATGAATGGTAAGAAATCATCACCAATCGGCCTTCTGGCTTCAAAACTTTGTAAGACTGAACTAACAATTCCTTCAACACTTCCAATTCCTGATTCACTTCAATTCTAATCGCCTGAAAAATCTGGGCGAAAAATTTATTTTGCTTGAAAGCTGGGATGTAACTGAAAAGTGATTTCAATTCATCCGTTGTATTGATTTTTTTTGTTTTTCTGTGATGAACAATTTCTCTGGCCAACTTTCTGGATTCTCTCAGTTCGCCGTAATTATATAGCACATTAGCCAAATCTTCCTCTTCATATTCATTGATGATTTTCTTCGCATCAAGACCTTGCATCACATTCATTCTCATATCCAGAGGCGCATTGCTTCTGATAGAAAATCCACGCTCTGCTTCATCAAACTGATGAGAAGAAACACCCAAATCTGCCAAAATTCCATCCACGCCAGTTACACCATAAGCCAACAACGAGTTTTCCAAAAACCTGAAATTCTGATTAATCAAAGTGAATCTAGGGTCATCAATCGTATTCTTCAAAGCATCCAAATCTTGGTCGAAAGCGTACAATTTCCCTTTGTCCGAAAGTCGACTGAGAATCTCACGGGAATGTCCGCCACCACCGAAAGTGCAGTCCACGTAGATGCCGTCCGGATTGGTTACCAGACCATCTACACTTTGTTTCAGCAAGACTGGATTATGATACATATTTTTTATAATTGATAAATGATGAGTGATAAATGATATTTTCCGATTCTTTGACAGGCTCAGAATGACATTATTAATTATTCTTTCTTAATTATTAATTTGATTCCTCAGAATCAAGGTTTCCCATTACGTCTTCGGCGAGGTTGGCGAAATCAATTTCACTTACTGCGATGACCTGTTCGTAAGATTCTTTGTCCCAAATCTCGAAGAGTTCGCCGGCACTCGTGATGACGATTTCCTTGTTGAGGTTGGCAAACTGCGTCAAATCTTTGCTGATTTGCAAACGTCCGACGTTGTCCATCTCCACGGTTTTCACACCAGCGGTAAACATTCTGATGAAATCCGCATTTTTCTTGACGAATCGATTGAGTGCATTTATCTTTGCCATCAATCTGTCCCAAGGTTCCATCGGGTAAACTTCCAGACATTTTTGAAACACAGAACGCTTGACGATAAATGGCTCATCTGCAAAGTGTTCCATCTGCTTCGTAAGCGAAGCAGGCAGTTTGATGCGCCCTTTGTCATCTATTTTGCACTCGTATGTTCCAATGAAGTTTTTCATTTGGAGCAAATTTATATAAATTTCTACCACATTTTACCACTTTTGCCCACAATTGTACTTAATGTTTATAACTTTTTGCTTTCAGGGCATTCTTGGCTAATGATTTGATTTAAAATCGATTAAATAGAAATATTAAGAAATCCTTTATCATAAAGGCTTTTCTTTGAGTGGTTTAAAAAAATAGGCTTAAAAGTTGTCCATTATTTAAAATCATTCTAAACCCAAAATCAAATCCTTATATTTGTTATATGAACTACTTGGATGCACTTAACTGGCGATATTCTGTAAAAAAATTTGACGGAAAGAAGATTCCGTCGGACAAACTGAATTCAATTTTGGAAGCTGGCCGATTGTCTGTCAGCTCGTTAGGACTTCAACCCTATCATCTTTTGGTGGTGGAGAATGATGAGACGATTCAAAAATTGATTCCAGCATTTTACAATCCATCGCAGATTTCGACTTGCTCTCATTTGATTGCTTTGGTTTCGAAGACCAATATTAATAAGGAATATGTTGACAATTATTTCAGTCATATTATTAATGAGCGAGGTGTGACACTTGAACAATTGGTTGCTTTCAGGAATAATATCAATTCCCAATTGGAAAATCAAACTTCTCAGGAAATGGAAAGTTGGTCGGAGAAACAGAGTTATATTGTCCTTGGTTCATTAATAATGGCTTCTGCACAGGAAAATATTGACACTTGCCCGATGGAAGGCTTTAGACAAGACATCTTGGAAGACATTTTGAAAATTGATAAAGAAAGTGAGAAAATCGCCGTGGTTCTGACTTTAGGCTACAGAGCTGAGGATGATAATTTTCAAAACTTCAAAAAAGTGAGAAAACCTGCGGATAAGTTCATCAAATTCTTATAACTTTATTCTTTTGAATTTCCTCAGATATTTTTGAGGGCAGTAATTATTATTTATGATAAAAACAGACGTTCTCGTAATCGGTTCCGGAATCTCAGGCCTTTCTTATGCCATCAAAATCTCCGAACAATTGCCAGACACCAAAATCATCATCGTGACAAAAGGTAATGAGGATGAGAGCAATACAAAATATGCACAAGGCGGATTGGCCGTTGTCACAGATTTTTCCAAAGATAATTTTCAAAAACATATAGACGACACGCTGCGAGCCGGCGATTACATCAATGACCCAGAAATCGTGAGAATGGTGGTGGAAGAAGCGCCACTTAGATTCAATGAAATCGTAGAATGGGGCGCGAAATTTGACCAAGAGAAAGGACAATATTCACTCGGGCGAGAAGGCGGACATACGGAAAACCGAATCGTGCATCACAAAGACATCACAGGTTTCGAAATCGAAAGAGCACTTTTGGAAACCGTCAACAATTCTCCGAATATCGAAATGTTGGCGCATCATTACGTCATCGATTTGATTACGCAACACCACGTTCCAAATAAAAAATTCGAGAAAGAAAACCTTGATTGTTACGGCGCTTACGTCCTCGACGAGAAAAATAAAAAAATAAAAAAAATCACTGCGAAAATTACTTTGGTGGCTACTGGAGGCGCAGGTCACGTTTATAAAAACACGACCAATCCAATCATCGCAACCGGCGACGGAATTGCCTTTGTTCACAGAGCACACGGCAAGGTTTCCAATATGCAGTATTATCAGTTTCATCCAACGGCGATGTACTCCAAACGTGATGGAATGTTGTTTCTAATTTCCGAAGCTGTTCGTGGCGATGGTGCAAAACTGAGAACGAAATCCGGCAAACCTTTTATGCAGAAATATGATGAACGCGAAGAATTAGCTTCCCGTGACATTGTTGCAAGAGGCATTGATAATGAATTGAAAATCAGCGGAGATGATTACGTTGGTTTGGATTGCCGAGAGATGGACAAGGAAAAATTCATCCACCACTTCCCGAATATTTACAAAAAATGTATGGATGAAGGCATCGACCCGATGAAGGAATTGATTCCCGTGGTTCCGGCTTGTCATTATTTGATGGGTGGAATTGATACTGATAAAGAAGGACAATCTTCTATCAAAAATCTTTTTGCCGTTGGAGAATGTACCAATTCCGGACTTCACGGTGCTAATCGTTTGGCTTCGAATTCCTTATTGGAAGGTTTGGTTTTTGGTCACAACGCGGCGATGAAAACCGTTGAACTTCTGACAGAAAATGATTTCAACTTCGATGACCTGAAAGCTGTTCCGGAATGGAATGAAGAAGGAATGAAAATGATGGACGAAATGGTTCTCGTGACTTACCTCAGAAAGCAACTTCAGGAAATGATGAGCGATTTGGTTGCGATTGTGAGAAGCAATGCGAGACTGGAATTAGCCAAGAAAAAACAGCGTGAAATCTACGAAGCAGTGACGGAACTTTACAATTATTCCATCCTTTCGCCACAACTTTCGGAGTTGAGAAATCTTGTTAATATTTCTTATTTGATTATTAAGCAATCATTGGAAATGAAAGAAAATAAAGGTGCTTTTTACAATAAGGATTTGGCGACGAAACCGCTTTTGATTAATGAGTAAACATCTTTTTAAATAAACAACCGTTTTAGTGTTTGAAACTCTGAAAATTGATTTTGCAAATTCCAAAAAAAATTTAAATATTGGCAAAGGGTTTTATACTTTTACGAAAATTTAAAATTATGAAAAGACCAGCATACGCCTCCGATAAAGTTTTAAAAGAATTCATCAGAACAGCATTAGAAGAAGACATCCAAAACGGTGACCATTCTACACTTTCCACGATTCCGAAAGACCTTGAACAGAAAGCGCAACTTATAGTAAAGGAGAATTGCATTCTTGCTGGAGTGGAATTAGCGGAAATTATTTTCAAAAACTTTGATAAGTCTTTGAAAGTTGAGGTTTTTATCAAAGATGGAGAATCTGCGAAGAAAGGCGATATCGCTTTCATCGTAACTGGAAAAGCAAGGTCAATCCTATCAACAGAAAGATTGGTTCTGAACTGTATGCAAAGAATGAGTGGCATTGCGACGATGACGCACGATTGGGATTCCCGATTAATAGGAACCAAAACAAAACTTCTGGACACCAGAAAAACCACACCGAATTTCCGAGTTTGTGAAAAATGGGCCGTTGCAATTGGTGGTGGAACCAATCACAGATATGGATTGTACGATATGATAATGCTGAAGGACAACCACGTTGACTACAACGGAAGCATCACCAACGCCGTGAAAATGGCAAAAGACTATGTCAAAAAAAACAAGCTGAAACTTAAGATAGAAGTAGAAACCAGAAATCTGATAGAAGTAAAAGAAGCTGTAAAATCCGGCGCTGACAGGATTATGTTTGACAATATGCCTGTCGAAATGATTGCTGAAGCCGTAAAAATCGTAAAAGGAAAATCTGAAACCGAAGCATCGGGTGGAATTACACGTGATGTGTTAAATTCGGTGGCGCAAACTGGTGTGGATTTCATCTCTGCGGGCGCTTTAACCCATTCTTCGAGCAATATAGACCTGAGTCTCAAGGCTTTAAAAAATTAACAATGTATTAACAGATGTTACCATTTTTTTTAAGACTTTTGCGACATAAATCTTAAAGAAAATGAAAAAGTCACTAATCGTTGCAATTTTACTTGCCGGTTTTTTCACTGCATCTGCTCAGGTTACTACTAGTAGTATACAAGGT
>RCUH01002096.1_pt1 | contig 12557 bp, 8 predicted proteins | sample 2166191 | NCBI WGS metagenome assembly RCUH01 (sample SAMN09932848, study PRJNA488358) | compost metagenome | feature: garden; material: soil; isolation source: compost soil in an enriched community after 214 h of incubation | place: Germany: Experimental Botanical Garden Goettingen | collected...
GCCTGCAACAGGGTCGGGTGGTGAGCGAGGGGGGCGTCGATGTCATCGACGAAGCCTTGCTGGAGCGGGTGTTCCAGATCAAGACGGATCGCATCGAGGCGGCCGGCCGCACCTGGTTTATGCCGAGCCTGTGAGGGGTGGCTTGGCGTAGGTTGGTGCTGAGCGAAGCGAAGCTCAACGTTGGTCGACAGCGAAGTCCAATGTATCTAGGCTCGCCGGGCAAAACAGGTACGCGTGGTGGGTTACGCCGCTGCGCGGCTAACCCACCCTACGACAATGACGACAGCAGCTTCACGCCGCAGCGAGAGCTTGCGGTGAGGTGAGCCGGAAAAGAGAAGGGCCAAGCATCTATGATGCCTGGCCCTTTCGTATTGAGCTGCTTGCTTAGCTTGAATGCTTGCTCAGTCGCACCTGGGCCGCTTCGGCCAGCATGGCCAGCAGGGTCTCGGTGTCATCCCACGATAAGCAGGCATCGGTGATGCTCTGGCCGAAGGTGGCGGCGCAGCCGTTCTCCACGTCCTGACGCCCTTCCACCAGGAAGCTCTCGGCCATGATGCCGGCGATGCCGGTGCGGCCGCGGCGCAGCTGATCGCAGATATCCTGCGCCACCAGCAGCTGGCGACGGTGATCCTTCATGCTGTTGCCATGGCTGAAATCCACCACCAGCCGCTCGGGCAGGCCCACGTCGGCCAGGGCCTCACAGGCCTCGTCTATGCTGGCGGTGTCGTAGTTGGGTCTGTGGCCGCCACGGAGGATCACGTGGCCATAGGGGTTGCCGGCGGTGCGGTAGATGGTCATCTTGCCGTCCTTGTCCGGGGAATAGAAGATGTGGCTGTGGCGGGCGGCGCGCACCGCATCGATGGCGATGCGGGTGTTGCCGTCGGTGCCGTTCTTGAAGCCCACCGGGCAGGAGAGGGCGGAGGCCATCTCGCGGTGCACCTGGGATTCTGTGGTGCGCGCCCCTATGGCACCCCAGGTGATGAGGTCGCTGATGTACTGGCCGGTCACCATGTCGAGGAATTCGGTGGCGGTGGGCATGCCCATCTCGTTGATGTCCACCAGCAGCTGGCGAGCCAGCTTCAATCCTTCATTCACATCGAAACTGCCGTCGAGGCGCGGATCGTTGATCAGCCCCTTCCAGCCGACTATGGTGCGCGGCTTCTCGAAGTAGGTGCGCATCACTATGCACAGGCTCTCTTTATATTGCTCGCGCAGGGTGTTGAGGCGCTGGGCGTATTCGCGGGCGGCGGCCGGATCGTGGATGGAGCAGGGGCCGACGATGACCAGCAGGCGCTGATCCTCACCGGCCAGAATGGCTTCTACATCGTGGCGGGCATCCAGCAGATTCTGGGCGACGGTGTCGTTTAACGGGAAGGCGTGCGCCAGCTCGCTCGGAGTGATCAGGGACTCCAGGCGACGGGTGCGCAATTCATCGGTGTGAATGGACATACGACTCTATTCTCGAGTGAATAAGGGGGGCGGGATGCCAAAATGCAAGGGGATAAAATAAAGCAAAACTCCCCCGATGGAAACCTTGGGAGGCTCTGATAGGATGTGAGCCTAAAAGCCATTTCAAATGAGGTAGTTATCGTGGCAAAGCCAGGCGCGACCGGGGTCACCCGCATCATCAACGCAACCGGTTACAGCATGAAGGGTCTCAAATCGGCCTGGATTAACGAGGCGGCCTTCCGTCAGGAGCTGGTGCTTGTCTTGGCTCTGATGCCGCTGGCCGGCTGGCTCGGCGACTCCCTCAACGAGATCCTGCTGCTCATCTGCATCAGCTGGCTGGTGGTGATCGTCGAGGTGCTCAACTCCGCCATAGAGGCGGTGGTGGATCGCATCGGCTCAGAGCATCACGAGCTGTCGGGGCGTGCCAAGGACCTCGGCTCCGCCGCCGTCTTTATCGCCCTTGCCCTCAATGCCCTGGTGTGGGGCGCCTTGATTGGCCGCAATCTGCTGGGGTGGTGGTAGAGCACATATCTTGCGGGTGAGTTTGCACCCTCTCCCTCTGGGAGAGGGCAGGGTGAGGGTTGTATCTTCTCGCCCCTCATCCCCAACCCTTCTCCCGCGAGGGGAGAAGGGGGCAAAGGAGCAAAGACGCGGACGTGCGTTGAGCATCGCGGCATAAAAAAGCCCGTCATCGAGACGGGCTTTTTGTTGTCCGAGTAACCGGCTCAGGGCATCAATGCAGGATCCGGGCACGTATGGTGCCGTTGATCTCCTTGAGACGGGAGAGCGCCTTCTCGCTGTGCTCAGTCTCCACGTCGATCACCACATAGCCGATCTCGCTGCTGGTCTGCAGGTACTGACCGGCGATGTTGATCCCCTCGTCGGCGAAGATCTGGTTGATCTGGTTCATCACGCCCGGCTGGTTGCGGTGGATGTGCAGCAGACGGCTGGAGCCCTTGTGGCCCGGCAGTGAGACTTCCGGGAAGTTGACGGCGGAGAGGGTGGAGCCGTTGTCTGAGTATTTGACCAGCTTGTTGGCCACTTCCAGACCTATGTTCTCCTGGGCCTCTTGCGTCGAACCGCCGATATGGGGGGTCAGGATGACGTTGTCCAGGCCGCGCAGCGGGGTCAGGAACTCCTCGTCGTTGGACTTGGGCTCGCTCGGGAAGACGTCGATGGCGGCGCCGGAGAGGTGACCGCTCTTGATGACGTCGGCCAGGGCATCGATGTCCACTACGGTACCGCGGGAGGCGTTGATGAAGATGGCGCCCGGTTTCATCATGCGCAGCTGCTCGGCGCCGATGAGATCCTTGGTGGAGGCGGTCTCCGGCACGTGCAGGCTGATGACGTCAGACATGTTGAGCAGCTCCACCAGGTTCGGCACCTGGATGGCGTTGCCCAGCGACAGCTTGTTCTCGATGTCGTAGTAGTAGACCTTCATGCCGATCATCTCGGCGATGATGCCAAGCTGGGTGCCGATGTGGCCGTAGCCGATGATGCCGAGCTTCTTGCCGCGGGCTTCGACGCTGCGGTTGGCCAGCTTCTCCCAGACGCCGCGATGGCACTTGGCGTTCTTCTCGGGGATGCCGCGCAGCAGCAGCAGTATCTCCCCCAGCACCAGTTCGGCCACGGAGCGGGTGTTGGAGAAGGGGGCGTTGAAGACGGGAATGCCGCGCACGTGGGCGGCATCCAGGGAGACCTGGTTGGTGCCGATGCAGAAGCAGCCGATGGCGACCAGCTTGCCGGCGGCATCCAGCACCTTCTCGGTGATCTGGGTGCGTGAACGCAGGCCCACGAAATGCACGTCACGAATGCGCTCGATCAGCTCCTCTTCCGACAGTGAGGTCTTCAGATACTCAACATTGGTGTATCCGGCTGCCCGAAAGGTCTCTACCGTGTTGGGATGCACTCCCTCCAGCAGCAGTACTTTGATCTTATCCTTGTCCAGCGAAAACTTGGCTGTCATGACGTTCCCTCTATTGTTTGAAAAATGCGTTCAGGCTTGCAGTGTGAAGAAAACCGTAAAGTAGCAAAAACGTTTGGGAGAGGGAATATTTGTGACGAAAGTCAAATTCTTTGAAGTTATCAACGTTTTTTGCAGCCTGTTTGGTGCAACCCATTGAGCCATAAATAGAAACGGCGCCATCAGGCGCCGTTGTCCATTCAGGCTGTGATTATTGGGTCACAACCCCATCCGGAGTACCGATCAGTACCACGTCAGCGCCGCGGTGGGCGAACAGGCCGTTGGTGACCACGCCAACGATGGCGTTGAGCTGCACTTCCAGCCCTTTGGCGTCTGTGATGGCCATGCCCTTGACGTCCAGAATGATGTTGCCGTTGTCGGTCACCACACCCTCACGCCACACCGGGTTGCCACCCAGCTTCCTGATCTCGCGGGCCACGTATTCGCGGGCCATGGGGATCACTTCGACCGGCAGCGGGAACTGGCCCAGCACCTCGACTGTCTTGGTGTTGTCGATGATGCAGATGAACTGGTCGGCCACGGCGGCGACTATCTTCTCGCGGGTCAGGGCGGCGCCACCGCCCTTGATCATGTCGCGGGTCCCGTTGATCTCGTCGGCGCCATCCACGTAGACGGAGAGGGCATCGATGTCGTTGAGATCAAACACCGGGATGCCGAAACCCTTGAGGCGCTCGGTGGAGGCGATGGAGCTCGATACCGCGCCCTTGATCTCGTCCTTCATGGTCGCCAGTGCGTCGATGAAGTGATTGACGGTAGAGCCGGTGCCCACCCCGACTATGGTGCCGGGTACCACGTATTTGAGCGCAGCCCAACCGGCCGCCTTCTTCATTTCATCTTGAGTCATGATGGATCCTTATGGAAAAAGCGGGCGCATTATATCCAAGCATCCTGCCCAGAGCGACCATGGCGGTCACGTTCCGGGGCAAAAAGCCCCAAGATGTAAATCGTTTGCCTGTTTATTGAGCCAAGGGGCGGAGGAAGGGGAACCTGCCCCCCGGCAGCAGGGCCGAGCCTGCTAGGAGAAGCGCCAGCAACGGGCGGGGGTGATGATCTGGGGCAGCGGCACGTCCCACTGCGCCTGGGGCACGGACTCCACCTGCTGGCAGTCGTGGGCGAGCCCCAGCGGTCTTGGGCCCAGCCCGTGTTCGTGCCAGCAGGCCAGGGTGCGATCGTAATAGCCGCCCCCCATGCCGAGCCGGTTGCCCTCGGCATCGAAGGCCACCAGCGGGGTGCAGATGAGATCCAGCATGCTGTGGGGCAGCACCTGCTGCACATCGAGTTCGGGCTCGGCGATGCCATAGCGGTTGCGGGTCATGGGGCTGGTGGCGGTGTAGCGCAAGAAGAGCAGGTGACCCGGGGTGAAGGGGTGCAGCACCGGCAGGTAGACCTCCTTGCGCTGGCTCCAGAGCCAGTGAATGGCGGGCAGGGGATCGAGCTCGCCGTCATTGGCCAGATAGAGGGCGATGCGTCTGGCCGCCTGGATCTCGGGGTGTTCCTGAAAACGCGTGACCAGTTGCTGGGCCGCCGCCTGCTGCTCGGCCTGACTCAGGCTCTTTCTGCGTTGGCGGATGAGTTGGCGCAGGCTCTGCCGCTCGGGTTGGGTATCCGGCATGGGGGCTCCTGTGGTGGGGCTAAAGGGCAGGGTTACCTTAACAAGGGGCCATCGGGATGAAAAGCAGGAAGGGCAAGGTTGGCATCAGGCCGGACACGCTTGCCCGGCCTGATGAAGTTGTTTAGACCTGCGCCGACGGCTCGGCCGCCGCGCGCAGCTGGCGCTTGATAAAGACTGCAATGAGAGCGGCCAGCCCCAGGTCTCAGTGGTAGAAGCTGATGATCAGGCGACCTGTCGACTATCGGCGCCGCCGCGCAGTTGGTGCTTGACGAACACCGCGATTATGGCGGCCAGCCCCAGGGCCATGGGGTAGAAACTCATGCTCACCACGGCCAGGGGGGAGAGGGCGAAGATGGAGCCCAGCAGCAGCGCCTGGGCGCCCCAGGGGATCAAGCCCTGCACCACGCAGGAGAAGATATCCAGCATGGAGGCGGCGCGGCGCGGGGTGACCCCGTGATGCTCCGCCAGATCCCGGGCCACCTTGCTGGCGACTATGATGGCCACCGTATTGTTGGCGGTGCAGAGGTTGGTCAGCCCCACTACGCCGGCGATACCGAGCTCGGCCGCCTTCTCGTTCTGCTCGCCGTCATGATGACGGGTGAAGCGCGCGATGAGGGCGGCGATGCGGGCGCTGATCCAGGCCAGCCCACCCTGACGCTCCATCAGGGCGCCGAGGCCACCGATCAGCATGGAGAGCAGGAAGATCTCCTGCATGCTGGTGAAGCCCTGGTAGATGTCCTTGCTGAACTGGCCCAGGGGATAGCCTCCGATCATGCCAACTCCACCGGCGGCCAGTATGCCAAGGCCGAGCACCACGAAGACGTTCATGCCACCGAGTGCCAGCACCAGGATCAGCAGGTAGGGCATCACCTTGAGCAGATCCGCGCTGGCGTTTGCGGCGGGGGCATCACCGGTGGAGCCCAGCAGCAGGTAGAGCAGGATCACCAGCACGGCGGCGGGGGCGGCAATCTTGACGTTCTCGCGGAACTTGTCCTTCATCTCGCAGCCCTGGCTGCGGGTCGCGGCTATGGTGGTGTCCGAGATGATGGAGAGGTTATCGCCGAACATGGCGCCGGAGAGAATGGTGCCCGCCATCAGCACGGGATCTATGCTGGTGGCCTGGGCGACGCCGAGGGCCACGGGGGCTACGGCCCCTATGGTGCCCATTGAGGTGCCCATGGCGGTGGCAATGAAGGCGGAGATGAGGAAGAGCCCCGGCAGCAGGAACCAGCCCGGGATGAGCGACAGGCCGAGGGCGACGGTGGCATCCACCCCGCCGGTGGCCTTGGCCACGGTGGCGAAGGCGCCCGCCAGCAGATAGATGAGGCACATGGCCATGATGTTGCTGTCACCCACCCCCTTGAAGAAGGTCTCAAGGTTGCGGTTGAAGCCCTCTTTGCCCAGCATCAGCGCCAGCATGACGGCGGGCAGGGCGGCCACGGGGGCGGGCAACTGGTAGAAGGCGAACTCGACCCCCTGCAGGGTCAGCCAGGTGCCGGTACCGATGAAGAGAGCAAGAAAGACCAGAAGGGGCAGCAGGGCTCTGGCACTGGGTTGGGTCTGGATCATGTGTTCCTCGAAACTTGAACAATGACCTCCTGTCGCAGCCTGTGTTGGCCCGAGTATGCTCGGACACAGGGTAGGCATCCTGCCGCTATGGGGGGCTTACAGTAGTGAGTCGGGGGCATCCGGTCAAGATAGACGTCCAGATGGATAGGCCTTTTTCTCTTGCGATTCTGATGTGTCGATTAAATCCGTCAATTATTCGGATTTAATGACTATTTGTTGTTGATATGGCGGCGCTGTGCGAGCGGCCACGGAAGGCTTTTCAAAGCCGGCGCGGGCTGGTAAAACGGTCTCTTTCCATAATAAAGAGATGAGAGGGTGGAGATGGACAATCCGATCCGTGTGGCCGTGATGGGCTGTAATGGTCGTATGGGCAAGGTGCTGCTGGAGGCCATCACCAACGCCGAGGGCGTGGTGGTGGGTGCGGCGCTGGAGCGACCCGGCTCTGCCGTGATAGGCCTGGATGCGGGTGAACTCAATGGCCTGGGCCGACTTGGGGTCATCATCAGCGACAGCCTGGACAAGGTGCGCGATGAGTTCGATCTCATCATCGACTTCACCCGTCCCGAGGTGACCCTGGCCAACCTGGCCTTCGCCCTGGCCCATGGCAAGCAGATGGTGATAGGCACCACCGGCTTTGATGAGGCAGGCAAGGCCGCGCTGCACGAGGCGGGCAAGCAGATCGGCATCGTCTTCGCGTCCAACTACTCGGTCGGCGTCAACCTGGTGTTCAAGCTGCTGGAGCAGGCCGCCAAGGTGATGGGGGATTACACCGACATCGAGATCATCGAGGGGCACCACAGGCACAAGGTGGATGCACCGTCCGGCACCGCGCTCTCCATGGGGGAAGTGGTGGCCAAGACCCTCGGACGTGACTTGAAAGAGTGCGCCGTCTATGGCCGCGAGGGGATCACCGGCGAGCGGGATCGCAACACCATCGGCTTTGCCACCATTCGCGCCGGGGATCTGGTGGGGGAGCACACCGTCATGTTTGCCGACATCGGCGAGCGGGTGGAGATAAGCCACAAGGCCTCGAGCCGTCTGACCTTTGCCAATGGCGCCGTGCGGGCGGGCAAGTGGCTCGGCCAGCAGGGGGCGGGTCTCTACGACATGCAGGACGTACTCGACCTGAAATAGTACACAGCGGGAGCCCGACCAGGGCTCTCCTCTCTACGTTCAGGTTGTCAGACCCCGGCTCGCCGGGGTTTTGTTTATGGTTTTTGTAAAAATGAGCGTTAAGCGCCACTTTTGTGGTGAACCTGCCTAAATTGCCCCCTTCCCATTCCAGCGCCACACTCCTGCGACAAAAATGTCATCAGAGGGTAACGGGATTGGGTCTCAACCTCCCCTGTAGCCCGCTTTTTTCACACCCAGTCAAACAGACTAAAAATGCAATCAAGGAAAAACGTTTTCTATTTTTCTAGGTCAGTTTTCTATCGCCAAATGGCGCTTTTTGGCTTTCGTTGTTTATTTTTTAAATTCATATTCATCTGTTTATTAACGATAAAATATCGATTTTTGTCTGTTGGGTGGCATGGGTGGGTGCTTTTGTTTCGGGTTTTGGCTTTTCTTTTGGGGGAGGGGGTTGCAAAGCGCCTTAGTGCATAGATAATGGGTAATGTTGCTTTTTTATTGAATTTAGATGCATTTCAAACGAGAAAAGACGTTGAAATGCGATCGTTTTTAAGTAGAATGCGCCCAATTTGCCAGAAATCTGCCGGGTTTGAGCCCTGTTTCAAACAGCGTCCGGACCCGCAACACCCAGGTAAATTGCTGAATTTAAAGCTAAATAACTGGAGGTTGTCTTGAATCACACTGCATTGCTAGTGCTGGAAGATGGAACTGTGTTCAAAGGCGTGTCGATAGGCGCCGAGGGATGTTCCGTTGGTGAAGTGGTTTTCAATACGTCGATGACGGGCTATCAGGAAATCCTCACCGATCCCTCTTATTCCCGTCAGATAGTCACCCTCACTTACCCCCATATAGGCAACACCGGCACCAACAGCGAAGATGAAGAGTCCAGTCAAATCCACGCGCAGGGATTGATCATCCGGGACCTTCCGATACTTGCCTCCAATTTCCGCAATCAGCAATCCCTCTCCGATTACCTCAAGTCTCACAACATCGTTGGCATCGCCGACATCGACACCCGCAAACTGACCCGTATCTTGCGGGAGAAGGGTGCCCAGGCCGGTTGCATCCTGGCCGGCAAGCAGCTCGATGAAGCCCATGCCCTGAGCCAGGCCCGCGCCTTCCCCGGCCTCAAGGGGATGGATCTGGCCAAGGAAGTGACTGTGTCTGACGCCTACGCCTGGACCGAAGGCAGCTGGCAGCTCGGCAAGGGGCACGTCACCCCGGCGGCCGACGAGCTCAAGTACCACGTGGTGGCCTACGACTTTGGCGTCAAGCGCAACATCTTGCGCATGCTGGTGGACCGCGGCTGCCGCCTGACAGTGGTACCAGCCAAGACCCCGGCCGCCGAGGTGCTGGCGATGAACCCCGATGGCATCTTCCTCTCCAACGGCCCCGGTGACCCCGAGCCGTGCGACTACGCCATCGAGGCCATCAAGACCTTCCTTGGGACCAACACCCCTGTGTTCGGCATCTGCCTGGGTCACCAGCTGCTGGGTCTGGCCTCCGGCGCCAAGACGGTCAAGATGAAGTTCGGCCACCACGGTGCCAACCACCCGGTGAAAAGCCTGGACGACAACACAGTGATGATCACCGCCCAGAACCACGGGTTTGCGGTGGACGAGAACAGCCTGCCGGAGTGCCTGCGTGCCACTCACGTCTCCCTGTTCGACGGCTCCCTGCAAGGCATACATCGCACCGATCGTCCGGCCTTCAGCTTCCAGGGTCACCCCGAAGCGAGCCCGGGCCCCCACGATTGTGCCGGTCTGTTCGACCACTTTATTGAATTGATTAAGCAGTATCGCGCCTAAGAGGATAAAGAGAGCCATGCCAAAACGTAACGACCTACAGAGCATCCTGATCCTCGGCGCCGGCCCCATCGTCATCGGTCAGGCCTGCGAATTCGACTACTCCGGCGCCCAGGCCTGCAAGGCCCTGCGCGAGGAGGGATACCGCGTCATCCTGGTGAACTCCAACCCGGCCACCATCATGACCGACCCGGAGATGGCGGACGCCACCTACATCGAGCCCATCACCTGGGAAGTGGTGCGCGAGATCATCAAGAAAGAGCGTCCGGATGCCGTGCTGCCCACCATGGGTGGCCAGACCGCGCTCAACTGCGCGCTGGATCTGGAGAAGCACGGCGTGCTGGCCGAGTTCGGTGTGGAGATGATAGGTGCCACCGCCGATGCCATCGACAAGGCGGAAGATCGTCGTCGCTTCGACATCGCCATGAAGAGCATTGGCCTGGAGTGCCCCCGTGCCGGCATCGCCCACAACATGGAAGAGGCGTGGAAGGTGCAGCAGATGGTCGGCTTCCCCTGCATCATTCGTCCCTCCTTCACCATGGGTGGCTCGGGTGGCGGCATCGCCTACAACACCGAAGAGTTCGTCGAGATCTGCGAGCGCGGCCTGGATCTCTCCCCGACCAAGGAGCTGCTCATCGATGAGTCCCTGATCGGCTGGAAAGAGTACGAGATGGAAGTGGTGCGGGATCGCAACGACAACTGCATCATCGTCTGCGCCATCGAAAACTTCGACCCCATGGGCATCCACACCGGTGACTCCATCACTGTCGCGCCAGCCCAGACGCTGACCGACAAGGAGTACCAGCTGATGCGCAACGCCTCCATGGCGGTGCTGCGCGAGATCGGTGTCGAGACCGGCGGCTCCAACGTCCAGTTCGGCATCAACCCCAAAGATGGCCGCATGGTCATCATAGAGATGAACCCGCGGGTCTCCCGCTCCTCCGCGCTGGCCTCCAAGGCGACCGGTTTCCCCATCGCCAAGATCGCCGCCAAGCTCGCCATAGGTTACACCCTGGACGAGCTGATGAACGACATCACCGGCGGTCGTACTCCGGCCTCCTTCGAGCCGGCGATTGACTACGTGGTCACCAAGATCCCGCGCTTCAACTTCGAGAAGTTTGCCGGTGCCAACGACCGTCTCACCACCCAGATGAAGTCCGTGGGCGAAGTGATGGCCATAGGCCGCAACTTCCAGGAGTCCCTGCACAAGGCGCTGCGCAGCCTCGAGACCGGCAAGACCGGCTTCGACCCCATGGTCGACCTCAATGCCCCCGACTCCCTGACCCGTATCCGCCACGAGCTGCAGGATGCCGGTTGTGACCGTATCTGGTACATCGCCGATGCGTTCCGCGCCGGCCTCTCCATGGACGGTATCTTCAAGCTGACCAAGATTGACCCCTGGTTCCTGGTGCAGATCGAAGAGCTGGTGAAGCTGGAAGAAGAGGTAAAAGAGCGCGGCATGGCCGGCCTTGACGCCGACTTCCTGCGCGCCCTGAAGCGCAAGGGCTTTGCCGACGCTCGTCTCGCCAAGATCCTCGGCGTGGCCGAGGGCGAGGTGCGCAAGGCCCGTGCCCGCCACAACATCTTCCCGGTCTACAAGCGGGTCGATACCTGCGCCGCCGAATTCGCCACCAACACCGCCTACATGTACTCCAGCTATGACGAGGAGTGCGAAGCGGCCCCGACCAATCGTGACAAGATCATGATCATCGGTGGCGGCCCGAACCGCATCGGTCAGGGCATCGAGTTTGACTACTGTTGCGTGCACGCGGCCCTGGCCCTGCGCGAAGACGGTTACGAGACCATCATGGTCAACTGCAACCCGGAAACCGTCTCCACCGATTACGACACCTCCGACCGTCTCTACTTCGAGCCGGTGACCCTGGAAGACGTGCTGGAAATCGTGCGGGTCGAGCAGCCCAAGGGTGTCATCGTCCAGTACGGCGGCCAGACCCCGCTCAAGCTCGCCCGTGCCCTGGAAGCGAACGGCGTGCCTGTCATCGGCACCAGCCCGGATGCCATCGACCGCGCCGAAGACCGCGAGCGTTTCCAGTCTGCCGTCGAGCGCCTCGGCCTCAAGCAGCCGGAAAACGGCACAGTCACTGCCCTGGAGCAGGCGGTACAGGTAGCCGCCCGCATCACCTACCCCCTGGTGGTGCGCCCCTCCTACGTGCTGGGTGGCCGCGCCATGGAAATCGTCTATGACGAGCAGGACTTGCGCCGCTACTTCGCCGAAGCCGTGAGCGTCTCCAACGAGTCACCGGTACTGCTGGATCGCTTCCTGGACGACGCCACCGAGGTGGACGTGGACGCCATCTGCGACGGCGTGGACGTGGTCATCGGCGGCATCATGGAGCACATCGAGCAGGCCGGTATCCACTCCGGTGACTCCGCCTGCTCCCTGCCGCCCTACACCCTGTCCAAGGCCATCCAGGACGAGATGCGCGAGCAGGTACGCAAGCTGGCACTGGAGCTCGGCGTGGTGGGCTTGATGAACGTCCAGTTCGCGGTGAAAGACAACGAGATCTACCTCATCGAGGTGAACCCCCGTGCCGCCCGGACAGTGCCCTTCGTCTCCAAGGCGACCGGCGCGCCGCTGGCCAAGATTGCCGCCCGCGTCATGGCCGGCCAGAGCCTGCAGGATCAAGGTTTCACCACCGAGATCATCCCGCCCTACTACTCGGTGAAAGAGGTGGTACTGCCCTTCGCCAAGTTCCCGGGTGTCGACCCGCTGCTGGGGCCGGAAATGCGCTCCACCGGTGAAGTCATGGGGGTGGGCAGCAGCTTCGCCGAGGCCTATGCCAAGGCGCAGCTGGGTGCTGGTCACCAGGTGCCGAGCGAGGGTCGCGCCCTGCTCTCCGTGCGCCACGGCGACAAGGAGCGGGTGGTGAACCTGGCCGCCAAGCTGCTGGAGCTGGGTTATGACCTCGACGCCACTCACGGCACCGCGGTGACCTTAGGTGAAGCGAGTATCAACCCGCGTCTGGTGAACAAGGTGCACGAGGGC
>RCUH01002097.1_pt1 | contig 12542 bp, 10 predicted proteins | sample 2166191 | NCBI WGS metagenome assembly RCUH01 (sample SAMN09932848, study PRJNA488358) | compost metagenome | feature: garden; material: soil; isolation source: compost soil in an enriched community after 214 h of incubation | place: Germany: Experimental Botanical Garden Goettingen | collected...
ACCAAGGCGCTGAACCTGATGAGCAATGTCGTCGGCATCGTGGTGCTGGCGGTCGGGGGGCACATTGTCTGGACCCTGGCGGGCATCATGGCCGTGGGGCAGTTCGTCGGCGGGCGGATGGGCTCGCACGCCGCCATGCGGTTCGGGCCGCGCCTGATCCGTCCGCTTCTGGTGATCATCTCCCTCGCCATCACGGCGCGCCTGTTGTCCGATCCCGGCAATCCGCTGCGGGTCGTCGTCGCGGGCTGGTTCAGCTAGTCCCGCGCTTCCGTTGGATCGGGCGTCAGCATAGCCAGGGCGGCCAGAAGGTCGCGGGCGGTGACGGGCTTGGCCAGGTGCCAATCGGCGCCGGCCTCGCGGGCGGCGTCGCGGTGTTCCGCCATGGCGTTGGCGCTCAGCATCAGGACCGGCGTGCGCGAACCCGCGGCGCGCGCGGCCTCGACGGCGCGGATGGCGCGGGTTGCAGTCAGCCCGTCCATGCCGGGCATCTGCATGTCCATCAGCACGACATCGAAGGCCCCGGCTTCAACAGCGGCGACGGCCTGGGCTCCGTCGTCGACGATGACCAGTTCGGCCACATGGTCGGCCAGGATCAACTGAACCACGCGCTGGTTGACGGGGTGATCCTCCGCCAGCAGCACGCGCAGACGGCGCGACAGGCTGGTCATGGTGCGTGCGTGCGCGTCACAGGCCTGAATGCGTTCAGCGCGGGGCAGGGGCAGGACGACGCTGAACCGGCTGCCGACGCCGGGGGTGGAGGCGCCGTCGATGCGCCCACCCATCATCTCGGTCAGCGAGCGGCAGATCGACAGGCCCAGGCCCGTGCCGCCGAAACGCCGGGTGATGCTGGCGTCGGCCTGGCTGAAGCGCTGGAACAACTGGGCGGCGTGATCGGCGTCAAAGCCGACGCCGGTGTCCTCGATCACGAACGACAGCAGGGTCGGAGCGCCATCGTCTTCGCTCAGGCCGAAGCGGACGGAGATGGAACCTTCAGTGGTGAATTTGACGGCGTTGGACAGCAGGTTGCCCAGGATCTGGCCGATACGGACGCTGTCGCCGACGAAGACGCCGCGCACGTGGGCCGGGCGCTCGACATGGAAGGTCAGTCCCTTGGCCTCGGCGCGCAGTCGCAGGGTTTCGAGCGGCGCGGCCAGGACCTCGTCCAGATCGAAGTGGCGCAGTTCCAGCGCCAATTTGCCGGCCTCGATGCGCGACACGTCCAGCACGTCCGACACCAGCCGCTCCAGCGTTACCCCGGACGTGGCGATCAGGCCGACCATCTCCGCCTGATCGGGTGTTAGAGGGGTGCGAGACAGAGCGTCGACAATACCGATCACCCCATTCAGCGGGGTGCGGATTTCGTGGCTCATGTTGGCCAGGAAGTCGGACTTGGCGCGATTGGCGGCTTCGGCGGCGGCCTTGGCCTCGATCAGGGCGCGTTCGGCCGCGATCTTGGCGGTCACATCACGAGCTACGGCGTAAACGCGATCGCCGAACCTCTGTGCGCGCCATTCCAGGGTGACGTAATGGCCGTTGCGGTGACGATAGCGGTTGATGTGGCCAAGGACCGGTGCATCCGGCCGACGCGTCTCGACCTCGACCACGCTGTCCAGCGTGCCCGGCATATCGTCGGGATGAACCAGGGTCAGGATGGCCATGCCGACCAGATCGTCGGGATCGTAACCCAGTGTCGCGGCCCATGAGGCGCTGACCCTGACGATCACGCCTTCCAGGTCGCGAATGACCAGCAGGTCCAGCGACACATCGAAGAAGGTCGCCAGGTCGGCCGCTTCGCCAAGCGCGGGCTGTAACAGTCCGGTCAGCGAAGGGGCGGCGGCCGGGGCGATAGGCATAGGCGATCCTCAAGAACTGGCGTTCAGCTCTAGGACCCTTCCGGTTAAGGTCGCATTTCCGGAGTGTGACGAGATCATCGTTTCAGTAGGCGAAGTCGCGATAGATGCGGCTGACGTCGCCCTGCCACTCGCCGTGATACAGCTCCAGCAGGCGGTCGGCGGGGGTCACGCCGCTGTCGGCGATGTCTTCCAGTTCCGACAGATAGCCGCGCTCGTCGACCATGCCGCCGCTGAACCGGGCGCGGTTCTTCAGGCCCTGCTTGGCGATGTCCACCAGGTCTACGGCGATGTCGCGCACGCTGCGGCCCGCCACCTCGGCCTTGAGGCCCAGGCGCGTCACGTCGCGGCGCAGGCGCTCGTGGTCGGCGATGTCCCAGTCCTTGCACAGGTCCCAGGCCGCAGCCAGCGACGGCGCGTCGTACAGGACGCCGGCCCACAGGGCGGGCAGGGCGCAGATACGGCTCCACGGCCCGCCGTCGGCGCCGCGCATCTCCAGATACTGTTTCAGGCGCACCTCGGGGAAGAGGGTGGTCAGGTGGTCGGCCCAGTCCTTGGCCGTGGCGCGCTCGCCGGGCAGGGCGTCCAGACCCTCGGTCATGAACTTGCGGAACGACTGGCCCGACAGGTCGACATAGGTCTCGCCGCGCTTGGCGAAATACATCGGCGTGTCCAGGGCGTAGTCGGCGTAGCGCTCGTAGCCGAAGCCGTCGGCGAAGACGAAGTCCAGCATGCCGGTACGGTCGGGATCGGTGTCGGTCCAGACGTTGGCGCGCGCCGACAGGAAGCCGTTGGGCTTGCCCTCGGTGAAGGGCGAACAGGCGAACAGGGCCGTGGCGATGGGCTGAAGCGCCAGCGAGGTGCGGAACTTCATGATCATGTCGGCTTCGGAATCGAAGTCGAGGTTGGCCTGGATGGTGCAGGTGCGCAGCATCATGTCGAGGCCCAGCGACCCCTTCTTGGGCATGTAGGCGCGCATGATGCCGTAACGGCCCTTGGGCATGACCGGCACGTCCTCGCGCCGCCACAGCGGGTCGAAACCGGCGCCGAGGAAGCCGAGGTTCAACTGATCCGCGACCTGCTTGACCTCCATCAGATGCTGGCCGGTCTCGTTGCAGATGTCGTGGATGTCCTTCAGCGGCGCGCCCGACAGTTCGAACTGGCCGCCCGGCTCCAGGCTGATCGAGGCGGTGAAGCCCTCGGCGTTCTTACGCTCAAGAGCGATGACATAGCCGGCTTCTTCCACCGGCGACCAGCCGAAGCGCTGAAGCCCCGTCAGCATGGCCAGGATGCCGTTGTCGCCCTCATAGGCGGGGCGGCGCAGGGTGGACTTGTCGAAGCCGAACTTCTCGTGCTCGGCGCCGATGCGCCACTGATCCTTGGGCTTCTCGCCCTTCGACATGGCGTGGATCAGGTCGTCTCTGGAAAGCGGCGCCGTGTCGGTCATCTGTAACCCCTGCTGTCGCGGCTAGATGGGCGAGGATACGGCCCCGCTCAAGAGGGGAGGCGATAAACTTCTATCGCTCCCAGTCGCCGATGGCCGCCTGCCACAGGGTCAGGGCGGCGATGGCGGCGGTGTCGGCGCGCAGGATGCGCGGGCCCAGAGAGACGGCGGTGGTGAAGGGCAGGGCCCGCAGCCGGGCGCCTTCTTCGGGCGAAAAACCGCCCTCGGGACCGATCAGAATCGCCCATTTATCGCCGCCCGCAGCGGTCAGGGCCGACACGGCGGGCGCGCCGCCGGTCTCGTCGCAGAACATCAGGCGGCGCGAGGCGTCCCAGCCGTCCAGCAGCGTCTCCAGCTTCACCGGATCATCGACCAGGGGCACGTCCAGACGCCCGGTCTGCTCGGCCGCCTCCTCGGCGATGGCGTCCAGCCGGTCGAGGCGCAGGCGGTCGGCGTTGGTGCGGTGGGTCAGGGCCAGACGCACGCGCGCGGCGCCCAGTTCGGTCGCCTTTTCGACGATGGTTTCGACGCGGGCCTTCTTCACCACGGCGACGATCAATTCGAGGTCGGGGCCGTGGGTCTGCTCGCGCACCTGTTCTTCGGCGCGCAGGACGACGCCCTTCTTCAGCACCTCGGCCACGCTGGCGCGCCATTCGCCGTGACGGCCGTTGAAGACCAGCAGGTCGTCGCCCGCCTTCAGCCGCATCACCTGGGTCAGGTAGCGCGACTGGTCGAGGGTCGGAGCGACGGCGAGGCCGGGGGCGAGGTCGCCCTGAACGTGCAAACGGATCATGCCGCTCAATGGGGTCAGAGGGTGCGTGCGATCAAGAGTTTCATGATCTCGTTGGTGCCGCCGTAGATGCGCTGGACGCGGGCGTCCTTGTAGAGCTGGGCGATCGGGTACTCGTTCATGTAGCCGTAGCCGCCGAAGAGCTGCAGCATCTCGTCGATGGTTTCGCCCTGGATGTCAGTGACCCAGTATTTGGCCATCGAGGCCGTGGCGGCGTCCAGCTGGCCCTTGAGGTGCAGGCCGATGCAGTGGTCGACGAAGACCTTGGCCACCGTCAGCTTGGTCTTGACCTCGGCCAGCTTGAACTGGGTGTTCTGGAAGTCGATGACCCGCTTGCCGAACGCCTTGCGCTGCTTGACGTAGTCCAGCGTCGCCTCAAGGCCGCGCTCGGCGGCGGCCACGCCCTGGACGGCGATGTTCAGGCGTTCCTGCGGCAGTTGCTGCATCAACTGGACGAAGCCTTGGCCCTCGCCGCCGCCGATGATGTTGTCCAGCGGGATCTTCACATCGTTGAAGAAGAGCTCGGAGGTGTCGTTGGCCTCCATGCCGATCTTGTGCAGGTTGCGGCCGCGCTCGAAGCCCTCGGCGCCGTCGGTTTCGAGCACGATCAGCGACGTGCCCTTGGCGCCCTCGGCCGGGTCGGTCTTGGCGACGACGATGATGAAGTTGGCCAACTGGCCGTTGGTGATGAAGGTCTTGGAGCCGTTCAGGACATAGTGGTCGCCGGATTTGACGGCGGTGGTCTTGATGCCCTGCAGGTCGGAGCCGGCGCCCGGCTCGGTCATGGCGATGGCGCCGACCAGCTCGCCCGAGGCCAGACGCGGCAGCCAGCGCGCCTTCTGCTCGGCCGTGCCGTAGTGCCAGATGTACGGCATGACGATGGCGTTGTGCAGCGAAATGCCGAAGTGGTCTGCGCCCTTCCAGCCCAGCTGGCGCATCAGGACGACCTCATGACGATAGTCGCCGCCGAAGCCGCCGTCTTCCTCGGGCAGGGACAGGCCCAGCAGGCCGGCGTCGCCCGCGTCGTTCCACAGCTGGCGCGGCACCGACGAGTTGGCGATCCACTGCTGGAACTTTTCGGGCGGCGCGTGCTCGTCGATCCATTTGCCGACGCTGTCGGAGAAGAGGGTGATCTCCTCGTCCTGCATGAAGTCGGGTTCGGGCGTGTTGAGCACGTTCATGGTCGCGTTTCCTGGGCGATATTTTCTGTTTATCTAGTAAGCCGGATGGGAGATCGGATGTGTTCTTGCGATTGCCGTTAATGCTGGTCGTTTTCTTTGCACTGGTCGGCTGCGGATATGTCAGTGACGCCAAGGTCGATGGGCCTTACCGGGTCGTCGCAGTTGATGATCCCGCGATGAAAACCCTGTGCCGTAGGATGGATGACGTCGGCGGGTGCGTCGGCTTGGTTGATCATGTGGTCGTGGCGGTCGGCTTCGATCAAACCTATCTGGTGGCGGCGCGGCTTCCCTTTGACGACGTTGCACCATTCGACGGAAAGCCGGACAATCCTGACCAGCCGATCCAGTATTTCTACGTCGTTCGATCTTCTGCTGGATCGACCCAAGATGTGGTCAAAGGCCCCTTCGACGAAGCGGCATATAAGGTTCAAAGGGATCGGCTCAACCTGCCACGGCTGATGCCGATCCCTGAGTAGCGACCGCCTAGAAGGCCTCGGCGGGCATCTGCATCAGCACCTCGGCGCCGGTCTTCATCTTGATCAGGTGAGCGGCGGCGTCGGGCAGGATGCGCTCGACGAAGTAGCGGCCGGTCTGCAGCTTGGTGACGTAGTAGGGGTCGGCGTCGCCGGCGGCGATCTTGGCCGACGCCGACTTGGCCATCTGCGCCCACATATAAGCGAGCGCCGTCAGGCCGAAGATGTGCAGATAGTCGGTCGAGGCGGCGCCGGCGTTGTCCGGGTTGGCCATGCCGTTCTGCATCAGCCACATGGTGCCGTCCTGCAGCTTCTTCTTGGTGTCGGCCAGGCCGTCGATGAAGGGCTTGATGGCCTCGTCTTCGCCATTCTCGGCCACGAAGGCGTCGATGTCGGCGAACCAGCTCATGATGGCGCGGCCGCCGTTGGACGGCAGCTTGCGGCCCACCAGGTCGAGCGCCTGAATGCCGTTGGTGCCCTCATAGATCATGGTGATCCGCGCATCGCGCAGATACTGCGAGGCGGGGAAGTGCTCGGTGTAGCCCGAGCCGCCGTGGACCTGCATGGCCAGGCTGGCGACATGGAAGCCCTTGTCGGTCAGATAGGCTTTAAGGACCGGCGTGATCAGGCCCATGTAGTCCTTGGCCTTGGTCGCCGTGGCCTCGTCCGAGGACTTCTGCAGGTCGGCTTGCAGGGCGGTCCACAGGATGAAGGCGCGGCCGCCTTCGACGAAGGCCTTGGACTCCATCAGCATCCGGCGCACGTCGGGGTGAACCATGATGGGGTCGGCGGGGCCGTCCGGGTTCTTGGCGCCGGTCAGGGCGCGGCCTTGCAGACGGTCGTTGGCGAACTCGACGGCGGCCTGATAGGCGGCGTCGCCGATGGCCAGGCCTTGCAGGCCGGTGCCGAGGCGGGCCTCGTTCATGACCACGAACATGTTGTTCATGCCCCGGCCTTCTTCGCCGATCAGCCAGCCCCTGGCGTTCTCATAGGCCATGACGCAGGTGGCGTTGCCGTGGATGCCCATCTTGTGTTCCAGGCCGGCGCACTGGACGCCGTTGCGCTCGCCGATGGAGCCGTCTTCGTTGACCAGGAACTTGGGCACCACGAAGAGCGACAGGCCCTTGATGCCCGGAACCGCGCCTTCGACGCGGGCCAGGACGGTGTGGATGATGTTGTCGGCGAAGTCGTGCTCGCCGGCCGAGATCCAGATCTTCTGGCCGGTGATCGAGTAGGAGCCGTCGCCGTTGGGCACGGCCTTGGTGCGGACCATGCCCAGGTCGGTGCCGCACTGCGGCTCGGTCAGGTTCATGGTGCCGGTCCATTCGCCGGTCGCCATCTTCGGCAGATAGATCTGCTTCAGCTCGTCCGAGGCCGAGGCTTCGATGCCGTGATAGGCGCCCGCCGTCAGGCCCGGATACATGGAAAACGCCGCCGAGGCCGCCGCCGTGAACTGGCCCACGGCCATGGACACGATCGCGGGCAGGCCCTGACCGCCGTATTCCGTGCCGAAAGACAGGCTGGTCCAGCCGGCCTCGACCATCTGATGATAGGCTTCTTTCCAGCCCTTGGGCGTCGTCACGACGTCGCCTTCGATATGGCAGCCTTCCTGATCGCCCGGACGGTTGATCGGGGCGATGACTTCCTCGGCGAACTTGCCGCCTTCCTCGATGATCTGGTCGATCAGGTCGCGCGACAGGTCGGCGTCGGCGAAGTGGTTGGCGTAGCGTTCGACCTCCAGCACGTCGTGCAGGACGAAGGACAGGTCGCGGACAGGCGCCTTGTAGGCCATGGGATTACGCTCTCGCTTTGAAGGGCTGGAAGTGGTTGTCGGGGTTGAGCCGTTCGCTCAGCAGGTTGGCGTATTCGTCCGCCCCCGGCAGAAGATCGGGGCGGTGTTCGCCCAGCTTGGACTCCATCCAGGCGCAGGCTTCCTCGGCCGTCTGGATGGCGCCTTCGATGTCTTCGAGTTGCTGTTTCAGCGCCTCGACCTGGGCGCGGTGACGGCGCAGGGCCACGGCCATCTGATGGACGTTGTGATCCTTGCGGTCATACAGATCCAGCATGTCCTGGATCTCCTGCAGGGTGAAGCCGATACGGCGTCCCCGCAGGATCAGCTTGAGCCGGGCGCGGTCGCGGCTGTCATAGACCCGCGTCTGGCCCTTGCGCGCCGGAGTCAGCAGGCCCTTGTCCTCATAGAAGCGCAGGGCCCGCGCGGTGGCCCCGAACTCGCGGCACAGGTGCCGGATGGAATAGGTGCGGTGATCATCAGCGGTCGCCATGCGTCATCCATAACTTGACGCGGACGTAAAGGGAAGCTTCTCGCTGGCCCCTCGACAAGTTGTGAACGGCAGGGGGCAAACGCAAATCGGCCGCAGCGAGCTTGCGCCCGCTGCGGCCGATCCGGGGAGGAAACTTGTCAGCCGATCAGTGGCGGCGGAACCAGAAGACCGGCGCTGTGATGGTGATCAGGAAGAGGTTGGTCAGGGCCAGACCAATGTTCATCTCCGTGGCGTGCAGGATCAGCATGATGCTCTGCAGGGCCAGCAGGCCGACGCTGGATGTCAGCAACAGGGGGCGTCCGAAACGCCAGGAGATCAAGGGCGCCAGCATCATGGCCGCCAGCACGATCTCGACCACGCCCAGGCCGCGCACGAAGTTGACGCTGGCCATAGCGGGCCAGTGCATCAAAACGGTCAGATTCTCCATCGATTCCGTCAGCTTGGCGTAGCCGGCGGCGACGAAGAACATCGCGATCCAGCCCTGAAAGGTCCACAGGGTCAGGTTCAGATAATCGGCTTTTGCGCGAGAGCGGGAAGTCAAGGTGGTGGAGGTCATGGCCGAAACCGGAGGGGTTTAATTGGTAACAGTGTCTATATCAGATTGTATCGCCCGCATTCAAGGAACTGTAACAATCTGTGAAACGGGATAGGCGCGACCTGCGGCGGCGGCGTGGCTGAAACCACAATTCCCCGTAACCCGACGGTGATCGTCAAACGGCATTAGGCCGCGCGAGGCGAGCTGTCAACGCTCGATGACATCAGTTGATGACTTAATCGAAATAGGACCCCCGGCCCGCCTCCGCGGGATGAGCGGAAAGCTATAGACCCCAGGCGCTCCGGGCCGCGTCCAGCCGTGCCAGTTTGGCGTGCAGGGGCGCCCAGTCGTCGCCCTGTTCAATGGCCGACCACAGGGTCTCGACCTCGTCGATCAGCAGCTCTTCTGGCTCGGGGGCGGCGAACATCGGATGCTCCAGCCGTTCGGGCCGATCCGGTTCGTGCTCCAGCAGGGCGAAGCGGAAGGCGTCGAAGGCCTCGCCTTGATAGGTCTTGCCGCGCACCCCGCCCAGCGCCCGCGCCGAAGAGCTGAAGCCGCCGAACCAGTCGAAGAAGAGCGGTTCCCAACGCAGGGTCTCGCCCTTGTCGCGCAGCAGGGCGAGCGTGGCGTCGAGCAGCCTCTGGTCCGCCGCCTCGCTTAGGCTCTTGACGCCCAGCCGGTTGAGGAAGGCGGCGCGCAGATGACGGATATAGGCGGGGCCGAAGCCGTTCAGCGCCTCGGTCAGGGCCGCGACCTGATCCTCGGCGATCAACTTCAGGCAGCCGGCCAACTGGGTCAGGTTCCAGAACACGGCCTCGGGCTGGCGTGCGAAAGCGTAGAGGCCCTCGCTGTCGAAATAGGCGGCGGTGAAGGCGGGGTCATAGTGGGGCAGGAAGCGCCACGGGCCGTAGTCGAAGCTTTCGCCCGTCACGTTCAGATTGTCGGTGTTCAGCACGCCGTGGACGAAACCGGCGGAAATCCACTTGGCCGTCAGTCGCGCCGAGGCGTCGACCACGGCGGCGAGGAAACCAGGCGCGTCGCCGGTCGCGACCGAGGGGTGATAGAGGCTGCGGGCGTGCTCCAGCAGGACCTCGATCTGGTCCTTGCGGCCATGATAGGCGGCGCGCTGGAAGGTCCCGAAACGGATATGGCTGTGCGACAGCCGCACCATGACCGCCGAGCGGGTGGGCGAGGGCTCGTCGCCCCGCGTCAGCGCCTCGCCGGTCTCGACCAGGGACAGGATGCGGCAGGTCGGAACCCCCAGACTTTCCAGCATGGTCGCGGCCAGCACCTCGCGCATTCCGCCTTTGAGTGTGAGGCGTCCATCGGCGTGCCGCGACCACGGCGTCTGGCCGGAGCCTTTTGTGCCCAGATCAAGCAGGCGGTTCTGATCGTCGCGCAGCTGCGCGGCCAGAAATCCGCGTCCGTCGCCGATGTCGGGGTTGTAGGCGCGGAACTGATGACCGTGATAGCGCATGGCGATCGGGCCGGGCTGGCCGGGCAGGGGCTGGAAGCGCCCAAGGTGGCTTAGCCACTCGTCGTCGCTCAGCGTCTCCAGCCCTACGGTCGCCGCCGCGCGGTCGTTGCGCACGCGCAGGAGGGTCTGGGGAAAGTCCGCCGCCTGCACCGGATCGCCGAACTCGGGGCCGAGGTCGACGAAGCGTGGATCGGGGCGATAGGCGGGGGAGACGGGCATGAAGCGGCAGATGCGCGTTCGCCTGGAGTTTCGCAACCGCGAAGGCGGGGTTGAACCTCGGGGCGGCTTGGGTATTTTCACGCGCAGAGATCAGGTCCTGCGTCGCCATGGGCGCATCAGGGCCAGGCTGGCGCTCCGTCGGAGCGAATCCGGTCAGGCGTCCGTCGATAACCTGACGCCACGACAGTCCTTTTGATTTCGGAGACCGCCGTGGCCAGAAAATCCACCCTCGAATTCCTCAAGACCGAGGCCGGCTCGGGCGCCGCCCTGGGCGTCGCCGCCGTCGCGGCCCTCATTGTCGCCAACTCGCCCTGGGCCGGCGACTATTTCGCCTGGCTGAAGAGCGTCCACGTGCTCCAGGTCGGCCCGCTGCGGCTGGAGGAGACGACCTCCAACTGGATCAAGGAAGGCCTGATGGCGGTCTTCTTCCTCGTGGTCGGGCTGGAGATCAAATACGAGATCCTCAAGGGCGAACTGAGCAATCCCAAGAAGCTGGCCCTGCCGATCATCGCCGCCGTGGGCGGCATGGCGGTTCCCGGCCTGGTCTATCTGGCGGTTGCGGGTCTGCTGGGCGGGCCGTCGCAGGGCTGGCCCATTCCCCTGGCCACCGACATCGCCTTCGCCCTGGCCGTCTTCGCGGTGGTGGGCAAGAAGCTGCCGTCGTCGCTGCGGGTCTTCCTGCTGACCCTGGCCATCGTCGACGACCTGGGGGCCATCGCCCTGATCGCCGTCCTGTTCAGCCAGGGGGTGCAGTGGCTGCCGCTGCTGGGCGTGGCCGGTCTGCTGGCCGGCTACGCCCTGCTGGGCCGCCGTCGTCTGGCCGGCCCTTTCTGGGTGCTGGGCTTCGGCGCGGTCTGGTATCTGACGGTGATGTCGGGCCTGTCGACCTCGCTGACGGCGGTCGCCTTCGCCATGATCGTGCCGGTCGAGCCGCGCCGCGAGACGTCGCAGAGCCCGCTGAAGGAGGCGATGCACGACCTGCACCCCTACGTGGCCTTCCTGGTGCTGCCGCTGTTCGCCTTCGCCAAGGCCGGGGTGTCCTTCGCCGGCCTGTCGCTGGAACAGGCCTTCGCGCCCCTGGTGATCGCCATCGCCCTGGGCCTGTTCGTCGGCAAGCAGGTCGGGGTCTTCGGCGCCGCCTGGCTGGCGGCCAGGCTGGGTCTCGGCGACAAGCCCTCGGGTTCCAGCTGGCTGCAGCTCTACGGCGTCAGCCTGCTGTGCGGCATCGGCTTCACCATGAGCCTGTTCATCGGCGTTCTGGCCTTCCCTGGCGCGGTGGATTCGCCGGAGCAGATTGAAGTCAAGCTGGGGGTGATCGGTGGATCCGTGCTGTCGGCCCTGGCGGCGGCGGTGATTCTCAACCTCGCCGCGCGTCATCAGCAGCAAAGAGAAGATGAAACTTCTGTCAGCTTGTCTCAGTAAACGCTGATAATATTGACCTAGCGGAACCGTTTTTTGTCGCTTTCCCGCCACATATGGAGCGATGTTGGACGAAATCGCCGTTTTGGCGTCTCACGACTTCTTGTCGCTGTCTCAACCCTGGCTTACGCCTGTCGTTGGAGAATTCACGCCGTTCAATGAGCGTGGATCGACAGGGACAGGAATCGCCACGGTCGCCGCGGGTGATCGGGCATAGAGCCGGGGAGCCGCCTTATGCGTTTCAACACCATCCTTCGCTGCACGGCGTCCGTCGCCGTTGTCGGTGCGGTCGCCTTCGGTTTCGCCGGCGCCGCGTCGGCCCAGGACGGGCCGACCACGGTCGACGACATCATCGTCACCGCCCAGAAGCGTGAACAGAACCTGCAGGACGTGCCGATCGTGGTCACGACCCTGTCGCAGGAGGCGCTGAACGGCGCCGGGGTGCGCGACATCAAGGATCTGCAGATCCTGACGCCGGGCATGACCGTCACCTCGACCCAGTCAGAGGCCTCGACCACCGCCCGTATCCGCGGCGTCGGCACGGTCGGCGACAACCCCGGTCTGGAAAGCTCGGTCGGCGTGGTCATCGACGGCGTCTATCGCTCGCGCAACGGCGTCGGCTTCGGCGACCTGGGCGAACTGAGCCGCATCGAGGTGCTGAAGGGGCCGCAGGGCACCCTGTTCGGCAAGAACACCTCGGCCGGCGTCATCAACATCATTTCCGAGGCCCCGTCCTTCACCCCCGGCTTCAACGCCGAGGCCACCTACGGCAACTTCAACGCCTGGGGGATCGCCGGCTCGGTCACCGGTCCGATCACCGATCAGATCGCGGGCCGTCTGTATGTGGCCAAGCGCGAGCGTGACGGCTTCTA
>RCUH01002098.1_pt1 | contig 12542 bp, 8 predicted proteins | sample 2166191 | NCBI WGS metagenome assembly RCUH01 (sample SAMN09932848, study PRJNA488358) | compost metagenome | feature: garden; material: soil; isolation source: compost soil in an enriched community after 214 h of incubation | place: Germany: Experimental Botanical Garden Goettingen | collected...
GTCTCCGGCGCCCGCCTGGAGGTTCCCCTCTCGGCCGCCGTCGAGCTGATGCTCAAAGCCGCCCGCACCGCCATGCAGGTTCCGATCTAGGGCCAACGCTATCGCTCGAATGGGAGCATTGTCTATAGCCCTTCTCAAGAGCGATAAATAATCCTATTCGAACGATAAATCGTCCCTAGAGTCATGGGCCTCCCTCCTCTTATGCTTGGATAACGCTGGCACTGAGTAGCTTTGGTGCCTCAGAACCCCTCGATAATCAGCCCGCTTTTTCGCGCCGGATTCCAAGGAAACCGAAGCCAGCGTGAGCTTGTTTGTGAAACTTGTTTAGATTGCGTGATGCCGCTTGTTTGTCGATTTTTACGGCGTTAGACTGGATTTGACAAGCTGACGATCGAGGATGCTCGCGAAGCCGGTCAGCGTTTTATTCCAAAGTTGATTAGCCTTACACTTAAGGAGATTTCGGTGAGAATTCTGCCTATTCTCGTTCTCTCGTCGCTTGTCTCGCTCTCCGGCTGCGCGACCGCTTTCAAGAATGCCCAGCCGTCTTACAAGGTCGTCGCCTCCTCTGCCGAGGCCCAGCCGCGCTGGATCGATGCCAAGGCCTCCGAGGATGCCCGTTACAAGTTCTTCGTCGGTCGCACGGACGTGGCAGCGGATCTCTCATCGGGCGAGGCACAGGCGGAATCCCAGGTCCGGAGCTTCATTCGCGGAGAGATCCGCGAGCAGCTCCGACGGGAGTTCGAAGCCAGCCTCGGCGCTTCGCTTCCCGGCAAGCGAGAGGTCCTCGACCGTGCTCTGACGGCCAGCCTGGGCGAGCTCGAGCTCGAGGGGCTCGCTCCCGTCGAGCGTTACTGGGAGCGCCTCGAGGTTCCCGTCGACGACGGTCTGCGCTATGCCTACCGTTTGGCCCTGCGTTTGCGGATTCCCAAGGATCACTACGAGGCGACCCGAGTTCGGGCGCAAAGGACGGTCGCGAGCCAGATCGGCCTCTAGGAAATTCGAACCCACCTTACAACGAAGCGGGGGCGCCATTCCGGCGCCCCCGCTTTGGTTTATCTACTTGAACGTGTTGTACAGGAGGGCGCCCGACGTCAGGATCTGGGCGATCGCCGAACTGTTCCTGAGGAATTCGCCCCAGTGGTCGACCCACTCGACCCGCTCGGGCACGATGATGGTATCGCCGGGGTTCAGCGCAGAGCTCAGGAGGTTCCGGCGGAAAATCCACCAGCTTTCCGAGTAGTTGCTCAGCGCGTGAACTCTCCCGTCGGCGCGGATCACGTAGAGGTTCTTCATATCGCCGACGGACGTCGCTCCGCCGGCGGCCCCCAGGTATTCTCCGACGGTCATTCCCTGGGCATGCCGCAGGGCGTTCGGCGAGTAGACCGCCCCCAGCACCGAGATGGTGTCGTTATGCGACGGCACGTAGAGCTTGTCCCCGTTGCTCAGGGACAAGTCTTTCCCTTCCTTGCGCATGCGGTTGGGCGTGTCCAGGTCGACCACGATGCGCCCCGTGGCTTCCGTGTTCCGCAGGCGCTTCACCAGCTCCTGCTGGGCGGCCATCGAGGCTGTCAGCTTGGAGTTGTCGGTCTCCTTGAACTGCAGGCTCGTCAGGCTCTGCTCGATCCGGTCCGCGAGCGTCCGCATCTGGATCTGTTGGAGCGTCTTGACCGACTCGCGGGTGAAGCTGGCCCCTGCGGGGTAGGCGCGCGGCGTGAAGCCTCCTGCCCGATCGAGCAGCTGAGAGAGGGTTTCTCCCTCGAGGATGCTGTAGGTGCCGGGTCGCATGACCTCGCCGCCGACCTCGACGGTCCAGGTCTTGTGGTAGTTCGGGACCTTATGGATCAGGACGACGTCGTCCTTGGCGAGCGTCACGTTGTCGTTGTCGTTGCCCATGAGCGCGCCGGTCGGCGAGACCTCGAGGCGGTTGCGCTTCACGTAGCGATCGATGATCTGGGTCCGGGTCAGCTCCGCGCTCTGCCGGTCGGCCTCGGGGAGCATGCCTCCCGCGCGGCTGATCAGCTCGGCGATCCGCATGTTGGGGAAGAGCCGGTACTTGCCGGGTTTGAGGACGGCCCCGTGGATTTCGACCTCGGGGATCTTCTGGAACTCCTTGAGTGAGAAGATCGTGATCGTGTCGCGGGCCTTCAGGATGGGATCCGCCGATGGGTCCTTGGCCAGCGCCTTGCCCAGGTTGAAGGGAATGATCTCGATATGGCGGTCCTCGCCGACTTCTCGCTCGATCTGCGCGTAGTCGAAGTAGGACTCGGTCTTGAGCTCGGTATGGGCGCCGATCACCTCCGAGACGCGCGTTCCCGCCGTGATCTCGTACAAGCCCGGCCGCTCGACGTTCCCCTTCAGGGTGACGCCGTTCTCCACCCGGTCCAGCACGCCCGCGATCGTGATCAGGTCCCCGTCCTTCACCGAAGTCCCCTGGGCGGCCGCCTGGGTGAAGTCCAGGGTGCGAATTTCGCGGCCCGAGTTGGGAGCGACGCGCTGGAGCTGCACCTTCTCCGTGTAGGCCTGGGGCAGCATGCCGCCGGTGAGGCTGACCACTTCGGCGGCGGTCGTGCCTGCCTTGATCTCGTAGATTGCCGGCTGTCGGACGCTTCCCGCGACGGCCACCTGGGGCCCGATGTTCGGAACGAAGACGACGTCTCCCGCTTCCAGGCGCAGGTTTCCGGCGTTGGTTCCCTTCAAGAGAAAGTCGTAGAGATCGAAGGTCGCGACCGTCTTGCCGCCGCGCCGGACCTGGATCTGGCGGAGACTTCCGTTCTTGGAGACCCCGCCCGCCATCTGCAGCAGCGTGGTCACGGTGCTCAGCGCATTGACCGTGTACGAGCCGGGGCGCGCCACGCGGCCCGAGAGGTAGACGGTCTGCGAGCGGAGCTTGCCGAGTCGGACGCTCACCTGAGCGCCCTTGCCCCCGCGCATCATGGTCTGGAATTGCTCCAGGGTCATCCCGGAAACCGAGATCAAGCCACGACCCGGCAGGAAGATCTTGCCGCTACGGTCGACGACGGCCCTCAGCTCCTCGGTGGACAGCGGCGCGTTGAGGATCAGCTCGTCGCCGGGGCCCAGAGGATAGTAGCCGGGAACGCTCGCGTCGCTCACGACGTTGCCGCCCGCCAGCTCACCTTTGAAGGTATCGTAGCCGAACTGCCTGAGCGTGACGTCGCTCAGGCCGGGAGCCGCCGCGAAGAAACGCTCCATCGCCGAGAGGCTGGGATCGGGCGTTGTTTCGACCAGAAGCGAGACGCTCGCCTCGTCGGCAGGACTGAGAGTAGCGTCTCCTTCGCCCCATGGGGCCGGAGCGGTAAGAGAACGAGGCGTTTCTCGCAGGGCGCCGTCACTTCCCCGTGAACCCGTCTCGGTGAGGGGGCGAGAGGTCTCGGTAGGGACGCCCTCGAGGGATCGTTGGGTTCCCGGGTAAGGCCGAACTGCCGGTCGTGACATGCTCGGCACGACGTAGGTCTCGGCAGCCAGTACCGGAAGCGCGGGGGGTGCGACAACGGCCATGCCGACGAGCATGGCCAGGGAAGGTTTGATTAGACGGGGCATTTCACACTCCGGGTAATGCGATCGTTACTTGGTCATTATCCAATGGTTGCTCGCTTTACAGGGGGGGGGAGGGCGTTAAATATTCTAAACATCATGGATAACGGCGGCTTCGTTCGAGAAAACTGTCGCGTCTCGGCGGTAGACTTGGTTATTTGTCTTGGGGATGTGGGAACGTATAGCGTTAGAGTTCTTAGATATCGCATATACTCTACTTATCTTGAAGGAAGCAACATGACCAAGAAACTCTTCAGTTTAGTGGCGGCGCTCGGTATTCTCCTCGCGTCGTCGCCCGCTTTCGCCAGCCGCCTGGATTTCTCGATCTTCAACCATACGGGTCTGACCATCAAGGAAGTCTACGTCAGCGAAGCGAACGACACCAATTGGGGCGAGGACATCCTCGAAAAGGACGTCCTTGCGGATGGCGAAGAATTCGAAATCGACATGAGCGACTTCGGCAAGAAGGCCAAGCACTTCGACATCAAGCTCGTCGACAAGGATCGCAACGAATGGATCGTCGAGGACGTCAACCTCGAGGCCGTGCATTCGATCGTGGTTCGCAAGTTCTTGAACAAGGTCTGGTTCGAAGAGAAAAAGTAACCCGAAGACGAAGACGCCCGCCCGGTCACGTGACCAGGCGGGCGTCTTCGTCTTCAGCGGCGACCGCGGATAACGTCGAGCGCCAGGGGAACCTTGCCTAGCGGCGCGCTGACCTGCACCCCTTGAACGGCGCCGCGTACCTCGGCGAGCATCTCGCGGGCGATCGCCACCCCCTCGGCCTGCGCTGCTTCGGGGCTCTCGGCCTTGCGCATCCGCTCCAGCACCGAGGGAGGCATGACGACTCCCGGCACCTCGTTGCTCATGAATTCCGCGTTCCGGTAGCTCGCCAGGGGCCAGATGCCCGCCACGACAGGTATCCGGAAGCCCTCGATCCGCTCCAGGAACTCCAGCAACTGCTGGGGGTCGAAGACCGGCTGGGTGATGGCGTACTGGGCCCCGGCCTCCACCTTGTAGGCAAAACGCTTGAGCTCGTAGTCGAGGTCCAAGGCCCCGGGGTTCACGCCCACCCCGATCGTGAAGGACGTCGGTTTCCCGATCGGGTTGCCGCCCAGGTCCAGGCCGTGGTTGAGGCGGTTGACCATGTTGGTGAGGCCGATGGAGTCGATGTCGAAGACCGCCGTGGCCTGCGGGTAGGGACCCATCTTGGGGGGATCCCCCGTGATGAGCAAGAGGTTGTTCAGGCCCATCGCCGCGGCCCCCAGCAGATCGGACTGCATGCCCAGCAGGTTGCGATCCCGGCAGGTATAGTGGACCACGGCCTCGATGCCGACTTCCCGCTCGATCAGGAGCGAGGTGGCCAGGGCGCCCATCCGGCTCTGAGCGCGCGGGCCGTCGGGGACGTTCACGGCGTCCACCCCGGCCTCCCGGATCAGCTTGACGCTCTCCAGCATCGCCCGAGGATCACAGCCCTTGGGGGGCACGATCTCGACCGAGGTGACGAACTTCCCTGCCGCGAGCTTGGCTCCGAGGCGCGAGCGTTCCGCCGGAGGCACCGGCTCCACGGCCTGGGCCTGTCCATGCTCGGCGACCGTCACGAAGACCGGGACCTGTCGGGGTGATAGCGCCCTCACGGCATCGGCCATCTGGCGGATATGCTCCGGGGTGGTCCCGCAGCAGCCTCCGACGAAGCGCACGCCCGCCTGGATCAGGCGCTTGGCGTACTTCGCCATGTACTCGGGGCTCGACATGTACATCTTCCGCCCCTCGACCTCCCGTGGCATGCCCGCGTTCGGCTGGGCTGCCAGCGGTTTGGCGGTCGCCTGGGCCATCGCCTCGACGGCTTCGAGCAGGGTGGCGGGGCCGACCGAGCAGTTAAGGCCGATCACATCCGCTCCCCAGCGATCGAGCGCCCGGGCGATGTCGGTGGGGTCACCGCCGTATGAGGTCTTGCCGTCGTCCTGGATGGTCACTTGCGCGATGATGGGAAGGTCGCAGATTTCCTGCACGGCCTTGATGGCTTGCTGAAGCTCCAGGAGATCACTGAACGTTTCCAGGACGAAGCAGTCCACTCCGCCTGCGTGAAGCCCCCGGGCGGCTTCCTTGAACATCTCCTTGGCCTCCTCGAAGGAGGTGGGGCCGTAGGGCTCCAGTCGGATGCCCAGGGGACCGATGGCGCCGGCCACGTAGCGATCTTCGCCGACGGCCTGACGGGCGAGCTCCGCCGCGCGCCGGTTGAGGGTTTCGACCTGTCCGCCCAGCCCGTAGGCCTCGAGGTGCGGCCGGGTGGCGCCGAAAGTATTGGTCTCGACGATCTCGGCCCCGGCCTTGGCGTAATCCCGGTGAATCTCCTTGATGAGCTCGGGCTCCTTGAGGCAGAGCTCGTCGTAGCTTCGGTTGATGAAGACGCCCTTGGAGTAGATCATCGTGCCCATGGCGCCGTCGAAGACGTGGACGCGATCGCCCGCGAGGAGTTTGCGGAAGTCTCGGGACATGGTTACCTCATCGAACGTCATTCCCGCGAAGGCGGGAATCCAGGGGAGTGATCACATACTGGACTCCCGCCTTCGCGGGAGTGACGGGGGTGAGAGCGGGAGTGACGGCGGCAATCACGTCTTGAGGCGCGGATGCGCGCTCACGCGCTCGCCGCGGGCCGCCCGGATGGCGTAGTACTTCGCTTCCGGGTGATGCAGGACGATGGCGAGGGTCGATTGCTCGGGCACCAGCTGGAACGACTCGGTCAAGGTCATCCCGAGGCTCTCGCTGATGGGCAGCACCTGGAAGACCTTCTCATGGTCCTCGAGATCGGGAATCGCCGGATAGCCCCAGCTGTAACGCTTCCCGCGCTCGGGGGCGGCACGCTCGTCGAGGCCCAACTCCTGCTTGATGTGACGGTGGCTGTACTCCGCGAGGGCTTCAGCGGCTTCCACCGAGAGGCCGTGCAGGTAGTAGGCCTCCGAGTAGTCGCCGGCCGCTTGCATGCGTTCGTTCTCGGTCGTCGAGCCCGGACCCACGGTGACGGCCTGCAAGGCGACCACGTCCATGCGGCCGGAATCCTTGGAGGCGAAGTAGTCCGCGAGGCAGAGGCGCTCGCCGTCGGGCTGCCGCGGGAACTGGAAGCGGGTCAGTTCCTTGCGTTGGTCCTGGGGATCGTAGACGATCAGGCTCTCGCTCTCGGACTGGCATGGGAAGTACCCGTAGATCACCTTGGGGTCGAGAATGCGTTCGCCCTCGGCATTCGGCGCTCCGAACTGCTGCTTCATGCGCTCCAGGCGCGGGTTGAACTCGTCGCGCAAGAGGGCCACCCACTTCTCGCCGTTGGCGTCGCGGGCTCCCCATGAGAGCCTGAAGAGGCTCTTGAGATCCAGGCAGGGCCAGATGTCGTCAAGCGGGATGTCCTTGAGCACCCGCGTGCCCCAGAACGGCGGCTTGGGGATCTCCACGTCGGTCCGGACGTCGCTCCGGGCCACCGTCCCGCTCGATGGAGCGGCCGGGGCCTGGTTCTTTTCGCGTTCCCGGGCCTTGCGGGCTTCCGCATGGATCGTCGCCACGAAGTCCTCGCGCCGCTCCGAGGTCAGGGCGTCCATGATGGCGAGCCCCTCGAACGCGTCGTTGGCGTAGAAGACTCCGGGGCCGTAAATCGTTGCTTCGTCGAGGAAGTTGATCCGTCGTCCGAAGGAGCGGTTGATGGCGGCCCCCCCGATGATCACGGGGTACTTCAAGCTGCGCTTGGCCAGTTCCTGGACGGCGGCGGGCATCTGCTTGGAGGTCGAGACCAGCAGCGCCGACAAGCCGATCGCGTCAGCCCCCACTTCTTCGGCCTTTTCGAGGATCGTATTAATGGGAACCTGTTTGCCCAGGTCGTAGACGGTGTAGCCGTTGTTGGTAAGGATGGTATTCACGAGGTTCTTGCCGATATCGTGAACGTCTCCGTAGACCGTGGCGAGGACGACCTTGCCCTTGGTGTAGCCTTCCTTTTTTTCGAGGAAGTTCTCCACGTAAGCGACGGCCTTCTTCATGACCTCGGCGGATTGCAGGACGAAGGGCAGGATCAGCTCTCCGGCACCGAACTTGTCGCCGACGTCCTTCATCGCGGGCAGGAGCACCTTATTGAGCACGTCCACCGGGCTTTGGCGGGTCAGGGCCTCGTCGATCAGGGCTTCGACGCCTTCCTTCTTGCGGTGGAGGATCTGGTAATGGATCTTCTCTTCGGCGGTCATGCCGGCGGTGGGATCCTCGGTCGGAGCCCCGCTCTTGGCCTCGGCCTTATGGGCCTCGAAGTAGTCGATGAACCGGGCGAGAGCGTCCTCCCGGCGGTTGAAGACCATGTCCTCGGCGAGCTCGCGTTGCTCGGCGGGGATCTCGGCGATGGGCGTGACATGGCTGGGGTTGACGATGGCCAGGTCCAGGCCGGCCTGCACGCAGTGGTAGAGGAAGACCGAGTTCAGGACGGCCCGGGCATGGGGAGCCAGGCCGAATGAGACGTTGCTGACGCCCAGGACGGTCAGGACGCTGGGAAGCTCGCGCTTGATCGCGCGGATGCCCTCGATCGTGGCCTCGGCTGACGGCCGGAACTCGGCGTCCCCGGTGGCCAGGGTGAAGGTCAGGTCGTCGAAGATCAGGGCTTCGGGCGGCAGGCCGTACTCGCCGACCACGATCTCATGGATGCGCTTGGCGATCGCCACCTTCCGCTCCACGGTCTTGGCCATGCCCTCCTCGTCGATGGTCAGAGCCACCAGGGCGGCGCCGTGCTTGGCGGCAAGCGGCGCGAGGGCGTCGATCCGGGCGCGGCCGTTCTCGAGGTTGATCGAGTTGATGATGGCGCGGCCCGGGTAGGTTGAGAGCGCCGCCTCGATGACTCCCGCTTCGGTGGAGTCGATCATCAGGGGGGCTTCGATGCCCATGGCGAGCTTCTTGACCACCTTGCGCATCTGCTCGGCTTCGTCGGCCCGCTCGGTCAGTGCCACGCAGACGTCCAGGACATGCGCTCCGCCGTCCACCTGTTCGCGCGCCACGGCAAGCACCGTGTCGTAGTCGTCCGCCAGCAGGGCCTGCTTCATCTTCCGGCTCCCCTGGGCGTTCACCCGCTCGCCGACGATTAGCGGCTTGGGCTCCTGGTGAAGGGCCGTCGCCGTCATGGCGCTGGAGACATAGGGGCCGTCATCCCCGCGTCCCACCCCGTCATTCCCGCGAATGCGGGAATCCAGGGGAGCGAGTCCGGAGACCCGTGAGACAATCGCCCGGATATGGTCGGGGCTCGTGCCGCAGCAGCCACCCACGACTCCCACTCCGAACTTTTCAACGAACTCCGCGAGGGCCTCGGCCATGGGCTCGGCTCCGAGCGGGTAGACGGCCTGACCGTTGACGTTCAGCGGAAGGCCGGCGTTCGGGATGATCGAGATCGGCCGGGTGGCGCGCTCGGAGAGGATCCGGACGGGCTCGCGCATATGCTCGGGGCCGGTCGAGCAGTTGAGGCCGATCACGTCGATGGGGAGGGCTTCGAGGGTGGCGATCGCCGCTCCCATGTCGGTGCCCAGGAGCATGCGCCCCGAGACGTCGAGCGTGACTTGCACCTGCAGGGCGACCTGCTTCACCCGCCCCGCTTCCGCGAGGTATCGGTGAATGCCCGCGATGGCGGCTTTCACCTCGAGGATGTCCTGGCTGGTTTCGATCAGGAGGACGTCGCAGCCGCCCTCGACGAGGGCTTGGGCCTGCTCGTGGAACATGACCTCCAGCTGGTCGTAGGTGATCGCCGAGAGCATGGGATCGTCCGACGATGGCAGCATGCCGGTCGGGCCGATCGAGCCCGCCACGAAGCGAGGCTTCTCAGGCGTGGAGAACCGGTCCGCCGCCTTGCGCGCGAGCTGGGCCGCCGTGTGGTTGAGCTCGTAGAGGCGATCGCCCAGCCCGTATTCTTCGAGCTTGAGTCGGTTGCCGCCGAAGGTATTGGTTTCGATGACGTCCGCTCCGGCTTCCAGGTAGCGCACGTGGATGCCTTCGATCACGTCCGGCCGGGTGAGGACCAGGATATCCGTGCAGCCATCCTTGCCGCCGTAGTCCTCAGGACTGAGGTTGGCAGCTTGAACCTGGGTGCCCATGGCTCCGTCGTAGACCAGGACGCGGCGTTGGAGTTCGGAGAGGTAAGTCATCGTTTCCTCATGGCGCTTCAATCGGCAGTCCTGGGCATTATACCCGGCGAGGAGCAGGCCGTATGGCACCATGAGGCGATCGCCCCCGGATTTCCGGGGGGCGATCAGCGGTTAGACGCGGGAGGCTTGCGAGGAGGTGGCCCAGGCCACGGTCTTACGGATGCCATCGGTGAAGTCGGTCTCGGGGCGGTAGCCCAGGGCCTGAGTGATGGCGGAGATGGTGGCCAGCGAGTGGCGGATGTCTCCGCCGCGTTCCGGTCCGAACTCGGGATCCAGGTCGATGCCGACAGCCTGGGCGATCGCCCGGAAGGCCTCGAGGACGGTGGTCGTCTTGCCGGTGCCCACGTTGTAGATCCCGTGAGACAACTCGCGGGTGAGCGCCAGGCAGTTCGCCTGGGCCACGTCCCCCACGTACACGAAGTCCCGGGTCTGGAGGCCGTCTCCGAAGATGGTCGGGCGCTGGCCCTCGGCGAGCGCGTCGATGAAGATCGACAGCACGCCCGAGTAGGGGCTCTTGGGATCCTGGCGGGGGCCGAAGATGTTGAAGTAGCGCAGGCTCACGGTCTCTAACCCGTAGAGGCGGGAGTAGACGCCGGCGTCGATCTCGTTCTGGAGCTTCTGGGCGGCGTACGGCGAGAGGGGCTTGAGGAGCATCTCCTCGTGAAGCGGAGGGGGGAGTTCACCGTAGACCGCCGCGGAACTGGCATGCACGACGCGTCGGATTCCGTGCCGCCGCGCGGCTTCGAACACGTTTAGGGTGCCGCGCGTGTTGATCTCATGGCTGCCGATCGGATCGGCCACGGAGATCGGGACCGAGACGACGGCGGCCAGGTGGAGGACGGCATCGTAGCCCTCTGCGAGTGTCTCGTCGAGGGCCTCCATGTCGCGGACATCGCCTTCGACGAGGCGAACGTCCAGCCCGTCGAGGTTCGACGGTTTGCCGGTGGAGAGGTTATCGAAGGCCGTGACGGCGTGGCCCGCCTCGAGCAGGCGTTCGATCGAGTGGGATCCGACGAAGCCGGCTCCTCCGGTAACGAGAATGCGCATGGGTGATCGCTCCTCCCTCAAAAGTCGACGCTCCATTATAGGCCGATCGGGGGGAGAAATCGCGTCAGATCCGCTCCCATTCTCTCGATAAGGAAGTTATCGAATCTCGAAGGTCATTAGCCAGGAGGAACCCATGGTCAAGTCCGTCAACCCCGCCGCGTCGTCGCCTGCGATCGCCGTGCGGACCCTACCCGCTCAGGCGGCCGCCGTGGCCGAGCCCCAGGCGGTCGCGACCCGGGATTCCCTTCAGCTCTCCCGCCCCAATCAGGCCGTGAAGCCGAACCTGAAACCCGCGCATTCCGACGGCTGGAACGATCTGGGAGAAGTGGTTTCGACCATGGTCTTCTCTCCCGTCGCGAGCCTCCTGGGAGGCCTCGGCGGCTTCCTGATCGCAGGTCCCGTCGGCGCAGCGATCGGCGCGACCTTGGGCGGCTCGGCTCCGGGCGTCGCCTTTGCGACCAAGAACCTGCTCCATCACCTGGGCCACGTAGCGCGTAAGGAGGATACGGGCAACGGCTACAACCTCAAGCTCGCAGGCAAGCTGATGATCATCCCCGGCACGACCTTGGCCGGTGCGGGCATCGGCTTCGCGCTGGGCGGCCCCATCGGGGCGGCGATCGGCGGAGCCGTGGGATCGGCGGCGATCGGCCTGGGGGGCTTCCTCATGGCGGGGATCAACAAACTCTTCAATCGCGCGCCGGAGGCCCCGAACCCGGCACAGCCTGAGTAATAGCTTGAATAAAGGAAACGGCCCACCGAAAGGCGGGCCGTTCGCTTTGAGGGTTTAGACCAGGGCGGGCTCGAAGATGGTGGTCTCGGGAAGCTTCTCGAAGCCGCTCATCTTGCGCAGGACCTTGTAGCGCATCATGACCTCGTCGTGGGTGAGGCTCTTGAGGCGATCGCACGAGAACTTCTCGACGTTGTAGGACGCCATGACCGAGCCGATGATGATGGCGCGGCGGAAGTTGTCGTCCGAGAGGTCGCCGGTGTAGGCGAGGTAGCCGAGGAGGCCACCCGCGAAGGAGTCGCCGGCGCCGGTGGGGTCGGAGACTTCCTCGAGGGGATAGCCGGGGGAGATGAAGATATGGCCGTTCTGCTGGACCAAGAACGCGCCGTGCTCGCCCTTCTTGATGACGACGGCCTTGGGGCCGAGCTCGAGGACGCGCTTGGCGGCGGTCAGGAGGTTGGTGGTGTCGCAGAGCTGGCGAGCTTCACCCTCGTTGAGCAGGACGACATCGACGCGCTTGAGGACCTCGACCAACTCGGCGCGCTTGCTGGTGATCCAGAAGTTCATGGTGTCGCAGACGGTGAGCGTGGGGCGCTCCATCTGGTCGAGCACGTAGAGCTGCAGCTTGGGGTCGATGTTGCCGAGGAAGAGGAACTCCGAGTCGCAGTAGTTCTGGGGAAGGGTGGGCTGGAAGTCGGCGAAGACGTTCAGGTCGGTGAGCAGGGTATGCGCCTGGTTCATGTCCTGCTCGTAGTAGCCCTTCCAGCGGAAGGTCTTGCCTTCGGCGCGCTGGAGGCCTTCGACGTTGATCTGCCGGTTCCGGAACAGCTCGAAGTGGTCTTCCGCGAAGTCGGTGCCGACGACGCCGACCATGTTGACCGGGCAAAAGAAGCTGGCGGACATGGAGGCGTGGGTGGCCGAGCCGCCGAGCGCATCGACAACTTCGCCAAAAGGCGTGCGCACGGAGTCGAGCGCGACGGACCCTACGATCGTGAGTTTGCTCATCATTCCCCTCGATAGTCTAGGCATGGCCCTGTTCGGGCAAACAGGGCCATTATAGCAAGGAA
>RCUH01002105.1_pt1 | contig 12493 bp, 9 predicted proteins | sample 2166191 | NCBI WGS metagenome assembly RCUH01 (sample SAMN09932848, study PRJNA488358) | compost metagenome | feature: garden; material: soil; isolation source: compost soil in an enriched community after 214 h of incubation | place: Germany: Experimental Botanical Garden Goettingen | collected...
GCCTTTGAATATTCATTTCCGTTTATTTCGGAAACAAAAACATCTAAAGATCCATACCCCAAATGTCCGTCTGACGAAAAATAAAGTTTATTATCTGCCGAAGCAAAAGGAAATTGTTCTCTCTTATCTGTATTGATTTGCGGGCCTAAATTCTTTGGAGTATCAAATGCTCCTTTGTTGATATTAACCGAATAAATATCAAAAGAGCCCAAAGATCCTGGCATATCTGAAGCAAAATATAATACTTTTTCATCTGCACTCAAAGCGGGATGCTCAACAGAATAATTCGGACTATTGAACGGAAGCGATGTAATATTTGCCCATTTTCCTTCGACCAATTCTGCTTTAAAAATCTGAAGATTGGAGATTTTTTTGTCGTCTTTTTTCTTCTTTCCGTTTTTAGAATTGTTTCTGGTAAAATACATCGTTTTGCCATCTTTTGTAAAGACAGCATTCGATTCGTGCATTCCAGTTTTTAATTCTTTAGCAAAATAATGAACGATAGAATCTGCTGAATTGATATTTTTTAAAGGAATCTCAACCAAGTTTAAATAGGTTTCGTTGTCCCATTTGTATTTTTTATCGAATAAACCAGGTTTTAATTTAACCCCTGCAAAAACTAGATCCTCTTTGTATTTAACTGCTCCAAATTCAGAATTTGGCGTATTTATAGCAAGGTTTTTAATTTCAAAACGTTTGCCTATTGCGGTAACATTTTCTAAAGTTTTAAGCTCCTTTTCAAAATTGGCAAGATCCTCAGAATTGGGTGATTTTGCAAAATACTCTTTCAAATTGGCATTTGCATCATCGTCTCTGTTTGTTGCTTTTAAAGTCTGCGCGTATCTGAAATAATATTCTCGGTCTAAATCATTATTATAATTTGAAACCAACAGACGATAATAACGCTGTGCCTTCACCAAATCATTTGTATAGAAATAAGAATCGGCTAGATTTTTTATGACTTCTTGCGAAGGCCTTTCGTCTGCCAATTTTTGATATAAAACAATAGCTTCGCTGTAATACGTTTTATCAAAAAAACGTTTTGCTCTAATCAATTCCTGATCCTGGGCATTTATAAACTGTATTGAAAATACGAATATAATAACGAGTAATTTTTTCATATTTTTCATTTTAGAAGAATCTTGGTGATTTATCGAATCCTTTTCCTAATAAGTCGAGATCGAACAACAGCATGATTTCGTGTGTTCCAGAATTAAACTGACCGAAATTTGTGAGCGTATAATCGTAAGCATACCCAACTCTCAATGTCGGTGTTACATTGATATTGAATAACGCACTTACCGAATCGTCAATTCTGTAGGCCACACCAAATTCAAATTTTTCATTATACAAAACATTAGCTGTAACGTCTAAAGTAATTGGCGCACCTTTTACAAATTTTGACATAAACGCAGGTTTCAATTTCAATTTATCATTGACTTTAAAAACATAACCTGCCGTCAAAAAAGTATGTATTTCCTCAGAACCAAAGGCATTCATTCCAGATTTTTCTTCAATGTATTTTGATTTCAGCAAATTGGGCACAGATAATCCAACATACAGATTATCTCTAAAATAGTAAGCTCCTACTCCAATGTTTGGCTTTGTTGCATTTATGTTTTCTGCAAAAGCTAAATCTGTCTGAGGATCTGTAAATTGAAAACCATTAAAATTGGTTTGCATAGATGCAAATCCCGCTTTTAAACCCAATGATAATTTATTTTGTCCACCCAATTTTAAAACGTACGCAAAATCGGCATAAACATTATTTTCTTTTTTGGCACCATCTCCAATATCATCTGAAACGAAAGAGATACCGGCTTCTATTTTGTCATTAATCGCTGTATGTCCAAAAAATGTAAATGTCTTAGGAGCACCATAAGCCCCAACCCATTGTGTTCTATACAATCCGCCAAAATTCATCATGGCTGGAATTCCTGTGGCATAGGCAGGATTGACAACACTCATATTATACATATAATGCGTGTATTCTGGATCTTGCTGGGCAGAAACGGATAAATAGAAAAGGAAATTTATAAGGAGTATTATTTTTTTCATTTGAAAATTATATTAAAATGTAAAAAGAGATTTATCGATTTAAATAAAGACGGCCTTGTTTTGGGGGTTTATTGTCTTTATTAAAATGCAGCACATAAAAATAAACTCCGTTGGGTGCGATACCACCTGCGATACCGCTCTTCTCATAATTTTTGCCATCCCAAGCTGGTTTACTATTATCTCCTTTATACATTCCATTTCCGTATCTATTATAAATTTCAAGTGTATAATTTGGATATAAAAATTCAATATCTTTTATCACAAACGAATCGTTTACACCATCTCCGTTTGGCGAAAATCCGTCTGGAATAAAGAATTCGTACTCAGCAACTTCACAATCCTGCAATGAGACTTTTACTTCTCTATAACTTTCAGACAAACATCTTGTTACTTCATTTAAATCATATCCATAATAAGTCGAATTATGGACTAGTAATGTGGTTGAAGGCAATAAATTTCCATCTACAGCATCATACCAGGCAACCGTTGACGAAACATTTGTTTTATTAGAAAGATCACTTATTTTCGGATTTGCTAATCCGCAAAATTCTGGTGTTTCTGTCATTTCTGGCGCTGGCGTATCGTATATAATTACTGAAACTTTGGCTGGTTCTGAGGTACAGCCCGCTGCAGAAGTTTCTCTAACGAAATAATCTTCTGTTTTTAAAACATAATCGGCTGCAAGCGGTGTCGTTGCGATTGCAGAATTATACCATTTATATTGTGATCCTTTTGGTTCTAAATTAGCAATTACGGCTTCATCAACTTTACAAAACTGCTGATCTGCAACAGTTGGCGCTGGCGGAATTGGATTTATTACAAAATCATCTGTAACATTGATTAAATCTACATCGCAATTTGTGATAGTATTAGTTAAATTCAGTAATGTTATTTTTGTGGCTCCTGTATTCAAAAGCAGTTCTGCAGGGATAATAAAATCTAATTTACCATTTGTAACTGCTTTTGTGATAGTTTGCACAGATGAAGAATTACTTTCAGACAACGTATAAGAAATACTGGCATTGGTTAAATTTCCTAATCCCGAAACAGCTACAGTAACTGGCTCATTCAAACAAAAATCATTAACTTTTGCAGTCACAGTTACAGCATTCGGTAACGGATTTATATATAAATTTCCTGCTACATTAGCCGAATTGGTACATTGAGGAGAAGGGTTTGTAATATTCGTTATGCTATAAATTGTAATTACTGATAGTCCGCTTCTTATATTTAGATTTCCTGGAATTGTAAAAGATGCTTTTCCATCAACAGCCTCCATTACAGCTGTTTCTCCCAGAGCAAGATTCTCTCCATTTATATTGTACCAAATACGATAAGTTCCATCAAGCAATTGAGGTGTTGTAAGCTGAATTGTCGCAGGCTCATTTTGACAAATCGGCAGCGAAGTCAATGCAGCATTAGTCAAACGTGGTAACGGGTAAATCGTTAAAATAGTTGAAAATGGACTAAAAATATTTACACATTTTCCTTTACTCGTAGTTGATACTATACTTGTAATAGTTATGGTATATTTACCTACTTGTCTAAAATAAGAAGACCGAATTGGAAAGTTAAATTCTCCATTCACAAAATTTCCTCTTACATTTTCAGATCCAGATGACCCTGGCCCTACAACACTAAAACTAACGTCGTATACTCCATTAGGAATAGAGTCTGGCCCTTGTGTAATTTTTGCCGAATACGTTGCTGTTGCAATTTCAGATTCGCAGATATCTTTACTAACTGCAATTTTTGATCCTGTAAAATCTAGTCTTTTTTCAAGAGTTATTTTTACGGTAGCTTCTTTATCAGGACATATATTATTGTCAGGAATTGCTAAAACTTTATAAATATAAGCATATTCTCCCGGCCCGTTGGTATCAAACAATTCTTGAAGATTAATATTATGATCTGTAGAAGAAGTTATTCCTATTCCTGTCCAAGTACCATCTGGGTCTTCATCAGTAAGCTGATCATTTAAATTTAAATCAGTGTATGCAGCTAAATCAGTACTTCCACATAAAAGCAAATTTTCTGCTTTTCCTTCTTTTGGAGCTATCAAAACTGTAACTTCAAGATTAGTCGATTTCTCGATTGGAGAGCAGGCAAGCACAGCAGGCACGGTATAAACAAAACGAAGCGTGGTTTTGGTTTTTATATCTCCAATCTTTATTGGATTTTCGGCAGGCTCTCCTGTAATGTAAGTAAATCTGCCGTTTGTATGTGGCCCCATAACTTCACTGTCAAAAGCTGTAAAAAGATTAAAAGAGTCATCTTCATTACAAACTGTCACTTCCGATCCAACCCCAACATATGCTCCTATGGTAATGGTAATTACAGCTTTACTATCTGTACATCCCGAAGTTGCAGGAGCTGTATAAGTATACTTGTAAGTTCCTCCTGCACGAATAAGCTGTGCGTTCAAAATACCAGTAGAAGGATTTAGTCCTCTTAAATTATTATTATCTGTCCATGTTCCACCAGGAACTGGAGAGCCTCCTAACAAAGAAAATAAATTTATGGATTGATAAATTGGGTTCGTAACATCACAAATTAATTCATTTGTATTATCATTACCGGCACATTGTGCAGTGAGTTTTGAAGAAATGAGGGTAAAAAAAATAAAAAAAAGTACAAAATGGTGGTAGCTAATGTAATTTTTTGTCATAGATGAAATTTTTGTTAAACATAAGAAAATATTTAACAAAAAAACTAATTTTTAGTAAACTTATTTTCACAAAAAAAAGACATAACTGCAATACAACACTGTAAAATAAGACTTTGCGATAACCTACAATTCAATATTTTTTATAGCTCATCCTCTAACTTAAATCTAAATTTAAGCACCAAGCTATTTCGTTCGACTTCTAGATCGACCCATACATCATCTTCTGATTTTAAAAGATTATTTATCTGCTGAAGACTATATTTATATGGTTGGGTCCTATTAATACTAACAATAATATCTCCTTTACGCAATCCGCATTTTTCAGCTGCAGAATTTTTACGCACATTCACTATTTCGTAAACAGGTTTAAGAGCAAATTTATATCTAAAATTATTGTCATTTTTATCCTTTTCCTGCAACTCATCCATAGAAGAAGCAACTCGTACCGTTTCTAAATGCACCGTTTCTTGCACCCATTGAAGTCCGTTGTGCTGAACCGTAATTCCACTCTTATTATAAGTAAACGGCTCTCCAAATTTGCTGTTCTTTTTTAAGTACAGTTTTTTTTCTCCATAATCTAAAACGAGGGTAAATCGTTTCAAAACTTCCCCTCCAACAGACCCAATACGTCCTGGAACCATCTTAACGTTACGAATCGAAATAGAATCGGGAAAAGAGACTATTGGTTTTCTAAAATCAAATTCATCAATAGAAAATTTATCTATTTTAGCACGATGCCCTTCAATGTCACCACTAAATCCTTTGCCTAAAAAATCAGGAAAGTTTTTATTTGGAAGTTTTATTTTATCATTGTCAAAAACCCAGAAAGCATCACTATTACCAATATCTATTAAAAGCTTTGCAGGAATTTCTTCATCATTAACTGTCGCTTTTGTCATTATATAAGGTTTTGCTCTTTCTATAGTTATCGGAACTACCTTAAATTGTTTATCTAATTTTGCCTGATACTTAGCACTTTTAGAATGAACCATTATTCTCTTTTTCTGATAATTTACTTCAACCAGATTATTTTTAAAGAATTTGTAACCGATAATTCCATTAACTGGAATCCCGATATGAGAAGACAAATTAAAACTTTGATCTAGGATAATAAAAACCGTATGGTCGTTTGATTTCAGACCATGTGTTTCTAGAATATTCTTTGTCGATTTTAAGCCCTCAATTTCTTCCTCGCTTCCAAGACCGCGAAGTTTGATTTTTACAACATTGTTAAAACTGACTTCCTGTTTTTCTTCCATACTAAACAGAATTGTTTCTTCGACACCAGAATCCAGCAGAAAATTTAGCTCTACACCATTTACTTTTATAGGAATAAAAATAAGGTTATTAATAAGTTTGAAAGGAACTGTAGCCTTTGTTGCATTGTTTTCCAATAAAAAATCGCCTTGTCCAAAAAGCAAAAAAGGTAAGAATAACCCAAAAAACAACACTATATATTTTTTCATTGACAATATTTTATTATAAAATTAGTAAATATATTTATTATTGTTACATTTTTAGAAGTACCCTTATTATTTACGTTAAATACGAAAAAAATATGCAAATTTGCACTTCAATAATTTATACTCATGCCGACAATTTCACTCAAGGGAAAAAACATGCCCGAATCTCCGATACGCAAGCTGGCTCCTTTTGCTGATTTAGCAAAGAAAAAAGGACACAAGGTGTATCACTTAAACATTGGTCAACCGGATATCAAGACTCCGGAAGTGGCCATCGAGGCGGTAAAAAATATTGATTTAACTCTTATAGAATACAGTCCGTCTGCCGGATATGAAAGCTATAGAAAAAAATTAGCTCATTTTTACCAGCGCCAAAATGTAAACGTTAACACAGAAGACATCATTGTTACAACTGGTGGTTCTGAAGCCTTACTTTTTGCACTGGCCACAATTACAGATCCTGGAGATGAAATTATTATCCCAGAACCTTTTTATGCTAATTATCATGCGTTTGCTTCTTCTACAAGTGCAACTGTAGTACCTCTTGTTTCTACTATTGAAACAGGATTTGCTTTGCCAAGTATTGACGAAGTTGAAAAGCTTATAACATCAAAAACAAAAGCCATTCTGATTTGCAATCCTGGAAATCCGACTGGATATTTATATTCAGAAGCAGAAATTAAACAACTTGCTAGTTTAATTAAAAAACACGATTTATACTTAATCGCAGATGAAGTGTATCGTGAGTTTTTGTATGATGGCGACGATGTGCACTTTTCTGTAATGAATTTAGAAGACGTACAGCAAAATGTAATCATGGTCGATTCTGTTTCTAAACGTTACAGTATGTGTGGAGCAAGAATTGGCTGTTTGGTAACTAAAAACAAAGACGTTTTGGCAACTGTAATGAAATTTGCTCAAGCACGTCTGAGTCCGCCAACTATTGAACAGATTGCTTGCGAAGCCGCAATAGACACACCTCAAAGTTATTTTGATGAAGTAATTGGCGAATACAAAGAACGTCGTGATACTTTAATCGCTGAATTAAATAAAATTGATGGCGTTGTGGTAACTAAACCAAAAGGTGCCTTTTATTGTATTGCAGAACTTCCGATAAAAGATTCAGATGATTTTGCGCAATGGCTTCTTGAAAGTTATGATTTAAATGGCGAAACAGTAATGATTGCTCCTGCTAAAGGCTTCTATTCAACTCCAGGCATGGGACTAAATCAAGTTCGTATTGCTTATGTTTTGAATAAAAAAGATTTGATTACTGCTGTAAACATTTTAAAGGAAGCTTTATTGGTTTACAACAACAGATAATCAATTCATTATAATACACTTTAAAAAGGCAATAACGTTTTTCGTTGTTGTCTTTTTAGTTTTTAATAATAGTATTTATCTTCAAATTTTAAATTATATCCAAAAAGGAGTAATTAAATCCTAAAAACCATAGAAAAGGTTTCCTATTTATTAATTATCTTTACCGCCTTAAAAAGATATACCACATTATAATAGTAGTTCTTAATGATAAATAACGAAGATTTTTTAGACGAAATTGGTGACAGTCATTTCAGCAGTAATGCAAAAAACCCTTTAAGAGAGGATGCTTTTGATATCACTGATGAAGAAAAAATAGAAAAAATTAAAAAAGATGTCGAAAACATTCTACAAACATTAGGAATGGATTTGACAGATGACAGCATTAAAGGAACTCCAAATCGAGTTGCAAAAATGTTTGTAAAAGAAATTTTTGGAGGTCTTAACCCTGCAAAACAGCCAAAAGCTTCTACTTTTGACAACAATTACAAATATGGTGAAATGCTTGTAGAGAAAAACATCACGGTTTATTCTACTTGCGAACACCATTTACTGCCAATCATTGGGCGTGCTCACGTTGCTTATATCTCAAGCGGGCGTGTTATTGGTTTATCAAAAATGAACCGTATCGTTGAGTATTATGCAAAAAGACCTCAAGTACAAGAGCGTCTTACAATGCAGATTGTTCAAGAATTACAAAAAGCTTTAGGAACAGAAGATGTTGCCTGTGTTATCGATGCAAAACACCTTTGCGTAAATTCTCGCGGAATTAAAGATATCGAAAGCAGTACAGTAACTTCTGAGTTCGGCGGAAAATTCAAAGATCCTCAAACGAAAAGAGAATTCTTAGACTATATTAAACTAGACACTCAGTTCTAATTATACAATATTTCTATTATATTTATAATCTAGCCCTGATGGAAGCGGCATCCTTTTATGGTCTCGTTTTTGAGCGAGATAAAAGATACAGCGTACAGCAGGAATAGCTTATAAAAAAAATCAACTAAAAAATATGCCACTATATAACAGTCAACCGCTCAAAATATACAATTCGCTTTCTGGCGAAAAAGAAGATTTCAAACCCATCCATGATGGAAACGTTGGAATGTATGTTTGTGGACCTACCGTATATAGTAATGTCCATTTAGGAAACGTGAGAACTTTTATGTCTTTTGATGTAATTTTTAGATATTTTCTTCATTTGGATTATAAAGTTCGTTATGTTCGAAATATTACTGATGTTGGACATATTGTGGATGATGTTGATGAAGGTGAAGATAAAATTGCTAAAAAAGCACGTTTGGAGCAATTAGAACCTATGGAAGTAGTACAGCGTTATACTGTAGATTTTCATAATATTCTAAAAGCGTTCAACTTTTTACCGCCAAGCATCGAACCTACAGCAACAGGGCACATTATTGAACAAATCGAAATTATTAAAAAAATTATCGATAAGGGAATTGGCTATGTTGCCAATGGATCAGTATATTTTGATGTTGTAAAATATAACGAAACCAACAATTACGGCATACTAAGCGGTAGAAATATCGATGATATGCTTGCAAATACTCGTGATCTTGACGGACAATCTGACAAAAGAAATCCGCAAGATTTTGCGCTATGGAAAAAAGCAGAACCAGAACATATCATGAGATGGCCTTCTCCTTGGAGCGATGGTTTTCCAGGATGGCATCTAGAATGTACTGCAATGAGCACCAAATACCTTGGCAATCATTTTGATATTCACGGAGGCGGAATGGATTTAAAATTCCCTCACCACGAGTGTGAAATTGCCCAAAACGAAGCATGCACTGGCCAAGCTCCAGTAAATTACTGGATGCACGCCAACATGCTTACCCTAAACGGAAAGAAAATGGCAAAATCGACTGGAAACAATATTCTTCCAGGCGAGATTCTTAGCGGAGATAATACTATTCTAAGCAAACCATTTTCTGCTTCAGTAACTCGTTTTTTCATGCTTCAAGCACACTACAGAAGTATTTTAGATTTTTCTGACGATGCAATTGTCGCTGCCGAAAAAGGATACAAAAGATTAATGGAAGCTCTAGATGCTTTACCAAATATTACCGCAGGAAATTCCAGCTCAATAGATTTCGCAGCATGGAAACAACTTTGCTACGATGCAATGAATGATGATTTCAATACGCCAATTCTAATTGCGCAATTATTCGAAGCTGTTCGTTACATCAATTTACTAAAAGATGGCAAAGAAACGATTTCTGCTGATGATTTAGCCGATTTCAAAACAGCTGTAAATGCTTTTGTATTTGATGTTTTAGGACTTAGTGATGATAAAGCCGCAGATGGAGACAGTGACAAATTAGATGGTGTGGTAAACATGCTTATCGGAATGAGAAATCAAGCCAGAGCAGACAAAAACTTCGCGCTTTCTGACCAGATTCGCGACCAATTAATCGCATTAGGAATCCAGCTTAAAGACGGAAAAGAAGGAACTACGTTTAGTATTCAATAAAAAAAGTGAACACCGACCACTGAACTAACTGATACAAAAAAATATGTTTTCAAAAATTCTAATATATCCATTTGTATTGCTAGTTCGTTTTTATCAAACTGCCATTTCGCCGTTTACACCAGCTGCCTGTAGATTTGAACCGACTTGCTCGACTTACATGATTCAGGCGCTGCAAACTCACGGACTATTTTACGGTGGATTTTTAGGAATTAAACGCATCTTAAGCTGCCATCCTTGGGGAAGAAGCGGTTATGATCCTGTGCCAGAAAAGAAATGCAATCACAAACATTAACCTTTTAGAAAGCGGCACTTTACATTAAATATTTATTTTTACAGTATATAAAAACATTTATACATGACACACGCCTTAAATTTAGTTTGGAATCCTTCTGAGGGAATCAACTTAGGATTTTTTATGATTCGCTATTACAGTTTAATGTTTGTAATAGCTTTTGGTTTAGGATGGTTCCTAATGAAAAAGATTTTCGAAAGAGAAAACGAGTCAATTGAAAAATTAGATTCTTTATTTGTTTGGACAGTTCTTGCAACTTTAATAGGAGCACGTTTAGGTCATGTTTTCTTTTACGATTGGGAATATTTCAGAAATCACTTACTTGAAATTTTCCTTCCATTTAAATTCGAACCAGAATTTCAATTTACAGGTTTCCAAGGATTAGCAAGTCACGGAGCAGCTATCTCAATTATTATTGCCATGTACTACTACAGTAAAAAAATATTAAAACGTTCTTTATTGTGGATTTTAGATCGTGTTGTAATTCCTGTTGCAAGCGGCGCCATCTTTGTTCGTCTTGGAAATTTCTTCAATTCTGAAATCATTGGCCACGAAACTTCTTCTTCTTTCGGAATTCGTTTTCTTCATGACACATTCAGTAAAGCCGAGGCGGTGCAAAAAACAGGCATTGCAGATCCAAAAGAAGCTTATAATGCAATAGCAACAGATCCAAAGTTTGCAACATTATTAGCAGAAGTTCCTTCTAGACATCCTACGCAATTATACGAAGCATTTTGCTATGTATTTGTTTTCGCCATTTTATTCTTTTTATACTGGAAAACAAATGCAAGACTTAAATCTGGCCTTTTATTTGGATTATTTTTAGTCTTATTATTCGCTGTTCGTTTTGTTGTAGAGTTTGTAAAAGAAAGTCAAGGGGGTTTTGAAAGCGAATTAGGCTTATTATCGACAGGACAATGGTTAAGCATACCATTTATCATTATTGGACTTTTCTTTATCATAAGAGCACAGAGAAATCCTTTAGCGGAATCATAAAATTATTTCAATCAAAATAAAAAATGCCCAATATCTAGCGTATTGGGCATTTTCTTTTTATAATTGATACGAAATACCAAATTCAATATTCTTTGTATTATACCCTGCATTACTGCTTCCTAAACCAGCATTAGAAACATGCCTTACACTTGGACGAACATCAAACTGAAATTTATCATAACTTGCAGTGAAACCGACCGCTAAAACATCGGCAAAAGCAAAACCATCAGACATTCGCTCTGTTTCTGTATCTGTAATCATAGGACCAATACTCCCTAAAACATAAAATGAAAAAACACCACCAACAGGTTTACGAACTAAAAAGCCACAATTAAGCACATATTCACGAATATCTTTTAAACGTGTATACTCATCTCTTTTTTGCTGATAATTCGGCGTTTCAGGCTTAACAAAATAGAAATTCAACAATTGATGCTCAGCAAAATTAACCTCAGGTTGAACTAAAATCTGATATTGAAAACGTTTTGTTTCTTTTACCTTGTAATATATCTGAACTTTGTAAAAGTGATTTGTAAAAGTATAATTCCTATTATTAAATTCACTTCCAAAACCATAATTAAACCCCAAAGAAAAATGTGAATTACGCTCTTGTGCAGTCATTTTTACAGCTAGCACAAAGAGCAAGCTCAAAAGTAATTTTCTTGTCATAAATCGTCTTAAAATTCCATTTAAATATAGCACAAAAAAAGATCCAGCTTACGCTGGATCTTTTTTATATAATTAAAACAGTAATTATGCTTTATTATGCTTGTCTTCGATTGTGTGTTTCTCATCACTAGAAATCGTATCAACCAATACTGGAGTAGCGATAAATAATGAAGAGTAAGTACCAACGATAATACCAATTAACATTGCGAAGATAAATCCTCTGATAGATTCTCCACCGAAGATAAACATCGTTAACAATACAATGATCATCATTAATGAAGTATTCAATGTTCTAGATAATGTAGTATTAATAGAAGCGTTTACGATATCTTCGAAACTTCCTTTACGGTTTCCGATGATAAACTCTCTAACCCTGTCAAATACAATTACCGTATCGTTCATAGAGTATCCTATTACAGTTAAGATCGCAGCGATAAAGTGCTGATCCATTTCCATGTGGAATGGCATGAATTTGTAGCATAAAGAGTAAATTCCTAATACAAAGATTACGTCGTGCGCAACAGCTGCAATCG
>RCUH01002113.1_pt1 | contig 12466 bp, 10 predicted proteins | sample 2166191 | NCBI WGS metagenome assembly RCUH01 (sample SAMN09932848, study PRJNA488358) | compost metagenome | feature: garden; material: soil; isolation source: compost soil in an enriched community after 214 h of incubation | place: Germany: Experimental Botanical Garden Goettingen | collected...
CTTCCAGTATTCCCCCGAGAGCTTCAGCAGCACAGAGGTGGAGTTCGCGGTGGAGGTGTGTGACGCCGTCATCGACGAGTGGCGCGCTGCCTCCCGCCCCATGATCCTCAACCTCCCCGCCACGGTCGAGGTGAGCACCCCCAACGTGTTCGCGGATCAGGTGGAGTGGTTCTGCCGCCACCTCAAGGCGCGCCCCGAGGTGAGCATCTCCATCCACACCCACAACGATCGGGGCTGCGGGGTGGCCGCCGCCGAGCTGGCGGTGCTGGCGGGGGCCGATCGCATCGAGGGCACCCTGCTCGGCAACGGCGAGCGTACCGGCAACATGGACATAGTCACCATGGCCATGAACCTCTACAGCCAGGGCATAGATCCCGAGCTGGATCTCGCTGACATGGATGCCATAGTGGCGACCGTGGGGGCCTGCACCCAGATTGCCCTGCACCCGCGCCACCCCTATGCCGGCGAGCTGGTCTACACGGCGTTTTCCGGCAGCCACCAGGATGCGATTCGCAAGTCCCTGGCGGCCGAGAAGCCCGATCCCTACTGGGATGTGGCCTATCTGCCGATCGACCCCGCAGACCTTGGCCGCAGCTACGAGGCGGTGATCCGCATCAACAGTCAGTCCGGCAAGGGGGGCGTCACCTATCTGCTGGAGCGCGACCTTGGCCTGCAACTGCCGCGCTGGCTGCAGATCGACTTCAGCCGCCGGGTACAGGCGCAAGCCGAGGCGAGCAGCAGCGAAATCAGCCCGGAGCAGATCCGCGCCCTGTTCGAGCAGCACTACCTCGAGCCGGTGCACGGTTATCGCATCGGCCGCTTCCAGCTTGGCCACGACAGCCAGGAGACACTGCGCCTCGAGCTGCAGACCCCGGACGGCAGCTTGCAGCTCTGTGGTGAGGGGGAGGGGGCCATCACCGCCCTGGTCAACGGCTGGGAGCGTCAGACCGGCATGCACATAGACGTGCTCGACTACTCGGAACATGCCCTCTGCGCCGGCACCGAATCCCGCGCCGCCGCCTATGTGCTGCTGAGCGTCGACGGAGTGCGCATGTGCGGGGTGGCCATAGGCCGCGATGTGGTCAACGCCTCCTTGCAGGCGGTGATCAATGGCGCCGCCCAGATCCGCGCCCTGCGCCAGAGTGCATGAGGGGCGGGCGTGTCGAGGGTAAGGCCAGCCCCTTGAAGGACGTCCTCCACACCGCCTGTGCCAGGGGGTAGCCGGCAGCAACAGGGCGGCGCATAGTGGAAAATGGTACCTGGATCCCTTCAGCACTGTGCTGAGGGGATTGTTTTTTATGGAAAAATCGGCTCACAATACGAGCGCCGTGCGGCCAGGATTGGCCTTGCGGTTCATTGGGTGCTGGCGGCTGAGTGCAGCCGCCAGGGATAGAGGCAATGCAGGTTTGGAGCCATAACGATGATGAAGACTCCCCTCAGGTTATCCGTACACCCCGCCAGGTTCTTCTCGCTCTCCCCTGGTCGCCGCCTCGCCCTGCTGAGCCTGCTCTGCCTGTTGCTGCTGACGGGGGGCCTGGATGCCGCGAGCTTCGAGCGCCTGCCCGAACATAACCTCTACACCATCGGCGCCCTGGCCGAGGCCATCAATGTGCTGACCCTGCTGTTCATGTTCTGGGTGGTGCAGTGTGCCCAGATCTCGAACCGGACCTACCTGTTTCTCTGCGCCGGTCTGGGGAGCTGGCTGGTGTCGGGGACCATAGATCTGGTTGACGAGGCCTACTTCCAGCCCTGGTGGCTCTCCACGGTGGAAGACAGCCTGCGCACCCTCGGCATGCTGGCCACGGCCTGGGGCGTGCTGCTGATGGTGCAACAGATGTATGGCGTCCAGACCCGGCTGGCCTCGCTCGCCATGTCCGACGAACTGACGGGTCTTTCCAATCGCCGCGCGTTTCGCGCCGTGCTGGAAACCCATGTGGATCAGGGGACGCCGCTGCTGCTGCTGGATCTCGATCACTTCAAGCAGATCAACGATCGCTACGGCCACGGCATAGGTGACAATGTGCTGCAGGAATTCAGCGCCTTGCTGTGTCAGCACTGCCCGCCGGATGGGGTGGTGGCGCGCCTGGGGGGCGAGGAGTTCGCCATCTGGCTGCCCGGCATGTTGAGCGACAAGGCCCAGGCACTGGCGGAGCAGATAAGAGCCGCCACCGAGGCTCTGGTCGCCTGCGAGGAGATAAGGTTCACCGTGAGCATCGCCGTCGGCATAGGCCAGGCGGGGGAGGCGGTCGAGGCGCTGGTCAAACGCACCGATCTCGCGCTCTACCGGGCCAAACACCTGGGGCGCAACCGGGTCGAGCTGGCGTGATGACGCCAGGGGATGCCGCAGCCCCGGGCCCCGGCCGCTCTGCCGCCTTCAGATTGCCCGCGCCATCCACTACAATGGCCACCTGTTTGCATTCGGGGCCCCTCATCCGGCATGAGGGGCCCGCACTTTATCGGAAGCCCTCATGATCCCCTCTCGCCCTTTGTCTTTCTCCCCCTGGCGCCTCTGCGCACTGCTGGCTGCCGCCGTGCTGGCGGGCTGCGCCAGTGAACCGACACCCCCTACTCCTACTGTCGAGGAGGCCGCCGCCATCGCCAAACAACCCAAGGCGATGCAGCCGCGCAAGCCTGCGGACATGAAGAGCCGCATAGTGCGCTTCCTGCCGCGCCAGGTACAAGACAAGCCGGGCTGGGCCAACGACGTGGTGACGGCGCTCAGCACCCAGGGGCTGACGGTGAACGATCACAATGTCTGCTCAGTGCTGGCGGTGGCGGAGCAGGAGGCCACCTATCAGGCCGATCCCGTGGTGCCCGGCCTTGGCAAGATAGCCTGGAAGGAGATCAACGCCCGGGCCGCCAAGCTGCTCATCCCCGAGTTCGTGGTGCGCACCGCCCTCTCCATCAAGTCCCCCACGGGAAAATCCTACGCCGCGCGCATAGATGCCCTTCGCACCGAGCGGGAGATGAGCGAGATCTTCGAGGACATGATAGGGGCCGTGCCCATGGGCAAGCAGCTCTTTGGCAACCTCAACCCGGTGCGCACCGGGGGCCCCATGCAGGTGAGCGTGGCCTTCGCCGAGGCCAACGCCCGCGGCTACCCCTATCCCGTCAAGGAGTCCATCCGCCACGAAGTCTTTACCCGCCGGGGCGGCATCTGGTTTGGCACCAAACACATCTTCGGTTATCCCGCCGACTACCCGGACACCCTCTACCGTTTCGCCGACTTCAATGCGGGCTGGTATGCGAGCCGCAACGCCGCCTTCCAGGCCGCGGTGAGCCGGGTCAGCGGCAAGCCCCTGGCCCTGGACGGGGATCTCGTTCGCTACGACTCCGACCTGCCCGGCAAGACGGAGCTCGCGGTGCACAGCATCGCCAGCCGCGTCAACATGAGCAAGCAGGCCATCCACCAGAGCCTGCTCAAGGGAGACAGCAGCGACTTTGCCCAGACCGACCTCTATCACAGGGTCTTTACCCTGGCCGACAAGCAGGCGGGCAAGCGGCAACCCCGCGCCGTGCTGCCCGGCATCCAGCTGAAAAGCCCCAAGATCACCCGCAACCTCACCACCGCCTGGTTTGCCAAGCGGGTGGATGACAGGGAGCAGGCCTGCGTCAGAAAGATGGCGACGATTAGATAACTCGGGTTTTACTTTGGAAGGGGGTTTCAAAGCTGGTTGCCACTGTTAATGGCAACCAGTTGACATGATTAATAGGCTCTCCAGCGGAAGCCCTTTGCTTGCATGCAATCAGTGATGACTGCGTTTTTTTCTTCGTCAGAAATATTGTTTAGCCGGATCTCATACTTGCATTGAGAAAATGCAGTGAGAGTATCATCGTGTGACACACCTTCTTTTTTCCATGTCGGCTGCGGGTCAGATGCGCAGGATGCGACTAGCATACTCATGCTGGCAACTGCCGCTATTACCGACGTTTTTTTAATATTCATTAATCAACTCCCTTTGAATAGATGGTGTTTTGGTTTGTGGTTTTTGTTGAAAAAATCATGAAGGCCATGACTGTGTTATGCATCTAGGTGTTTATTCGAGTGGTGTAATCCCCCGGCATGTCGGGTATCCGCTGCATCCCCAGAACTGATTGCCTCTGTTTTCTCCCCGGCTGGCGGTACGCAAGACCATGGCATTGCCACATCTGGGGCAAGTCGGACTTTGGTTACCGAGCGGTTGGGCGGTGACAGGGGAGGGCGCGGCCCCCTTTTCGTCAGGCACTGCCGGGGCGGTTAACGGCTTGCGTGGCGATTCGCCGTGACGCGCCTTCAGCTGGGCCACGTGTTGTCTGTGGGTCTGCCAGTTGGCTGCCAGCCGTCCCTGCTGGATGGTCTCGACCACTCGGGTGACCTCGGCCGGGGTCAATACCTGGGTGGTTTTTCCTTTGATATGGCGGATCAGCCCGCGGTTCATCACGTTGTCCGGCATGGGGGTCTTGAAGGTGCAGTCGCCAATAAAGTAGATGACGGAGTGGAGTTGATGATCCGCTACCCCCAGCAGGGATTTGAGGGTCATCATGTGCAGGTGGTTCTGGTGCAGGGGATTCTGGAAGCTGTGCTTGCGGCGATAGATCTGCTGGGTCCAGCTTTTATGAGCCGGATTGCCGAATATCCAGCCTTTCATGTTCTTGGTCTCAATCACGAATATCCCGAAGCGGGAGACGATCACATGGTCAATCTGGGTGCTGCCCTGAGGGATGGGCAGGGTCACATCCTTGAGCAGGTGATATTCCCGCTGGTCGAGAAAGAGCCGGATGCTGAGGTTGATAAACCACTCCCCGATCATGCCCTTGAACCAGGGGCTTTTGACTAGCGTCGCCAGCAACAGCAGTGGCAGCAGATACCAGAGCTGGCCGAGCAAGGGGTAAATAACGGCAAAGAAGTCCATTTCATGTCTCCATGATGCCAACTGTTCGAGTGACGGTATCGCTAGAAACTCATCGCCAGCCCGATGGAGTAGCCGCTGGTGTTGTGGCTGAACATATAGCGGGCCACCAGCCGGGTGCGGGTGATGAAGATGTCGTACTTGCTGCTGTCGAGCTCGAACCCGAGGCCCAGGGAGTTGAGGCTGTTGAAGCCGAGCAGGCCTCGTTGCTCTCCCAGGTATTCGGTTCTGGCCCCCTCCAGCACATAGCGCAGCGGGCGATCCAGCAGGGTCCAGGTGAAGAGCGGAGCCCGGCGGCGCAGGTAGAGGCCGAGGTTCTCCGCCTCGGCCTGGCCGGTGATGCTGTCGGCGGTGCCGGTGAAACTCTGCAGGTGCTGATAGGAGTAGCGCAGCTCGACATCTATGTCCTGTGGCTTGGAGAAGAGCTCGTAGTCGAGCATCAGGGATCCCCCCAGGCCATACACATTGAGCCGGCCGCCGTCGAGGAAGTCGAGGTTCCTGCCCGTCCTGTGCTGGATCAAGGCGGCGCCGATGCGCAGATCGCTCGCCACTGTGCCCAGGGTGAAGTTGGCGATGGGGCGCAGCACCAGGTTGCCGCCAAAGCGGTCACGGTGCAGGCTGAAGTCCCAGCCGATGCCGCCGGTGGCGCTCAGGCTGTTCCATTTGGTGGGGATGGTGCGGGTCTCGTTGCCGTCGGTGAACACGAACTGGGGATCGTAGCGGCTGTAACCCAGGGTGCCCTCCAGATAGATGGGGAAGCCCTCGCTCATGGTGGCGCCGCCGCCGAGCTGGGTGATGGTCAGGGCCGAGCTTTCGTTGGTGCCACCCCCTATGTCCAGGTTGCTGGCGGTGATGTCCGGCACCACAGTGAAGCTCATCAGGGAGACGACCGCATTGGCCCGCTGCTGAACCAGGGTCCCGTCATTGGCCTGAGCGGCCTGGCTGAAGAGCCCGAGCCCGCTCAGCAGAAGCATGCTTGCATGAAGATAAGAAGAGGGGGGATGCGCCATACCTAGCTCCGTGGACCTCCTCGTCCACTGAGGAGTCCTTACACTGTAACGGTTTTTCTGGCGCCATGGCAGCCCGGCTCAGTGCCAACTGACTATATTCTTTGCGGTTTTGCGGCTAAGGCCCAAGGGGACTCCCGGGGCGAGATCACCTTGCCGCCAGCGTACCGGGCTGGCGGGGCCGGATGACGGAGTATCCACATAAATGGCAGACATTAATTTATTGTTCAGTTCCCCGGGTGTATAACGGGCCTCCCGCAGGAACTTATGGGGGTGGTACCAGGGAGGGGTGGCCAGACCGGGCCTTTGGGCCGTCATGACGGATGCGCATTACGTTGATGGGAGTCATACCAGATGCAGGACATGCTGCTTGCCATATGGCATCAGGACTTTGAGCAATTAATACAACTGCAGGCGGTCGGTCTGCTCGTCACCTGTCTGGTGGTGATCCTCTTTCTCGAATCGAGCTTCGTCTTTTTGCCGCTGCCGGGGGACAGCCTGGTGCTGCTGGCCGGTGGTCTGGTGGGCATGGGAGTGCTCGGGCCCGAGGTGGTGTTCCTCTATCTGCCCCTGGCCGCCGGCGTCGGCAGCGTGATGGCGTATTGGCAGGGCCATGCGCTCCATGGTACCCGCTTCATGGGCCAGGTGGAGCGGGTGATCCCGGAAGGCAGCCTGCCCCGCGCCTCCCGACTGCTCGAACGCTATGGCTTCTGGGCCATGTTCGTCTCCCGTTTCATCCCCTTCGTCAGGGTACTGACGCCCATGCTGATGGGGATCTCCCGCCTGAACCTGCTGCGGGTGGCCATGACCAGCTTTGCCAGCGCCTTCCTCTGGGCCCTGGCCCTCAGCATGGTCGGCAAGTTCATGATGGCGACGCCGCTCTTGGCCGATCATCACGAGCTGTTGACCAAGTGCCTGCTGGTGACCTCCTTCGCCCTCTTCGTCATCGCCGTGGCCGCCATCGGCATGCGGCTGCTCAAGCGCTCGACCAAGAGAGCGCGCTAAGCACAGGGATATAGGGGGAGGGGCCTGCCCCCTGTCCCTTGTCCCCAAGCCGCCCGTGTCAGGCGGCTCGCCCCGGTAGCGTAAAAATACAGGCCATTTGAGGCGGAAATCCTGATGCCTATCTGTTACACTTCGCGCCCGCCATTTTCCGGCTCATCTTCTGACGTGATGTCAGACCCAGCCGTCCTTGGCCCCAAGCCTCGCCGAGGCCGTGCCACATGCCGGCCCAGGCCACTTAAGCCAACTACAGCTCAGCTGGAACACAGGAACCCATTATGAGATTTGAATCGTTCGATTTTGCCCCCGAGATTTTGCGTGCCGTCTCAGAGTGCGGTTATCAGGAGATGACCCCTGTGCAGCAGCAGGCGATCCCGACCATACGCCGTGGCAGCGACGTGCTGGCCAGCGCCCAGACCGGGACCGGCAAGACGGCGGCCTTTGCGCTGCCCATACTGCAACGTCTGGTGGATAACCCGGCCCCGGCCCAGCCTTCCAACGCCCGGGTGCTGATCCTGACCCCGACCCGCGAGCTGGCTGCCCAGGTGGCGAGCAACATCAACGACTTCGCCAAGTATCTGGACATCAGCGTGCTGACCCTGGTCGGTGGTGGCAAGCAGGACGTGCAGGCCCGCAAACTCAAGGCCGGTGCACACATCATAGTGGCGACCCCGGGCCGCCTGCTCGAGCACCTGACCGCCTGCAACCTCAGCCTCTCCGGTGTCGAGACCCTGGTGCTGGACGAAGCGGATCGCATCCTCGACATGGGCTTCAGTGCCGATGTGCAGCAGATCCTGCAGGCTGTGAACAAGACCCGTCAGAACCTGCTCTTCTCCGCCACCTTCTCCGACGCCGTGAAGAAGCTGGCCAACCTGATGCTGGACAGACCCCAGATCATCAGCGTCAACAAGCAGAACTCCACCGCAGACACCGTCAGCCACACCGTCTATCCGGTGGAGCAGAAGCGCAAGCGCGAGCTGCTCTCCGAGCTCATCGGCAAGCAGAACTGGCAACAGGTGCTGGTGTTCGCCAGTACCCGCGAGAGCTGTGATGTGCTGGTGGAAGAGCTGAACCTCGACGGCATCAAGTCCGCCGTGGTCCATGGCGAGAAGGCCCAGGGCAGCCGTCGCCGCGCCCTGCGCGAGTTTATGGAAGGCAAGGTACGGGTGCTGGTCGCCACCGAAGTGGCCGCCCGTGGTCTGGACATCCCGGATCTGCAGTACGTGGTCAACTACGATCTGCCCTTCCTGGCGGAAGATTACGTCCACCGCATCGGCCGTACCGGCCGCGCCGGCAAGAGCGGCATGGCCGTCTCCTTCGTCAGCCGCGAAGAGGAGCGCACCCTGCTGGAGATCGAGGCGCTGATCGGCCAGAAGATCCGCCGCATCATGGTGCCGGGCTACGAGGTGAGCAGCCGTGACGAGCTGATCAAGCAGTTGCAGGAGCGCCGCCGTTTCGGCAAGCGCCCGCAGCGGGAAGACAACGCCGCCGCCCAGGTAATGGCCGAGGCCAAGCTGCAGGGCCAGCGCCTCAAGCGTCTGGCGGCCGCCAAGAAGCCTCGCCAGTCGAAGTAAGCGGACAAGATGATGCAGGGGAGCCTTGGCTCCCGACTCAAGGCGCCGTTGGCGCCTTGATGCTGTTTACCGATCACCCAGAGGACGTGCGATGATCCCGCCAGTCAAGAACCCGCAAGATTACAATCAGGCCCTGCTCGACATGGCCACCCAGAGCCTGGCCGAGCTGGCCCGTACCGCAGAGCAGAAGGCGGGCAAGCGCACCCCGGCGCAAGAGAGCCACTTCCTCTGCACCTGGATGGCGGACTCCCTCAAGGAGAAGCGCTTCTCCCGCCTGGTGATGGAGGACTTGAAAGCCTGGGTGCAACTGGGCCGCACCCTGGGGGCCGGAGCCGATCTCAAGGGGCTGCTGTCGCGCATCGTCTGCCAGTACGGCCGGGCCATGGCCGAGCCCGGGCAGTTGGGCGCCAGGCTCGCCACCCTGGTCGCCGAACTGGAGAGCGCGGGTTGGCTGGTGTTTACCGACAGCGAACTGAGCGCCAAACAGCGGCTGCTGAGCCAGGGTCAATCCAGCCTGGTCATCTCGGCCAGCGAGTATCAGGGCCATATCGAGGGGGGAGAGCTGGTGAAGCCTCTTACCCTCTATGTGCGCGGGGATGAAAAACAGCTGGCCGAGGCAGCCTTCAAGCAGGGGCTGCTGCTGAGCCAGGGTGACAAGAAGGCCACCCTGGTCAAGCACCACAAGGCCTACCGGCTGGTGCCGGGCAATGCCCAGCCCGCCCTGGCGCTGCTGGCCGAGGGCTGAGCCTGATCGGGGCCCTGGTGCTCATGCCTCTCTCATTACCCCGGCCCTGTACCGGGGTTTTTTATGGCTGGCCGTCAGCGGGAATGGCGGCAGGGTGAGCTGACTCTGGTCCAGGGGGAGCGGCCCTCGTTACTTGCTGGGGGATCTGCCGCCCGCCATCGATTGAACCGCGCAGGCCATGGGCAGTGCCGGGTCAGCCTGGATGACTTTCAAGGGGGAAACATGGATCTGGAACAACTCAAACGGGAGCTGGAGCGATTTGGCAAACAGCATGACGAGGCGCAGCCATCCCGGGGCGGCAAGATGCTCAACATCACCCGTGACACCGGCGAACTGCTGGCGCTGCTGGTGCAGACGAGGGGCGCGCAGGCGGTGCTTGAGATAGGTACTTCAAACGGTTACTCCACCCTTTGGCTGGCGGAAGCGGTGAAGAGACTGGATGGCCGGGTCACCACCATAGAGCTGGACGAGAGTAAACGGGCCATGGCAGCCCTCAACTTTGAGCACGCCGGCCTCGAACCCTGGATTGATCAGCTGGCGGGGGAGGCCGGCAGCCTGTTACCCAGCCTGCCGACGGCGGGTTATCAGCTCATCTTCCTGGACTCTGATCGCCAGCACTATCAGGGATGGTGGCCCGAAATACTGCGCCTGCTTGCCCCTCGCGGCCTGCTGGTGGTGGACAATGCCATCTCCCATGAGAGCGAGATGCGGGGCTGGATGGCGCAGGTGAGGCGCGATCCCGATTTTCTGACCTCGCTGGTGCCGGTGGGCAAGGGGGAGTTTCTGGTGGTGAGACGCTAGGGCGCATCACCGAGAGTCAGGCATAAAAAAACAGCCCCGCAGATGCGGGGCTGTTTGCTTGGGGAGGCTTGGATGGCAGATTAAACGGCCAGGTAGTCCATGATCCCTTCGGCGGCCTTGCGGCCCTCGTAGATGGCAGTCACCACCAGATCCGAGCCGCGCACCGCATCGCCACCGGCAAACACCTTGGGATTGCTGGTCTGGAAGGCATGTTCGGCCTTCTCGGGGGCCTTGATGCGATCCCGGCTGTCGAGCTCGATACCGTGATCACGCATCCAGGGCTGGGGGTTGGGCTGGAAGCCAAAGGCCATCACCACAGCATCGGCTGCCAGCACCTGTTCGGAGCCCTCGATCACCACAGGATTGCGACGACCGTTGGCATCGGGCGCACTGAGCTCAGTGCTCACTACCTTGATGCCGCAGGTGCGGCCCTGGCCGTCCAGCTCAACGCCGACGGGTTGGAGGTTGAACATGAATTCCACCCCTTCCTCCTGGGCGTTCTTCACCTCCCGCTTGGAGCCCGGCATGTTCTCGGCATCGCGGCGGTAGGCGCAGATCACCTTGTCGGCGCCCTGGCGGATGGCGGTGCGGACGCAGTCCATGGCGGTATCGCCGCCGCCCAGCACCACTACCTGCTTGCCGGCGAAGTCGATGTAATCGGCCTGCGCCTTCTCAAAGCCCAGCAGCCGGTTGGCGTTGGAGATGAGGTAGGGCAGGGCGTCGTAGACTCCCGGCGCCTCTTCGTTGGCAAAGCCGCCCTTCATGTATTTGTAGGTGCCGACCCCGAGGAAGACGGCATCGAACTCGCCGAGCAAGTCGGCGAAGGTGACGTCACGACCCACTTCGGTCTCGAGACGGAACTCCACCCCCATGCCCTCGAAGATCTCGCGACGACGCTGCATCACCTCTTTTTCCAGCTTGAAGGAGGGGATGCCGAAGGTCAGCAGGCCGCCGATCTCCGGATACTTGTCAAACACCACAGGGGTGACGCCATTGCGCGCCAGGACGTCGGCACAGGCGAGGCCGGCGGGGCCTGCGCCGATGACGGCGACCCGTTTGTCGGTCTTCACCACCTTGGAGAGATCCGGGCGCCAGCCCATCTCGAACGCCTTGTCGGTGATGTATTTTTCGATGTTGCCTATGGTCACGGCGCCGAATCTGTCGTTCAGGGTGCAGGCACCCTCACAGAGTCTGTCTTGCGGGCAGACCCGGCCGCACACCTCCGGCAGGCTGTTGGTCTGGTGGGAGAGCTCCACCGCCTCCAGGATGCGTCCCTCGTTGGCCAGTTTCAGCCAGTTGGGGATGTAGTTGTGCACCGGGCACTTCCACTCGCAATAGGGGTTGCCGCAGTCGAGGCAGCGATCCGCCTGCATGCCGACCTGGGCCTGGTTGAAGGGCTCGTAGATCTCCACAAACTGGATCTTGCGGATCTTGAGCGGCTTCTTGGGCGGGTCGACCCGCTGGACATCGATAAACTGGAATACGTTCTGGCTCATAGGGTTCCCTCCTTATTGCGCCTGGATTCTGAGTTCTGCACTAGAGCGGCTGGTGTGACCAAGCAGGGACTTGACGTCGCTGGACTTGGGCTTGATCAGCCTGAACTTGGGCACATAGGAGTCGAAGTTGGCCAGTATCTCCTCGGCGCGCGAGCTGCCTGTCTCGTTGAGGTGCGCCGTGATGATGCCGCGCAGGTGCTCCTGATGGATGGCAAGGTCCGCCACGTCCAGCAGTTCCACCAGCTCGGGGTTGGTACGCTTGGCAAAGTTGCCGCACTCGTCGAGCACGTAGGCAAAGCCGCCTGTCATGCCCGCCGCGAAGTTGACCCCGGTGGTACCGAGTATGGTGACTATGCCGCCTGTCATATATTCACAGCCGTTGTCGCCTATCCCCTCGACCACCGCGAGGGCCCCTGAGTTGCGCACCGCGAAGCGCTCGCCCGCGGTGCCTGCGGCGTAGAGCTTGCCGCCGGTGGCGCCATAGAGGCAGGTGTTGCCTATGATGGCCGCCTCATGGGACTTGAAGGCCACGCCGACATGGGGTTTGACCACCAGCTTGCCGCCGGTCATCCCCTTGCCCACGTAGTCGTTGGCGTCGCCGGTGAGTATCATCTCGAGGCCACCGGCGTTCCAGACGCCGAAGCTCTGGCCTGCGGTACCGTTGAAGTGGACCCGCACCGGATCGGCGGCCATGCCCTGGTTGCCGTGACGCTTGACGATCTCGCCGGACAGGCGCGCACCCACAGAGCGATCCGTGTTGCGGATGTCGTAGCGGAACTCGCCACCGCTCATGTTTTCCACCGCCTCCAGCAGGTCGTCCACCATCTTGAGGTTGAGCGGGCCCTTGTCGAAGGTGGGGTTGTGTTGCTGGCTGAACAGGCTGGAGCCTGCCGGTGCCACCGGGCTCGCCAGTATGCCGGAGAGATCCAGCTTGGCCTGACGGGCGGTGAGA
>RCUH01002117.1_pt1 | contig 12430 bp, 9 predicted proteins | sample 2166191 | NCBI WGS metagenome assembly RCUH01 (sample SAMN09932848, study PRJNA488358) | compost metagenome | feature: garden; material: soil; isolation source: compost soil in an enriched community after 214 h of incubation | place: Germany: Experimental Botanical Garden Goettingen | collected...
CATCACCACTACCCTATTTATGGGACTTCAGATTTGTGCGAACCACCCGCAGATGACCTATTATCTGTTCATAGGATTAGGATTTTTGTTCCTTTCTGAATTGATAAGAGCCATCAAAGGGAAAATCGAATGGAAACATTTCTTGATTTCTACTGGAATCGTTGGATTCGCTGTCGTAATCGGTGTTGGAATGAACTCCCAAAGAATAATGGCAAACGCCGAATACGTGAAAGAAACCGTTCGTGGAAAGCAAATTCTTAATACCAATTCTCACACAGCCGGAAAATCCGGAATGGACAGAGAAAGCATCACATTATGGAGTTATGGAAAACTTGAAACCCTTAACTTATTCATTCCGAGATTGATGGGAGGCGGAAGTCAGGAAGAAGGTTCGGATAAAATGATGGAACGTGTGCAGGAATTGGCTCAGGAAAACATCAAATCCCAGCAGGAATACGAAATGATGATGAAAGGTTTCGGAAGCCTGACTTATTGGGGCGACCAACCGACCACATCAGGGCCGGCTTATCAAGGTGCGGTGGTTTGTTTCTTGGCAGTTTTAGGATTTTTCTTTGCCCGAAAAAAATACAGATATTGGATTTTAGGTGCGTCGATTTTGACGATTCTTTTGGCTTGGGGAAGCAATTTCTCGATTCTTACAGATTTTTTTATTGATTATGTTCTGCTGTACAACAAGTTCCGTGCGCCATCTTCTATTTTGGTGGTTGTGGAATTTTTGTTCCCGTTGATAGCCATTCTTGGATTGTATAGATTTTTCACCGATGATAGTTTAACTGAAGAATACAAAAAGAAAATTTTGCTTTATGTTTCTGGAACTGTTTTAGGAATTACATTGATTGTAATGGTTTTCGGAAAAGGAATTTTAGGTTTCTACACAGCAAATGAGAAGACTTATCTTCCACCATTCTTACTGGATTATTTGGTTGATGAAAGAGCGTCGATGTTCCAAGTTGACGCACTCAAAGCGATCATCTATGTTTTGATTACGGCTGGCGTTTTATTTTTAGGATTGAAGAAAAAACTGAACGTCAATATCGTTTTACTAATTATCGGATTCGTGAGTTTGTTTGACCTTTGGACGGTGAACAGACGTTATTTGAATGATGATAATTACGTTGATAAAACCTTTGCCGATTCTCCTTTCCAAACCGAAAATTCGGAATATTTGATGAGCAAAGCCGGAAACGATTCCTTTGTTCAAAGTCTTCTTCAACAGACCGAAGTTAATAAAGCGCTTCAAACGATTGCCGAAAAAGACAAAGACCATTATAGGATTTTCAACAATATTTTATCGACTTTCAGCGAGACAAATACTTCTTACTTCAAATCTTCAATCGGTGGTTATCACGCGGTTAAATTGAGACGATACGATGATTTAATCAACAAATATTTCTCGACAACTGACCAAGTAAAAACGGTCAGAATCCTGAATATGCTGAACACCAAATACTTCTTGGTGGGCGACCAGCAAAAACCGGAAATCACGCCAAATCCTGAAGCGAATGGAAACGCTTGGTTTGTTTCTGACATCAAATTCGTGGACAATCCAAATGAGGAACTGAACGAAACAGGAAATCTCGACACGAAAAAAATCGCTGTGATTTCTAAAGATGACAAAGCTTATTTCAATGGGAAAAATCTGGTAAAAGATTCTACAGCGTTTTTGGCTTTGAAATCTTATCAGCCAAACGAATTGTCTTTTGATTCGTCTTCGAAAACGCCTCAGTTGGCGGTGTTTTCCGAAGTTTATTATCCACACGGTTGGAATGTTTATTTGGACGGGAATAAAGTGGATTACATCAAAGCGAATTACCTTTTGAGAGCACTTTACGTTCCAGCAGGAAAGCATAAGATTGAAATGAAATTTGAACCAGCCGTTATCGAAACTGGAAAATTATTTTCTTTGATAAGTTTTGGATTGTTTGTTTTATTGAGTTTGATTGGGGTTTATTTTCTGTTTAAGGATTCTCGGAAACCTGAGGTTGCGGAAGCATAATCGAATTTAAATGAAAAAATTATTTGGAATATTTTGCGGTTTCTTAATTTTATCTTTAATCTTCTTATATATTATTTTCTTTAGTAATTATGTAATGCCTTGGAATAAAGATGAAGTCATAAAAACTACTTTAAAGTGGGGAGGTTTAAAAGAACTTCCCACAAATTCTGAAATTATTACTTTGGAAAAAAGAGGTTCAATATTTACTCGTCAATTTATTATTGAATTTGTAAGTTCTGAAAATGAAATTAAAAATTGGATAAAAAAGAGTAAAAGGCTAAAAAATAATCAACCAAAATCAGATACAAATAAAATGATTTACGAAATATATCCTGGGGAAGATGATTCTTTTGGAGGAAAAGTTGAGATTAAAAAAGACACTGTTAAAATAAATATGAGCTGGAGTTGATATTTTTTTTACTTCAATTTATTAAATACAAAAAAGCAACTCAAACCGAGTTGCTTTTCTTTTTTCCTTAGATTTGAAATTAGCAAAAAACTTTAAACCCAAATGAAAGAAATCTTAAAAACAAAAAGACTTCTATTAAGAGAATTAAATCCCGACGACGCTGAAAATTTCTACAAGCTAAACCTGAATCCAAATGTGATAAAATACACTGGAAATTCAGCTTTTAAAGATATTGATGAAGCAAAAGAATTTCTTGAAAACTATCAAGATTACAAACTCAACGGCTTTGGAAGATGGGCTGTGATTGAAAAATCAAATCACGAATTTCTTGGTTGGTGCGGTTTGAAATATGACCAGAATCTGGATGAAACCGATATTGGATTCAGATTTTTTGAAGAACATTGGAACAAAGGTTTCGCCACCGAAAGCGCACAAGCTTGTATTGATTATGGTTTCGAAAACTTAAATATAAAAACAATAGTTGGAAGAGCAATGTCAAAAAATGTTGCCTCAATCAAAGTTCTGGAGAAAATAGGATTGAGTTTTGACAAAGAATTTAATTTTGATGAAAAGAACAAAGGTGTGATTTATAAAATTCGGAAATAAAAAAAAGCAACCCAAATTGAGTTGCTTTTGTTTTTTGCTTGAAAGCGGAAATTATTTTCTGATTCCCAATTCAGCGATGATAGCTCTGTATCTGGAGATTTCTTTCTTCTTCAAGTAATCAAGAAGAGATTTTCTCTTACCTACCAACATTACTAGAGATCTCTCTGTAGCAAAATCGTGACGGTTAGCTTTCAAATGCTGAGAAAGGTGGTTGATTCTAAAAGTGAATAGAGCAATCTGTCCTTCAGCGCTTCCTGTGTCATTTGCAGATTTTCCGTGCTTTGCGAAAATTTCTGACTTTTTTTCAGTTGTTAAATACATTCCAATATTATTTAATGATTATTATGTAATTCGGGTGCAAAGATAGGATTTTATTTGGGATTAGAAACCTATATTGAAACAATTTTTATTAGAATAAATTTTGAACCAAAAAGTCACAAAAGAAAAGCTCTCACAATTAACATCTAGCTTGTCATTCTGAAAGAATCTCGACCGCTACGTTTAGATTCTTTCAGAATGACAAAATTGTGTTTATGATTTTCAAAGCTTTTGTGCCTTTTGTGGTTTTACTTCTCCTCCATTAAATAATTTTTCACCACTTCAAAATCTGCTGGAAATTCCACAGATTGCTTTTCCTTTTTATTAAAAGCTTCAAGTTTCTCAGGGATTTCGATTTTCTCTTTCAAGACCTCTTCCACGACTTCCACAAACTTTGCAGGATGAGCCGTTTCCAATAAAACACCGATGAAATCATCATTGTCTTTGTCATCCTGAGCGGAGTCGAAGGATTTCTTGAAAGTTTCTAATCCTAAATAAGCAACCGCTCCGTGCGGATCCAAAGTATAGCCGAAATCATTTTTCACTTTTATCATCGTACCTTTCGTTTCTTCATCTGAAAAAGAATATGACTCAATCTCTTTTTTAAATTCCGAAACGTCATTATTGAAGAGGCTTTTCATCCTTTCAAAATTACTTGGGTTCCCGACGTCCATTGCGTTGCTGATGGTTTGTTTTGAAGGTTTTGATTCGTAATTTCCAGTTTCTAAAAACTTTGGAACAACATCGTTTGAATTTGTTGAAGCGATGAATCGATGAATTGGCAATCCCATTTTTTTGGCAAAAAGTCCAGCGGTCAAATTACCAAAATTTCCACTTGGAACTGAGAAAACAATTGGTTTTCCTAATTTTTCTAATTGAGCAAATGCCCAAAAATAATAGAACGACTGGGGAATCAATCTGGCGATATTGATGCTGTTTGCTGATGTCAAAGTGAATTTCCGATTCAGTTCTTCGTCAGACAGAATTTGTTTGGCTAAAGTCTGACAATCATCAAAAGTGCCGTCGATTTCCAAAGCTTTGATATTTCCACCCCAGGTTGTCAGCTGTTTTTCCTGCAACGGACTCACTTTTCCTTTCGGATAAAGAATGTAAACCTCAATTCCGGGAACATTGAAAAACCCAGACGCAACTGCACTTCCCGTGTCGCCAGAAGTTGCAGCAATGACTTTCATCGGCTTACCTTCCGAAAAATAAGCCATCATTCGCGCCATAAATCGCGCACCAACATCTTTGAAAGCCATCGTTGGACCGTGAAATAATTCCAAGGAATAAATACTGTCCGTGATTTTCACAGCCGGAATTTCGAAGTTCAAAACTTCATCGATGATTTCTTTCAGATTCTCATCGGAAATGGATTCGCCGAGAAATTCTTTCGCTACTCGAAAACCAATTTCTTGAAGACTAAGATTTTGTAGATTTTCAAAAAACTCAGCGTTTAGTTGCGGTATAAATTCTGGCATAAATAGTCCGCCGTCATCTGCCAAACCTTTTAGAATAGCTGTTTTGATGTTGGTTTCCTCTTGTTTTCTTGTTGATATGTATTTCATTTTATAAATGATGATTGATGAATGATAATTGATTTTATAGTTTGTTGATAAATTCAAAATTTTTAAAGCTAAGTGCACAAAGATTTTTTTGATTCACTTTGAAAATATTTTTAAGGTTCACAAAGCCGCTTCTCTTATAAAAGTTAGAATTTTAAATTTCTCACAGATTAGCAAATTTTGCAGATTTGTTTACCACAATATTGTCATTCCGTAGGAATCTCAACAGTTTAGATTGACTTCTTCAAACCACTTCGTTAGATTTTCTATGGAATGACGATATTGTGTTTTTAGAACAAATCTTGATTTAACGACGAAGCTGCAGCCCGACTTGAGTGGAAATCCTTTTTTGCGTGTGCTCAAGTTCTACTTAACTGGAAATCGTCTGCAAAAAAGATTGGGAACGGAAGGCGGAAAAGCTGCCCAAATTATTTTAACTAATGACTCGCGCGCCTTCGTCATTGATTTTCGTGACGAATGATTCGCTTTCTATATTTTTTCGATTAAGTAATTCTTTGATTTTCAGAGAAATAACTTCTGCAATTTCTTTCTTTTCGCACAAAGCAAAAACCGACGGACCGGAACCGGAAATCCCAAAACCAATCGCGCCATTGTCCACAGCGAGTTGTTTCATCTCGTAAAAATACGGAATCAACATTGCGCGAACCGGCTCTATGATGACATCTTCGAGACTTCGGCTGACCAAATCAAGGTCGTTGGTGCAAAATCCGGCGACCAATCCTGCGATATTTCCCCATTGCTGAACAGCAGATTTGAGGCTAATTCTTTCTTTGATGATTTTCCTCGCCTCGCCCGTCGGAACATCCACGTGCGGATGAACGGAAACCACCGACAAATCCTTTGGATAAGGAAGTTTAAGCGCATCCAACGGTTCGTAGCTTCTGACCAAAACCAAACCGCCCAAAAGTGCCGGCGCAACATTATCGGCGTGTGCATTTCCACAAGCTATGCGCTCGCCTTCCATAGCGAGTGGTAACAATTCCTGTCTTGAAAATGGCTTTCCCATAAGCTCATTGATGGCGACCAAAGCCGCAACACTACTCGCTGCGCTGGAACCCATTCCGCTGTTGAGAGGCATTTTTTTGTAGAGTTCGATGTCGATTCCTTGGCTTGAATTTATCTTTTCCAAGAATAATCTGATGACGTGGGAAACTACATTCTTTTCTGGATCTTTCGGAAGTTTTCCGCCATCGCCTTCGATTTTTGTGATGGTGATTTTGTTGGAATCGTTTTTTGTCAAGATAATTTCGTCGCCTGGTTCATCGATGGCGAAACCGAGAATATCATAACCGCAAACCACGTTGGCGACTGTTGCGGGAGCGAAAACTTTTATTGTATTTAAAGACATAATTTCTTTAATAATTAATGAATAATTTATTGCGCTGTAACTCTTACCAAATCTGCAAAAACACCAGCAGCGGTAACTTCTGCGCCGGCGCCTGGACCTTTTACAACCAAAGGTGTGTTTTTGTACCTTGAAGTTGTAAATGAGATGATATTATCGCTTCCGGATAAACTGAAAAACGGATGATTGGAATCTACAATTTTGACTTCGATGTTGATTTTTCCTTCTTCTAAAATTCCAATTAATCTGAGTTTTTTTCCTGATTGTTCAGCTTCATTTTTAAGAGACGAAAAGTATGGTTCGTTCTTTTCCAGTTCTTCATAAAAATTTGGAATTGAATCTGCTTTGAGACAAGCTTGTGGTAGAAAATCTTTGATGTTAACATCGGACATTTCCAAAGGCAAACCAATTTCTCTTCCAAGAATCAGCATCTTTCTGGAAAAATCCATTCCGTTCAAATCATCTCTTGGGTCTGGTTCTGTGTAGCCTAATTCTTGCGCAGTTCTTACCACTTCTGCAAAGGTTTTATCGCCAACATAATTATTAAAAATGTAAGAAATCGTTCCTGATAAAATGGCTTCAATTTTCAAAATTTCGTCTCCTGAAATCCACAAATCATTTAGAGTTTTGATGATTGGAAGTCCAGCACCAACATTGGTCTCATATAAGAAATTTACATTGTTCTTTTTCGCCAGTCTTTTGAATTTGCTGTATTGCTCATAACCTGCAGAATTACCTTTTTTATTACAAGTCACAATCGATATATTTTTATCAAAAAACTGCGGATAATGGCTTACAACATCCTCACTTGATGTGTTATCGACGAAAACCAGATTAGGTAAATTCTTGCTTGAAATCAGATTTATAAATTCTTTCAGATTTGCTTTTTGAGAATTAATATTAAGATTATTTAAATCAAATTCAGATTCCGGATTGTCAAATATTCTCATTTCTCTGCTGTTGGAAATTCCTACAACATTGATTTTAATCTGATGATTTTCCTCAAGATTTTTTTGTTCTCTTTCCAATTGCCTGAACAGTTCTTTCCCAATATTTCCTGTCCCAGCAAACATCACATTGAAGGTTTTGACAGGCGAAAGTAAGAGCGAATCGTGGACAACATTTAATGCTTTTGAAAGTTCGCTTCTTTCGATAACGGCAGAAATATTGAGCTCGGAAGAACCTTGTGCAATGGCGATAATATTGATTCCATTTTTACCTAAAGCACTGAAAAATTTCCCGCTTACACCTCTCGTTTTTTTCATATTTTCTCCTACAACGGAGAGAATACTTAGCTCATTATCGAACTGCGGTTCATCAATTTTGTTGGCATTGATTTCAAATTCGAATTCCTCTCGGATTGCTTTTTTAGCTTTTTTCTCATCATTAAAATTGACCACAAAAGAAATACTGTGTTCCGAACTTGCTTGCGTAATTAAGATCACATTGACATCATATTTCGCCAACGCATTGAACAATCTTCCGCTGAAACCTTTCATCCCAATCATTCCGTTTCCTGTGATATTGACCAAACAAGTTTTCTCGATTGAGACAATTCCTTTGATTAGACCTTTGGAAATTTCGGATTTTTGATGAATCAAAGTTCCGGGATTCTCTGGGTTGAAAGTATTTTTGATATAAATCGGAATTTGACTTTCGATGGCCGGAATCATTGTTGGCGGATAAATTACTTTTGCCCCGAAATAGGACATTTCCATCGCTTCCTGATAACTAAGTTCCGGCTGAGAAAAAGCATTTTTCACTAATCTTGGGTCAGCTGTCATAAAACCGTCAACGTCTGTCCAGATTTGGATTTCTTTTGCTTTCAAACCTGAACCTAAAATCGCTGAAGTATAATCTGAACCGCCTCTTCCGAGTGTTGTTGTATCTTGATTTTTATCTTTCGAAATGAATCCTGTCACCACATAAATTTGATTTTCAGGATTCCATTTTTTTAGATTTTCATTGGTCTTGATGAAATCTACTGACGCATTTCCGAAGTTTGAATCTGTGACAATCAATTCTCTAGCGTCTTTGTAATTCGCTGGGAAATTTTCTGATTGAAGATAAGTTGCAATGATTTTACTGGACATTTGTTCGCCATAAGACAACAATCTATCTTTCACTCTCCCTGATAATTCGCCCAAGTTTTTGACACTGAAAAGAACATCTTCAATCTCATTAAAACTAACTTTCACCATCATTAATAATGGATTTTGTGAAGTTCTGGGTAATAATCCTGAGATGATTTGATAATGTTTGTCTTCTGCAACTTTCAGGATTTCTGAAAAATCGTTTTGAAGCAAAGCCTCTTCTGCGGACAACAAAAGTGAGTTTGTAATTCCTGAAAATGCAGAACACACAACAATTAAAGGTTCATTTTGCTTGAATTCTTTTTTAAGGATTGATTTTACATTTTTCAACGCTTCTAAACTTCCGACTGAAGTTCCTCCAAATTTTAAAATTTTCATAGTTTATATTTTTTCAACAGTTCGCTCCTATGGAGCTTTGCTCATATATTTTTATTCCATTTCTATTAACAGTCCGCTCCTACGAAGCTTTTCTAAATCAATCTGTTTTATCAAGTCTTTAAATACAAAAAGCCTTTCTGAATTCAGAAAGGCTTTTTGCTAATTATTTATATTTTTAAAATATCACAAACACACCTTTCTGCAACTATTAATTGTAGTTGTTGTAGAAATCGTTGTTGTAGTTGTGAAAATCATTATCATTTTATAAATCTATTACGAAAGTATGAAAACATTTTCCATTAGCAAATTTTAAAAGCCTTTTTTTAAAATTAATTCCATAAATCAGTAAAATTTTTAATTTTGAAAAATACAATAAGATCATTAAATAAAATTTTAATACTGATTATCAATACATTAAATTAAAACTTTAAAAATATTTGGTACTTTGTATTGCACAATACCTTTTAGTTTACATATCTTTGCAATGTAAAGTTAGAGAAGCAGATTCAAAACTTATAAAAAGGAGAATATTAGACTTTACAATCAATTGAATTTAAACCAAATAATTAATATGAATACCGAGAACACAAAAGCGCAAATGCGCAAAGGCATTCTGGAATTCTGTATTTTGAGTCTTATCCAACAACGTGAAATGTATGTTTCCGACCTGATAGAATCTCTCAAAAAAGGAAAACTGGATGTAGTAGAAGGAACGCTCTACCCGCTTCTAACTAGATTGAAAAATGGCGAATTCTTAGCTTACAGATGGGAAGAATCCACAAGCGGACCGCCAAGAAAGTACTACCAGATCACGGAAAAAGGAAATCTCTTCCTCGCTGAACTGCAAACTACTTGGCAAGAATTGACAGATTCTGTAAACCAAATTATCTCAAACTCTCAAAACTAACTATTATGAACAAGACATTATCTATAGCACTCGCTGGTTTTTCCTTTACGATAGACGAGCTGGCTTACATAAAATTAAGCGATTACCTGAATGCTCTTAGAAATTCTCTAGACGCTTCTGAAGCAGATGAAGTGATGAACGACATCGAGATCAGAATGGTGGAGATTTTCAAAGAAACGCTCGGAAAAAGAGAGGTAATCAATGATTCTGATGTTGAGAAAGTGATTGCTCAAATAGGAACGCCTGAACAGATCGACGAACAAGAGGAAGCTTATTTCTCTGAAGGGAAACAAAAGAAATCCAAAACTTCTGGCACATTCTCTTACAGTAGCAATTCTCAGAAACAATTGTTCCGTGATCCGGAAAATGCAAAATTAGGAGGTGTTTGCGCAGGTCTGGCTTCTTATTTTGGAATGGATGTTACATTAATGAGACTAATTTGGATTGCTGTATTCATCATAGGATTTCCATTAGCACCATTGTTTTTATTTGTTGGATTGTTGTACATCATCCTTTGGGCAGTTTTGCCAAAAGCAGAATCAGCTTCGGATTTTTTGAAAATGAAAGGCAAACCTTTGAACTTCGACAACTTAAAGGAAGAGTCTAGCAAAGTTGTACAATTCGCGAACGAAACTTCTGCCAAAGCAGGCGCCATCTACGCAGAAAACAAACCACAAATTGGTTCAGCTGGAGACACGCTTGTAAAAATCTTCAAATACAGCTTGGCCATTTTCCTAGCTTTGGCTGCAGCAGGCTGTTTCATTGGACTTTTTGCAATGACATTTGCTTACGGATCAGGGAAATTTGGGATTGATAATAATCTTGGATTCTATCTTGAGGAAAATAATATGGGCTATCTAATCTTAGCGATTGCAGCTTTGCCTACAATTATCTTTGGAGTTGCGTTCTTGTTATTATCAATCAAGTTATTCTCTCCGAAAACTAAATTCAATTATGTAGGTCCAGTTTTGGGAACTTTGGGAATCATTTGGATAGTTTTGATTGGCGTATTAGCAGCAAATGCTTCGAAGTTCAATTTCACTTACAGCGGTGAAAATGAGGATTATGAAAACATTTCCATCACTGCTCCGAATGCAAGCGATACAATTTACATCGATAGCAAAAAAGTAGCGATTCCTGAGAGTTTCAAAACTTATTACAATAATATCTATTCTGATAAGTCCAAAATCTACAAAAAGGATTATCCACACGTAGAAATCACAAGAAGAGACAACATCAAAACGCCTTATCTAATCATAAAAAGAGAAGCAGACGGTTATAATCAGCCTCTTAAAATGAAAGTGCCTGTGGAAATCGTTGGAAACAGAATTATTTTACCCAACTATTTTGAATATCCGTACGAATATCGTTTCAGAAACTACAGATTGGATTATGAACTTGTAGTTCCTAGAAATACGAAAGTTATTAATGAAAAAGAATATCAAGTCAGCATCAGCGATGACAATGATGACGATGACGACGATTCTGACAACAATAACAACAGCGGAATCACAGTTGAGAAAAACAAAATCAATATCAACGGAACGACGATCGAGTACAATTCTGACGAAAGTGACAGCGTGAAAATCAATGGAAAATATTACTCCAAAGATTCTGCCGATGTGGTTTTGGAAAGACTGAAACTGGATGAGAAAGTTAAAAAATCTATCGAAGATCTTAACATCAACATCAAAGATGGCAAGAAAGAGATCAGTATCAAAACTAAATAATTTGAGAGTGGATTAGTCGAAAAGCGGATCAAAAACTGTAAAGAGTTTCCGCTTTTCTTCTAGTTCTCCTAAAAATTAATAAATGATATTAATATGAAAATCTATATACTTTTGCTTTTGGTGTTTTTTACCACATTATCAAAAGCACAGACGCACCGATTCATTTACGAATATCAGTTCAAACCAAATTCGGAATCTACAGAATACAGAAAGACCAATATGGCTTTGGACGTGAATCCAACCGATGTCAAGTTCTATGATTATGAAAGCGTTTTGAACGATTCCATCAACAAAAAAGGAGGACGAAATTACAACTGGACTGGCGCGCCTGTCATCACAAGAAAGAAAAATTCTTATCAAAATACGAATTACGAGATGATGATGGACTATTTCTCCTACCAAACCACCGACAAAATGGATTGGAAATTGGAAAATGAAACCAAAACTTCCGGACAATACACTTTGCAAAAAGCGACGACTAATTTCGGAGGAAGAGAATGGACCGCTTGGTTTTCCAAAGACATCAACGTCTCAGAAGGTCCTTATAAATTTCGAGGTTTGCCAGGTTTGATTTTCGAATTGAATGACAACAAAGACAATTTCATCTTCAAATTGGTGAAAAGTCAAAAGCTTGGGAAGACTTATGACACATCAGATTTCTTGGAAAAGTTTGCAGGCAAAAAACCATTGGAAGTGAAAATCGCAGATATGCACAAGCAAATGCTGAAGTTTTACAACGATCCGATGAAGGAACTGAGAGAAAAATTTGACGATGTACCGCCTGGAACTTTCCAAGTTGGAGGAAAAAAGATCACGAGCAAGGAACAATTCAAAGAGATGGCAAAGGTAATGCAGGAACACATCCTGAAAAGCTACAATCCTTTGGACCTTACCAATGCCGTAACCTACCCGACTGTAAATTAGAAATTTAATAAAAAATTAACCAAAATATTATTAATAATATTATTTAAATTATTAAATTTGTTACAGAAATTATTTTCTAACCAAAAACTTAAACAAAATGATACAACTAGTAATTAC
>RCUH01002123.1_pt1 | contig 12404 bp, 10 predicted proteins | sample 2166191 | NCBI WGS metagenome assembly RCUH01 (sample SAMN09932848, study PRJNA488358) | compost metagenome | feature: garden; material: soil; isolation source: compost soil in an enriched community after 214 h of incubation | place: Germany: Experimental Botanical Garden Goettingen | collected...
GTTGCGGGCCTCGACCAGCTCCTTGCGCTTCTTGTCGTCCTCGGCGTGGGCCTCGGCGTCGCGGCGCATCTTCTCGACGTCATCCTTGGAGAGACCGCCGGTGTTGGTGATGGCGATCTTCTGCTCGTTGCCGGTGGCCTTGTCCTTGGCCGAGACGTTCACGATGCCGTTGGCGTCGATATCGAACGTGACCTCGATCTGGGGCACGCCGCGGGGCGCCGGCGGGATGCCGGTGAGCTGGAACTTGCCGAGGGTCTTGTTGTCGGCCGCCATCTCGCGCTCGCCCTGGAGGACGTGGATTTCGACCGAGGTCTGGCCGTCGGCGGCCGTGGAGAAGACCTGGGACTTGGAGGTCGGGATGGTGGTGTTGCGCTCGATCAGCTTGGTGGCCACGCCGCCCAGGGTCTCGATGCCCAGCGAGAGCGGGGTCACGTCGAGAAGCAGCACGTCCTTGACCTCACCGCCGAGGACGCCGGCCTGGATGGCGGCGCCGAGGGCGACGGCCTCATCGGGGTTGACCGACTTGTCCGGCTCCTTGCCGAGGAACTTGCGGATGGCGTCCTGCACCGCGGGGATGCGGGTCGAGCCGCCGACGAGGATGACCTTGTCGATGTCGGAGGGCTTGAGGTCCGAGTCGGCCATGGCCTGACGGGTGGGCCCCATGGTGGCCTCGACGAGATCGGCGGTCATCTCCTCGAACTTGGCGCGCGAGAGCGTCATGTCGAGGTGCTTGGGACCGGACTGGTCGGCGGTGACGAAGGGCAGGTTGATATTGGTGGACATGACCGAGCTGAGCTCGATCTTGGCCTTCTCGGCAGCTTCCTTGAGGCGCTGGAGGGCCATGCGGTCCTTGGCGAGGTCGATGCCCTGTTCCTTCTGGAACTCGGTGATCAGCCAGGAGATGATGCGCTCGTCGAAGTTGTCACCGCCGAGGTTGGCGTCACCGGCCGAGGCCTTGACTTCGAAGACGCCGTCGCCCAGCTCGAGGATCGAGACGTCGAAGGTGCCGCCGCCGAGGTCGTAGACCAAGATGGTGTGGTCATGGGACTTGTCCTCACCGTAGGCGAGCGAGGAGGCGGTGGGCTCGTTGATGATGCGCAGGACTTCGAGGCCGGCGATGGTGCCGGCGTCCTTGGTGGCCTGGCGCTGCTGGTCGTTGAAGTACGCCGGAACCGTGATGACGGCCTGGGTGACCTTCTCGCCGAGGTAGGCCTCGGCGTCGGCCTTCAGCTTGCCGAGGACCATCGCGGAGATTTCCTGGGTCGAGTAATCCTTGCCGGAGACCTCAACCGCAACGCCGCCGCCCGAGGCCTTCTTGACCTGGTAGGGCATCTTCGACTTGGCTTCCTGGACCTTGGCTTCGTCGAACTGGTGGCCGATGAAGCGCTTGATCGAGTAGATGGTGTTCTCGGGGTTGGTGATGGCCTGACGCTTGGCGACCTGCCCGACCAGACGCTCGCCGGTCTTGGAGAACCCGACGACCGAAGGGGTCAGACGGGCCCCCTCAGCATTCGCGATGACGGTGGGCTTACCCCCCTCCATCACCGCGACGACCGAGTTGGTGGTGCCCAGGTCGATCCCGATGACCTTACCCATTGTGCTCCTCCTTGTTAGCGGCGGATTCACCCGCCGGATTTTCAGTAGTGGTTGAATTGGCTGCTGCGTTCTGGACGGGCGTCGCGCTGTCACCAGAGCCACTGGCGCTGGGCGCTCCCCCGGGGTTGCGGCTCACCTGGACCATGGCGTGGCGCAGGACCTTGCCATTGTAAAGGTATCCCTTCTGGACCTCGGCCATGACGGTCTCGTCCGGCAGGTCGGGGTTCTCCGTCTGGGCGATCGCCTCATGGAAGTTCGGATCGAACGGCTTGCCCTGGGCCTCCATGGGGGCGACTCCGGACTTGGTGAGGAAGTCCTGCATCTGGCGGTAGATCATCTCGATGCCCGATTGGACCTGCGAGACCTCGCTCGCCTTGGCCATGGCTCCGAGCGCGCGCTCGAAGTTGTCCACCACGGGCAGGAGATTCTCCAGAACCCGGGATCCGGCGAACTTGATCAGGTCCTCGCGCTCGCTGACGGCCCGGCGGCGGAAGTTCTCGAAGTCCGCGGCAAGGCGCTTGAACTGACTCTCGAGCTCCGCATAGGCCTGCTCACGAAGCGCCAGCTCCTGCTGATAGGCATCCGCTTCGGCGTGATCCTCCATGACGGTATCGAACACGGGCGTCTCCGTCGCGGTGGCGCGGATTTCGTTGAGATCGTCTTCTGCTGCCAAAACCATTCCTCCTAAAAACACGGTGCCGAAGCACCCCTGCGCTTCCGGCTAGTCAAGCCCGAAGAGCTCGTTGAGCGCGCGGCTCAGCCTTTCGGTCATCACCTCGACGGTCCGAACCGCAGTCGCGTACTCCATGCGGGTGGGTCCCAAGATCCCGATCTCCCCGACGATCTGATCGCCCAGACGGTAGGTTCCCGTCACGAGCGAACAGCCATGAAGATCCGGAAGCGGGTTCTCCGTGCCGATCGAGACGCGGACCGCGCCTTCCGGCACCTCGGCGATCGGCGCCGAGAACGTATCCAAAAGCTCGATCAGGACCTTCTCCTGCTCCAAGAGAGTCAGGAGCTGCCCCACCTTTCCCCCTTCCGAGAACTCCGGCTGCTGGGCCAGGTAGGACGTGTGGCTCATGTAGAGCCGCTCGCCGAGTTCATGGGTGGCGGAAACCCGCAGGTAGAGGTCCTCGAGCACCTGCTCGTAGCGGGCCATCTCCCGGGAAATCTTCGAGACCGCGTACTGGGTCAGGCGGTCCAGGGGCTGATTGCGCAGGTGATCGTTGAGGAAGTTCGTGATCACCGTGAGCTCGTCGGGAGAAAGGGCTCCGGGAAGGGGAATGATCTGGTTGGTCACCGCCCCCCGGTCGGTCATCATCACCAGCAAGGCCTCGGACTCGCTGACGGCGAGCACCTGAATGTATTTGATCCGGCTAGTGGCCTGCCTCGGAGCCCGGACGATCGCCGTACAGCCCGATAGGACCGCCGTCAGCTTGGCGGTCTGCTGCATCAACTCCGGAAGATCCCGGCTCAGGAGGTGCCCTTCCTGGATCATGCGCTCCTGCTCGGGGGCCAGGGAGGCGCGCCGCTCCATGAGGTTGTCCACGAAGAAGCGATAGCCCGTATCCGAAGGTACCCGCCCCGCCGAGGTATGCGGCTGCCGCAGCAAGCCCTCTTCCTCGAGGTCGGCGAGCTCGTTGCGGATGGTGGCAGGACTCAAGCCCAGGTCGTACTTCTTGGACAGCGTGCGCGACCCCACGGGTTCCCCCGTGGAGATATAGTCCTGGATGACCGCGAGCAAGATCTGCTGCTGCCGGGGGGTGAGGCTGAAATAGACGCGACCGTCCACCGCTCTCTCCGTGATGACCTTCTAAACCGAGCTGAAAACCGTTTTAGCACTCACGCATTGAGAGTGCTAACATCCCTGCATTTAAGCATCCCCATCGGAAGTTGTCAATGAAATCGCGAGCCCCAAACCCCGAGATTACGGGGGTTTGGGGCCAGCGACAGGTCGCATGTGAGCCCGGTCGCAAGCGGCGCGTCGAAAGGGCGACTATAATGAAGAGCGTCACAGCGAGAGGAGTCCCGTGCCCGTGTCCATCCAGTTCACCGAAACCCAGATCCTCGTCGACGGCCGTCCCGACGTGCTCTTCGGAGGAGAGTTCCAGTACTTCCGGCTCAAGCGCGAACATTGGGAGGGCACCCTGCAAGCCCTCAAGGACGCCGGAGTCAATTGCCTGTCCTGCTACATTCCTTGGATCTGGCATGAGGCCGAGGAAGGCTCGTTCGACTTCGACGGCACGACCCGCCCCGAACGAGACCTGCGCGGCTTCCTCTACCTGGTGCGCCGGATGGGCATCCCGCTCATCGTCAAGCCCGGCCCCTACATCTACGCCGAGTACCCCGGCTTCGGCATCCCGCACTGGGTCCGCGAGAAGCACCCCGAGATCCTGATCCGCTCCGCGATCGCCCCGGACCAGCCCGGCGAGATCGCCCTGGGCCATCCCACGTTCCATGCGCTCACCCGCAAGTGGTTCGCGGCCCTGGCGCCCCTGATCCAGCCCATGGTGGAGGCCGGCGAGATCATCGCCCTGCAGCTCGACAACGAATGCGGCATGCCCCAGTACGGCGCGGGCCCCACGCTGATCGACACCAACCCGCAGACCGTGAAGCAGCTGCGGAGCTGGCTCAGCGAGCACCACGCGAGCATCGAAGCGCTCAATGCCGGCTGGAAGACGACCTATGCGTCCTTCGAGGAGATCCAGCCCCCCACCCTCTCCTCCCTGCCGCGTCCCGCCCTGGAGGATCTCGCCCGCTTCACCGAGGATCTGATCGTCGACTACCTCGCGACCCTCAAGCTCAACTGGCAGCAACTGGGCATCTCAACCCATTTCTTCCTCAATGACGTCTGGCTGCCCGCGTGGCCCAACCACTTCCTCAAGAAGAACACGGTCGCCCCGGTCGGCTTCGACATGTATCCCAAGTTCATCCGGGTGCGCACCCCCCTGGATCAGCCTTACGCCATCGACTACGTTCCCAAGCTCTACGCCTCCATGCTCTCGGGCGGCCCCCTGATGGGCCCCGAGATCGGCGGCGGCTGGCTGGACGAGGGCGTGACCGTCCCGGTGGTCTCCACCCTCCAGAAGATGATGGCCTCCTACCTGCGCGGCTCGCAGGCCAATATCATGTATCCGCTGCATGACGGCGAGGACCCCGACTCCTCGATTTACCGCTTCCGCAGCCCCTTCTCGCACGAAGGCAAGCGCTCCGAGCGCATGGAAGTCGTCGAGGCCCTCGGGCATTTCCGCCGGGACTGGGGCCCCTTGCTGGCCTCCTCGACCGAAGTATCGAGCCCCGTGGGCATCCTCCACTACCAGGACGCCACCCACGACCTCTTGGCCTACATCTCGGATCCGATCAAGACGGCCCGCGAGAACCTCGACGAGGCGATCGACCACTCGGTGGCCCTGTTCCCGGCGGCTTCGGGCCTCTACGGCGCCCTGGTCGAGGCGGGCTACTCTCCCCAAGTCTTGGAGCTCTCCAAGGCCAGCCTCGACGAGCTCAAGGCCTGCAAGGTCCTCTTCTTCAGCTCGCTGGGCACCGTGCCCCCGCAGCTTCGCGAGAAGCTGGAGCGCTTCGTCCAGGAGGGCGGCCACCTCGTGACCATGGGCACTCCCTTCGCCTCGCCCCTGCTCTTCCCAGGCCAGCCGAAGCGGACCTGGCATCCCCGGGCCCTGTCGGTCGTGGCGGGAACCTTCAAGGATCTCTTCATGTTCCAGGTGCGGGAGCGCGATCGGATCAAGCACCCGCTTTCGCGCTTCACGATCGAGAAGCTGCAGCCGGTGATGGGCATGATCAAGCACGCCACCCGGGCCGGAGTCTGGCTCAACGACTCGGTCCACGGCGGCAAAGTCTGGTGCTCGCGCATGATCACGTACGTCCACATGCCGCCCGAGGGAGAAGAGCTGCTCAACTACCACCAGGCGCCGGTCGGCTACTCGGTGCCGGTGGGCGAGGGGCGGAGCGCGTTCATCGGGACGCTGATCGGTCCTCTGGTCGACTCTCCCGGCTACTACCTGGACGATCCTGCCCGCAAGCAGTCCATCGAGAGCTTCGTCTCGAGCATGCTGCATGGCTGGGGAGTGCGTCCGATCACCCGGCCGGTTCCGGGCCTCGAGATGGTCTTCCGGGAGACTCCCACGGGCTGGATCCTGGGTCTGATCAACCGGGGCGAGTCGCAGAAGCTTTCGGCGCTCCTGCCGGAGAGCTGGCCGATCGACCGGATCACCCAGCAGTTCTCCTATATGGGCTCGCGCCTCAAGCTTCAGGACGGCGTGATCACCGGCATGCTGGCGGGCGGCGACGTCGCCCTCCTGCATCTGGCCCGGCTCTAGTCTTTGGTTAGTGGTCCCCCGTCGCTCACGCGAAGCGTATCTGCGCCCGCAGGCGCAATGGGGGACCACTAAAGGTAGATGGATTTGAAACTTTTTGGCGACGGGCTCCGTATCCTCAGTAGACGGTTGAAACGGGGTGCCTCCAATGGGACGGGCCCCGGCCGCGAAGGAGAGAACGGATGAAGAAGCAAAAGGTTTTGGGTTTGCTGATGGCGGGCGCGATGAGCCTTTCGGCCTTGTCCGCGGCCCCGGCGCTCGCTCAGGCAGACGGCCACCGCGGGCATGTCGCCCATGCCAAGGGCATGCAGGACGGCATGCACGGCCCCATGGACAAGATGTTCGATAAGCTGAACCTCACGGCCGAGCAGCGCGAGAAGATCAAGACCCTGCGCCAGCAGGGCCAGGAGCGGAACAAGGCCCAGCGCGAACAGCTGATGACCAAGCGCAAGGAGCTGCATCAGCTCGTCCGCTCGGCAAGCTCGACTCGCGAGCAGGCGATCGCCAAGCAGCGCGAGGTGAACGCCCTTCAAGATCAGCTCGCGGAAGCGCGCCTGAACGCCTGGTTCGAGATGCGCGCCGTGCTCACCCCCGAGCAGCTCAAGCAACTCGAGCAGTTCAAGCCCCAGCGGGGCGAGAAGCGCAAGCGCTAGCGCCTGCGCCGAGCGCATCGGGCCGCGAGGGTTCGCCTCTCGCCGGCCCGATGCGACGAACGAGGGAGGATAGCCGTTGATCAACGCGCTGGACTGGAGCGGACGCCGCTCGAACCCGAATCCCCACGCGTCGGAGGGGAAGGCCGCCGAGGCAGGGTGGATTCGCGCGGCCCAGCGCGGCGATCGCAAGGCCATGGATCACCTGGTGCGGGCGCATCAGGACCGGGTCTACGGCTTTCTCTACCGGATGACCAACGACCGGGATCTGGCCCTGGATCTGGCGCAGGAGACCTTCCTCAAGGCCTTCAAGGGGCTTAACGGCTTCAAGCCGGATGCGGCCATGGGGCCATGGCTGCTGGCGATCGCCCGCAACTCCTTCCTGGATCAGGTCCGCCGCCGGGCCGCGGATCCGAGCCAGGGCGGCGCCGACCTCCTCGAGGACGACGGCGCGGGGGCCGAGGATCCCGCCCTTTTGAGGCTGTCCTCGGACACCGGCATCATGGAAGCCCTGCAGCACGTGCCGTCGCCCCTGCGCGAGGCCCTCGTGCTGAGGCATGTCGAGGATCTCAGCTACGAGCAGATCGCCGAGGCCCTCGAAGCCCCCCTGGGCACGGTCAAGACGTGGCTACATCGCGGGCGTGCGAGCCTGCGCATGCTCGTGGAGAAAGGAGGCGGGGAATGAGCTGTCAGGCCGCCCGCCAGTGGATTCAGACTTCCCTCGACGGCCCCATGCCCGAAGCGGACCAGGACGCGCTTCAGCGCCACCTGGCAAGCTGCGAGGGCTGCGCGGCGGATTACGAGAGCCTCTCGGCGGCCGTCTCGGCGCTGGAAGCCCTGCCGCACGTCACGGCCCCTCCCGACCTGTTGAGCCGGCTCAGCCCCGAGCTCGACGCGCTCGCCGGCCCGCGGGCGGCCATGCGGAAGCGGATCGGGATTTGGGCTCCCGGCGGGGCGATCGCCGCCGGACTGCTGATCGCCCTCAGCCTGACCCGGCTTCAGCCGGCCGTCTCGCCCCCGCCGGATCAGCTCGCCATGGAGCCGCCCTCGGCCGCCGAAATCCTGGAATGGGTCGACGCGTCCGCCGATCCCGCCGAGATTCTACCGTTTTGAGCCGCAGGCGCTCCTTTTGAGCCGCGGGCGCTTGATCGGCACCCCGACCTCCCCCTGAGATCCCCCCGGTCTGCGGATCGGGGGGATTTTGCCGGGGCTCGAATGTAAAATCCAGATTAAAAAAATTTCCTGGAAATTAAAGGCAAGTTTAAGGCAATAAACCTCGATTAAATCTAAGCCGGGACGCTTGAACCGCACCCGAGCGCCCCTTATGCTAGGGTCAAAGGTTAAGAAAAGGTTGTTCCTTCGGTAAGGGTTTAACGCAGCGCTGAGGCTGCAGTAGAGGAGAGTCGTCGCGTGAAGAACATCGCTCGGGTTTTGACCGTGGTCCTGGCTGGTTCCGTCCTCGCGGGTTGCGGCGTTTCCGCCGGTAACACCACGTTGGGTCGCGACGCGTCGCCCTTCAGCGGCATGGCCAGCGCCACCGGCACCAAGCGTGCGTTCCTGGTGGGCATCAACAAGTACATGCAGCCCGGCAGCGACCTCCGCGGTTGCGTCAACGACATCGTGGACGTCAAGGCGCAGATGCTCAACTCCGAAGGCTTCAATGCCTCGGATATCGTGATGCTCACCGACAAGCAGGCCACCCGCCAGGCGATGCTCCAGGGTCTCTCGACCCTCGTCGCTTCCGGCCAGCCCGGCGACTTCCTCTACTTCCACTACTCGGGTCACGGCGCCCAGATCCGCGACACCAACGGCGACGAGCCGGACGGCATGGACGAGATCCTCTGCCCCACCGACCTCTCCTACGGCAACGGCGGCTTCCGTAACGCCATCGTCGACGACGAGATCCAGAGCATCCTCGGCGGCCTCAAGCCTGGCGTCGGCTTCCTCTTCGTCTCGGATTCCTGCAACTCGGGCACCATCGACCGCAACCCCAACGTCCGGACCCGCGGCATCGACCTCGACCCCAACTGGGTCAACCAGACCCCGATGCAGGTCAACACCGCCAAGATGAAGACCTACCAGGCCCGCATGAATGCCGGCAAGTACCACGTCCTCACCGGCTGCCAGGACGATCAGACCTCGGCCGACGCCTACATCGGCGGTCGCTACAACGGCGCGATGACCTACTACATGCTCGACACCTACAAGAAGGGCGGCAACTCGCAGTCCTACGGCGACTGGCACAAGAACATGACCTCGTCCATCGCCCGCAACGGCTACGATCAGCGCCCCAACCTCACCGGCCCCACCGGCGCCAAGATCTTCAGCATCCTCTAAGCCGAACCCTTTCGAAACCCCCGCGACCGAGGTCGCGGGGGTTTCGGCTTACTCACCCAGCGACCCAAAAAGCGGGCCATGGAGTATACTGGCCCTGCCCGGATTCCTCAGCGAAAGGCAGCCCACCGATGATCAACCGCCGTCGACACTCCTCCACGTGGGTCCCGTCCCTCCTCGCGGCGCTGATGCTGACCGGCTGCGGCTCGGAAAAGTCTGCCTCGCAGGACGAGGCAGCAACGACCTACGTGTACACCTGCTCGGATACCCGCTTCACCGCCCGCTTCGAGCCCGAAGCGGCCGTCCTCACCTTCCCCGACCGCGAGCTGCGCCTCCCGCAAGTCGTCTCGGGCTCCGGAGCGCGCTACAGCGACGGCGAGACGACCTTCTGGATCAAGGGAGAATCGGCCACCCTGGAGATCGGCGGGAAGCTCATCTCCGATTGCCACGGCGAGGCCTCCAAGCGCCCGCAGTAAGCGGCTCCGCGTTCTCACCCGCAAGTCGGAGCATCAAACGGACGACAATCCCCATTATCGTCTCGACGACATGTCGTCGGGCTCCGTCCCACAGGTGCGCGCATGACGATCAAGCCCAGCGCCGGAAGGCCTTATCTCCCAAGCCGCTCCTCGACCTCCTCACAGGGAGCGAGGCAGCCGCTGCGTGCCGTCCCAGCGGAAGTTCGCCAGGAAACCAAGCCCTCCTCACCCCCGCTGGAAGATGGCTTCGCCCAGCACTTGAAGGACGCCATCGCGCTCAATCGCAGCCGCCGGGACGTCTACGACCGGCTCTCGGGGGGTGGCACCCGCTCGCTCTCCAATCAGCTGATCATGCTGGAGAATCTCACCTTGCCGGCCGCCTATGCCCTGGACCTCTGGGCCAAGCGCTTCCAGAAGCAGGGGATCCCGGTGATGCAGGAGGATTTCGTCTCGATGCAGGACGTCCGCTCGCCGTTCGCGCCGCCGCGCTGGCGCGGGGTGGCGAGCGATCAGGACGCCGCCGAGATGGAAGGCTGGCTCAAGACTTATCGCGAGACGATCCGCCAGGCCGCAAGCAAGAACGACTTCGCCGCCATCGCGGAAGCGTCCCACGGGCTCCTCGAACGGCTGGAAGCCACGGAACAGGCGAAGCAGACGCACTGGGCCATGACCAAGCATCTGATCGAGTCCCTGGGACTCGCCGCCATGAACGCGATCGACCACGCCGCGCGCAGCGACGGCGAGACGCTGACGCTCTCGCGCACCTTCCTACGCTTCCAGAGTCTGGGCCTCATGGGCTCGGTGAGCGTCGATCGCAAGGCGCAGACCTTCCACCAGAAAGGCATCGGGATCTTGGTCAACGACGTGCCCCTGATTCCGTTCGCCGAGCGCTGGGAAGCCCGACGCTAACGCGTGCTTCGTTACGACAGGAAAGCTTTGATCCGAGCGGGAAGCTGCGATCAATAGCGCATTCCGGCTCCCAGCGTGATCCCGCTGAACGTCTGTCGGAACGTCGCGTCGGAACTCCCTTGCTGCTCGGTCGTGTAGCCAAGCGAGACGTAGCCGTTCATGACGTCGGTGACGAGACTCGCCCCCCAGCCCCGCCCTGACAGCGGGAAGATGGACGGAAAGCCCGGATACAACGAGCCCTGGGTACCGGGCAAGAGCTTCCCATGCAGATCCAGGCCGAGGCCGGGCAGGAGGGTGACCTTGAGCCTGCCGGCCAGGGCCGGCCCGTAGTAGGTCTGCATCGGCGAGAAGGGGAAGGTCGTCCCGGTGCTTTCGCTCTCGACGGTGACGGAGCGCCCCATGTAGCCGGCCCGCAGCGAGGGCTCCAGGATGCCGAAGGGGTAGCGCAAAGCGACAAAAGAGCCGAGCATCACGTCCGAACGATGCTGACGGACGCTCTCGACGGTCAGGTCGTAGAAGAGGACCCGCGCGTCCAGCCCCGCCCCCACGTAGGGCATGAACCAGTGCTCCAGGTCGAAGCCGTTGATCCCCGCGGGGTAGGCAAAAGACGCGTCGGGGCCGCCGTACTCCTCGAGCGTCTCGACTTGCTGCCAGCGCAGCTGGAAGGTGGATCCGAGGCCCGCCGAGGGCTGGCGCTCCGGGGGTAGGACGGATTCCGAGCCTTCGGACTCGGGGGCCTCGCCAGTCGGCGTGCCGCTACCGGTCGTCGTGCCCGAGGGCGATGACGGCGAGGGCATGGGCTGCGGCGACCAGGGACTGAAGGGGTCGGCCGGCGCGACTGGCGTCGGCTTGGGCGCCGGCGGCCTGACATCATCCGGGATGAGGACGACGGACGCGCCTCCGGGCGTGGGAGCTTCCGAGGGGCGCGGCAGGGGCCTTGCCGGCGGAGCGGAACCGGGCAAGCCGGAAACCGGAGAACCGGACGTGGGAGGGCCGGAGACCGGCGGGCCGGAGACCGGCGGGCCGGAGGCCGGCAGACCGGAGGCCGGTTCGGCCGGGACCGGCGTCGGCTTCGAAACCCAGCCGGGGACCGGCGGGGGGGTCCAAAGGGGCCGCGGCGTCGCGACAGGCTTGGGCGCGGGCGGGGCCGGCGGGACCGGCGGGACCGGCGGGGTGGACGGCACGCGGGTCACGATCTCGGGCAGGGGAGCGTCCGGCGGGGCGATGATCGGGGAGGGCCGGATCGCGGCATCTTCCGGCGACGGGAAGCCCGGCAGGCTCTCGAGATCGCGCTCACCCTGCGGCGGGGCGGGGTTCGCGAGGGTGATCATGAGCTTGCCGTTCGACTGGGTGATCTTGACCATGGGCTCGAAGCCCGGCATCAGGTCGACCACCACCCGGACCACCGCGGGAACGTAGGAGTTCTGGCCCATCCGGATGGAGCGGATGCGCGAGGTCTTCGGCTGGACGATCGGAATGGGCTGCCCCAGCGGGAGGCGTGCTTCCGTGAGGTCGATGACCAGGCGATCGGGATTCTTGACGCGCTGCGTGCGCACGGAGACCGTGCCGGCGACCCCGATCGCGATCACCTGCTGCTTCGACTCGAAGGCCATGCCGGTGACGTTGGCCGGGGCCGCAAGCGCCGGCAAGGCGAAGGTGGCGACGAGAAGCGACGCCCCGATGACGAGGCGGGCGGCATGAGCAGCAAAACCGACGGGCATCCGGGCCTTCACCAGGGCAAACGTCCTTTCCGAGTCGCAGGCCGTGGGGGCTAGGCCTCCGAGAGCGTGCGGTTCTCCCGACGAGCGCGGTCGAAGACCAAGCCCGCTGCCCCGATCATACCCGCCTTCTCCCCCAATACTGCCATCCGGACGCGCTCGGGATCCCATCCGCGCTCGCCATAACGGCGCGAGACCGCCTCCTTGACCATCGGGAGGAAGAGATCGCCTTGCTCGCCGACGCCACCGCCAAGGAGGATCCGCTCGGGATCCACGAAGTTGATGATCGTCACGATGGCAGTGGCCAGGTGCTCGGCCATCTTGCGGATGAGGCCGAGGGCCAATGCATCGCCCTCGCGGGCCATCTGGAAGAGCTGGTAGCTGCTG
>RCUH01002124.1_pt1 | contig 12389 bp, 8 predicted proteins | sample 2166191 | NCBI WGS metagenome assembly RCUH01 (sample SAMN09932848, study PRJNA488358) | compost metagenome | feature: garden; material: soil; isolation source: compost soil in an enriched community after 214 h of incubation | place: Germany: Experimental Botanical Garden Goettingen | collected...
CTACAAGGTCTATATGTGCTGGGATAACCCAAACATTTGGAGCAGAGCATGTTATGGTTGCTTCTTCAGGGGTGTTACTGTGTTCCAGTATTTGGTAGGTTCCAATTTCTACTGTGTCTACATCAATACCTAAACCAGAGCTTGCGTTAGCTTGTGGGTCAGCATCTATCAATAATACTTTTTTTTCAAGCACTCCAAGCGATGCCGCAAGGTTTACCGAAGTTGTTGTTTTTCCTACGCCGCCTTTTTGGTTGGCTATGGCAATGATCTTCCCCATTTATATTTTATAAATTTTGAACCGTAAAAATACAATTATTTATGGTTCCTGAAAACGTAATTTGTTAACAATAGACAAATAAAAAAGTCCCGCCGGATGGCAGGACTTAAATAGGTGTTTTAGCTTTGTAATTATTGGATAATCAGCTTTTGAGTTGCGGAAGATTTACCAGACTGCATTTTCACGATATACATACCTGAAGATAATGAAGAAAGGTTTAATTCTTTAGTATAGAAACCAGAATTGTTTGTTACTTCTGTTTCAAATACTTTAGCTCCTGTTATTGCATAGATGCTAACAGTATTTTTTTCTGCAACTGTATTTTTAAGGTCATACATTAAAGTAATGTTCTTGTCTACAGATGGGTTAGGGTAGATGCCAAAAGAAATATTAGCATTTAGATCTTCAAGACCTGCAGCAGGAGTTACATCTTTGTATTTAAAGCTTAAAGCTCCTGTACCACTGCCTCCAAAAGAAAGGAAGTACATTCTGTAAATAGCTCCGTTATCATATTTTACATAGTATGCTTTTTCAGGAATAACGTAAGCTCCACCTGTGAAAGATTTCCACTTATCACCAATTGAGTTGATATTAGCAGAATAAGCAGCAATAGCAGGTAATGTGAATTCTGATACTTCACGTGTTTCGTCTATAGCAGCAACCTGTACACCTGCGGCTGTGTTTTGTAAAGCTCCATTAACAGGATACATTACGATTTCTGTTCCTGCTGAAATTGGAGCATGAAATTTAGTGAAAACAAAATCCCAATCAGTTGTTGGAGGAGCAACAGTTACAGCAGCGTTAGTGTCTAATGAGAAGTAAAGGAAGTCTGTTGCTAAATCTGTAGGTACAACGGCTGTTCCTGTTTGGTCTGCAGACCATGCTGTTCCATTCCATGTAGAATGCTTGAATGTATAAGTTGGACCTCCGGCAGCCTGAGTATCAAGGTCCTCAATGATTATTTTTTTGTAGTCGGTAGCAGAGATTTTTAAAACAAAAATTCTTGTACCATTTACGTGGTGGTCGCCCATGTTGTATTTGCCCCATCCAAAACCAAATTGACCCTCGTTGTCTGAACCATTATCAAAAGCACCAACGCTCCACTCTGTCTCAGAATTGTATAGTGGTGTCCAATCATTTTCGTTAGTTACGCTTATTGTAGACCAGTCAGCAATATTAGCAGATGCCTCATAAAATGCACCAACTTTGTGGTCGTTTACACGGATAGAACCCATGCTCATCCCGCCTGGAGACTTTTGGAATGAAATATCCCAGCTGCTTGCTACTGCCGGAGTTTGAGTGTTTGTAGATAATTTGTAAAATACCTGTTTTGCATATTGTGGCTCCATATTTACATTAACTGTAGTGTAGCCATTTGCGTCTACTTCCTGAGCAGAAGCAAAAAAGCCTGCAAATAAAGAAGCCATTAGAAGTAAATTTTTCTTCATGATGTTTTATTTAGATTGATTAAGAATAAAATTTCGATGCAAATATAAAATATAATTTATATTAAGTCTAAATAAAACACAAAAAAATAGCGAGACGTTTATATGTCTCGCTATTTTAATAAAGAATATATTGAATCTTAAAAAAATGATTTATTCAGTATAATATGGTTAAATAAGTAGCATATGCCTAAAGTGCTTTTTCTTACTTATCCTTTTTTGCCTTTATCATTGCTTCCAGCATATCCCACATTTCTTCAGGAATGGCTTCCAGTAAGTTAAATTGACCTGCCCCTTTTAACCATTCTCCGCCATCAATAGTTATAACTTCACCATTAACATAAGCAGAAAAATCGGAGACTAAATAGGCCGCAATGTTTGCCAGCTCCTGATGGTCGCCTACGCGTTTAAGAGGTACTTTTTTTGCTAAGTCGAATTTTTCCTTAAGATCGCCGGGTAAAAGCCTGTCCCATGCTCCTTTGGTAGGAAAAGGGCCTGGGGCAATAGCATTGGTACGAATACCATATTTTGCCCATTCTACAGCCAGACTTCGGGTCATTGCCAGTACTCCGGCTTTTGCGGTGGCACTTGGTACTACATAGGCAGATCCTGTCCAAGCATAAGTGGTTACAATATTAAGTATGGTAGATTTTTCCTGTTTAGTATCTATCCAGTGTTTTCCAAAAGCCAGTGTACAGTTTTTCGATCCTTTAAGGACTATATCTATAATAGTGTCAAATGCATTGGCCGATAAACGTTCGGTTGGTGAAATAAAGTTTCCGGCAGCATTATTCAATAAAACATCCACTTTGCCATAAGTGTCCAGAACAGTTTTTAGCATATGTTCTACTTCTTCATAATGGCGAACATCACATTGTACAGCTAGGCATTTTCCACCAGTTTCCTGTTCCAGTTCCTTGGCTGTATTTTGTAATTTTTCGAGATCCCGAGAGGTTATTGCTACCCTGGCACCTAGTTCCATAAAGTATTTAGTCATTGATTTACCTAAACCGCTACCACCTCCGGTAACTACGATTACTTTATCTGCAAGTGCGTTGTCACGCAGCATTTTATCTGTATATGCCATATTATTATATTCTATAATGATTTAATCTGGTTTGTAAAAAGGGCTCATAACTCAATAAATATAAGAAAAAGGATTAGTTATTAAAGTTAATCTTTAAAAAGAGCATCTAGTATTGTTCTTTTCGATGTAATTTCTTCTTATTTATCACAAAGCGAATTGATGTCTTTAATAACGTTTAATGTAGAAATAGTTTCTACCAAAAAGGTTTTTATATCCTCAAAATCGTGATCAATGAATTGAGGAGATCCAAAGCCAATTATTGTATCATCAATTATTGTATTAATAAAAATTTGTGCAATAACCTCTTTGTTCTTTCCTTCAGGTAGCTTGTAATACCATAATAGAAACTTTTTCCCTGTCGGTATAGTATATACCTCCATTTGTACTTCAAATGGTTTAGGAAATTTATTTGATAAATACTTAGCTTCGCCTTCAACATAGTATTTTAGTATTGAGAGATTGTTATCATCGCATTCGTTTTGCATAAACTCCTTTTTATCGAGTATAACATATTGTAGCGCCATATCTTCAACATTAAGGAGTTCCGGTATTTTGCTTTCGGCTATATCGCCATGTAGTTTAACCGAGTATTTTATATCACGATGATTAATAATCCAAAATGTAGTATTGTTATTACAGTCAATAATATGCTGAGCGCAAATTGGAGCGGAGAATAATTCTATTATAAGTACTATTATAATAACTGGTTTCATATTCATGTAAATGAGTTATAATAATACTATAAAGGTAGTTTTATTAATGAAAAGGTGTTTTTATATTGGCTATTTTTAACTTTATTGTACCATTATTTTTACATAATTATCAATACTGGATGCTAAAAATGCTATTTTTCAAGTCTAACTATTATATTAAATAACTACCAGGCTAAATAATAACGAAAATACTTCTACTATAAAGGTCATTGTTTTTAAATAAGTTTTTATATTGTGGGGATATAAACTGATAAAATAATATTTAAATATTTCCCCCAATATGAAAATATTAATAGCGGACGACCATAGTGTTGTAAGACAAGGAATGTCTTTGATTTTAAAAGAGGCCTTCGATGGAATTGAAGTTTTTCATACAGATAGTTTTGAAAGTGCTATTGTAATTCTTAAAAATAACCAGATAAATTTACTGTTGCTTGATATTAATTTGCCGGGAGGCAATAGTATTGATATGATTAATGATGTGAAGCAGGTTCAGAACACAACTAAAATACTTATGTTTTCTGCTTTTGATGAAGATCAGTATGCCTTAAAATATATGAAGGCAGGAGCTAAGGGCTATGTGAACAAGTTAAGTTCTGAAGATAAAATTATTGAAGCTGTAAAAATAGTTTTAGAAGGCGGCGATTATATCAGTTCAAAATTAAAGGCCAAGATTTCGGAGAACGGTATAAATAAAGTGTCGAACAATCCTCTTAGTATATTATCAAACAGGGAGATGGAAATTGCCGGCCTTTTAACCAAAGGGGAGGGTAATCTTGAAATTGCCAATAAACTAAATATAGGGATGTCTACCGTTAGTACTTACAAAAGCCGGATATTCGAGAAATTAGGTATTAATAATGTTGTATCCCTAGTCGAAAAATTTAAACGTTACGGATAGTAACTAGTCTTTTAATGTAAAGGATAAAGTTATAGTCGTTCCTATATTTTTTGAAGATGTTATATCCATAGTCCCTTCCATTATAGCTAAAAGTTCAATAATCATCGGCAGACCCATTCCTGTATGTTTTTGAACATCAGAATTTTTGAGATCTTTATAGTATCTTATTGTCTCCTCACTCATTCCATTTCCAGTGTCTTTTATGCTTATATGGACGATTTTGTCTGAGTTATAGGACTGAAAAACTATCGTTCCGTCAAAGGTGCTTTTAATGGCATTGTCGAGTAAATTATGTAGTATTATAGATAGCAAGTGCCTGTTTAATTTTAAAAACAAGTCACGAGGCACATCATTTATTATTATTGATTTTGATGCGGTTGCTATATTTTTAAAAAAACCGGATTTTTCATTTACTAAGTCGTGTAACGAATAGGGTGGGGATTCATTATTGTTTATGTCGGTTTCTTTTGTGTACTCCAAAAAATTATCAATGAAATGATATAACTGTGAGGACGATGTGTACATGGCTAGTATATCGTCTTTTAATGAGGTTTCCTGCTTGTCAAAATTATTGTATAAAAACCTTCCGGTTATAGCCATAAATTTTAATGGACTTTTTATATCATGGGTTATTGTTTTTATAAGGTTCTTATGATTTATCACCTGAAGATTTAAATCGTCTTTTGTTTTTCTTAATGTAATAATTGTGTTTTGTAGCTGTTCTGTTTTTAAAACTATTTGTTTTTCCAGTTGGATGTTTTTGTACTTTATATACTTTATTCGAAGCTTGTAGATAAAATATAAGAGCAACATAAGTAACAAAATCGCTACTGCTATAAACCATGAAGTTTGCCAAAATGCATGTGCTACAGTAAATTTAAAGTCCTTATATATGTATTTGGAGCCAAAACCACTAAGCTTTCTTATGTTTAAAGTATAGTTGCCGGGAGGAAGAGTGGAAAAAGAGGCTTTGTTTTCGGACACGGGCATCCAGTCCTGAATAATCGGCCCTTCAAGCTTAATTTCCATATTCTGGTTGTATAAATTTCCAAAATAAGGACTAATTATAGAGAAACTTATACGTTCGAAATTACGATCGATTATTAGTGTGTCAGAAGCATAAAAAATGTTGTTATCTACATTAATTTCATCAATATAAATATCACCTTTAGGCATCCTTTTTTTAATTTTTTCAGGATTAAAGTACACTATACCGTTCATAGAAGGGAAAAAGACAGTTTCATTGTTTAGATATACTCCACATGAGTTGCAACCACCATTAAATTCATTGTTTTTAAAGCCTGAATTCTTATAATATGCATGATAGTATATTTTTTCAAGCTTTTTTTCGGTATAATCCAGTAAGTCTTGTTTAAGAACAGTAAATAAGCCTTTGTTGGTAGTGATCCATAATAAACCTGCTTTATCTTCAATGATGCAATGTGCAGTTAATAAAAGCTGATCTTTGTCTACGGGAAAAGAGGTTATAGTATTGTTTTTATATAAATAAATGCCCTTGCCGTAGGTACAGATCCATATTCCATTTGGATTTTTTGAATAAATGTTTCGTACCTGAACATTGGGTATCCCGGTTATATTTGTTACAACTTTGTCTTTAAGCGATATTTTATGTAATCCTTTCCAGGAGCCGACTAAAAGAGTATTGTTATCAATTCTGTTTAATTCACAAGGAGCAAAATTTGTTTTTAAAAATAATTGAGGTTTTGGATTGGTTTCGGAGGGGTTAATTGTATACAAAAAACCTCCTTTTTTGCCACGATCATTAAACATTCCGACCCATATTTTCCCGTCTTTGTCTTTAAAAATCACTGTTAGGCTATTTCTGAATCGCCATTCTTTAAAAGATTTAAATCCGCTTTTTTTGCTAAAACGGTAAAGTAGGGAACCGAATTTTGTCCATATATCCCCATTAGCGTCTATCAAAAGCATGTATTTGTCGGAATATTTGCCGATATTTATAATATCGGTAGCTCCATTTTGTTTAAATATTTCCCCTGTAGAAGCTAATATGCTATTTTTTGTGTACTCAGTAAGTGCATAATAAACATCATCTGTGCCATTGCTGTGATAGTACTCGGTAGAATTACTTCGAAAGTTGGTATTCATAATTCTAAGTAACCCTCTGTTAGAGCTTCCCAGAAATAAAATTTCATTTACCGTATCATAATATATAGACACTATGTTATTTTGCGGTAAATCGAAGTTCTCGAAAATTAGGTGTGTTATAATCTTTCCGTTTTCTTCTTTTATGTAAAATAAATTTTTGTTAGAATATAAAAAGCATTGCTCAGTCTGTACATTGCTGTATATTTTACATTTTTCTTTAAATTCAGGATTAAATTTATGGGATTTTATAGCATTATCAGACAAGGATATGTATTCATTAGGAGTGTCACCTAAAACGTATAGTTTTCCTGAACTGAAAAAGAATTGTGAAGAGTCTTTTAGTGTATACTTAAATTGACTTAATAATCGAGTATTATCATAGCTTTTAATAGAATCATTACCAATCAAAAATCTTTTCGTTCCTGTTGTTATAGTAAAAAATTGCTTTTTTTGAGCGTAGTGTAATCCAGGAAGAGAATGGGAATGGACTTGATTAATCGGTTTGTCAATTTTTTTGGCTGTTGTTTTATGAATTAATAGGGTTTGAAATTTTTCATTGGATATAAATATGCTGTCCTTTTCTATACTCCCGCTAAAAAAAATCATTCTGTTGGAAGATAGTCCTTTAATATTTTCAAGATTGTAGTTTTTAAAGTTTTGACCATCATAGCGAACAAGACCACTTTCTGTAGATAGCCATAAAAAGCCATACTTGTCAGGTACAATTGCTTTTACGCTATTTTGTGGAAGATGGTTACTGTCGGCAGAAAGCCATGTAGTATAATAATTATTTTGAGAATAAGCATTTTGCATTATAAGAAATGCAAATAGTAAAAGTTTACTGAAAGAATTCATTGGGGGTGTCTGGTTCTATGTCAAATATAAATAAATTGAATGAGGTTTATGTAGAATTAATTCTACATAAAATGAATGTTAAAGGAAGTATGGGTTATTTGTTAAAAGTGTAATTTTGTAGTCCTTTTAAAATCTGTGAATAAGATAAGGTAGTAATTGTAAATTATTGATTTTGAATTTATTAGATTCTAAATATTATTTTGAAAGACATATAGCTGCAATGCTGTTTTTGTGTTTAATAGACACAATAGCCTTTTTGTGTACTATAGACTTGCCTATGGGGGTTATCTACGGGCCTCTAACCTATTTAGCTTATAGGTCAACAAAAGGGATTAATGTTCCTTTTACTTACCTTCATATATTTCCTTTTTTACTGTTTTTGTTTTTATTTATAATACTGTATTTTGGTAAACAGTTTTCTATTCATTGGATTTTTAATATTGAAAAATATTATAATTATGGATATAAAATTGCATTGCCAGTTTCTTTGTTTGTATACAGTATAGTTGTAATTTTAGAAAGGTCGAGTAATCATTTATTGAAAGCGCAGTTCGTTAAAAAAATAGGTATAATTAATGTTGGATCTGCTTTGTTTGCTGCCTTACCTGTTCTGAAAATGATATGGCCACAAATTACTATTGGTTTCGATCCCAGTTTAGCCATTTATGGGTTTAATGGTATTATAGTTTTTGTAACGGCTTATTATTTGATCTTTGTTACTGAAATTGAGTTGCATGATGTTGAAGTTCAGAGTGAAAAGAATAGGGCGGAGCCATACGCTAATACAGATGTGGAAAAGTTTAAATTGAATCTGCATAATTGTCTTTTAGATTCAAAATTATACCTTAATGGGGGGCTTACTCTTAAAATGCTTGCCGAAAAGATGAGGTTGCCAAAACATCAGCTATCATATTTGTTGAACACTTATTTTGATAAAAGTTTTTATAGACTTATTGCAGATTACAGAGTTGATTATGCAAAAAAAAGATTAGACGAAGATAATTTTATAACCATAGAAACATTGGCTTATGAATGTGGCTTTAATAGTAAAACAAGTTTGAATAGGTATTTTAAAGAATTAACCGGTTATTCACCTTCTCAATATCGTTCGGGTATTATTTCTAAACAATTGTCTTTAAGATAAAAAATATGTTTGAATTTGTATTGTATAGTATTGTTGTTTTAGTACTGGCAACGCTTTATATAAGTAGGCAAAAAGGTTCGCAGGTGTTATTTTATAAAGTTGCCGATTTTTATTTATTATTTGTTTTACTACATACCACTTATATTATTATAATAAGGCTATTTTTTAAGAATAGTGAGATGATTGGTTTGGCATCCCCGTTTATACTTGGTTACGGGCCATTTTTCTTTGTTGGATTAAGATCTTTAGTAGATGAAAAACTTAAAAGAAAAGAATTACTATTGCATTTTTCCCCTCTTTTTATTTTTACAGCTATCTATATTTTTCTTATAAGTAATCTGGATAATTGGCAACCATATTTTATGTCATTCTATATTACAGTGTATTCTCTTGCAGCCATGAGTGTATTAGGCTATTCTTTTTGGGCTTTAATTCTTAATCAGGATTTAAACAAAAAAAGCCTTAAAGAAAAAGAACAATTGTTTAAAACATCCGGGACGGCTTCTTTAATAATTGGTTTACTATTTGTAGCTATTGTTTTAATGAAAGCGATCTCACACGAAAAAATTAAAATTGAGGTTTTTGGCATTGTTGTTTTCGGAGGGGTTTTTATTTCGACAATACTTGCTTTTAAATTCAGAATAAACAATTTAATCGAAGAATTAAAAGAAAAAAAAATCTCAGTTTCAGATACAGTTGTGTCTTTAGAAGAAGATTTACAGATAGAAAAGGTTGAGATATTTAGAGAGCCAGTCCAATTATTACAAAAATATAATAAGTCAGCTCTTTCAAATGTCACTTTAGAAGAATATAAATCTAAATTGAATCATCTTATTGATATAGAAAAAGTTTATTTGGATAATGAACTTTCTTTAGAGTCATTAGCCAAGAAGATGAAAATGCCTATGCATCATTTAACTCAATTATTTAATGTATATCTAGGTGAGAATTTCAATCAATACATAAATAAATACCGGATCAATTACGCGTGTCAGTTATTGATCAATAATAAAAATAAAAAAGAATCCCTTTCCATAGAACAGGTTGCGTTCAATAGTGGATTTAATTCAAAAGTCTCGTTTAACAGACACTTCAAAAACATTTTGGGGTATACCCCAAAAGAATATACTCATAAAAATAAGCTGTAATTATAGTGTTATTTATACTGCCGGTGAGGTGGCGCTTTAATTCCTGTTAATGTTCTCTTATTTAGGCGCAATAAAGGTTTGCGTCTATGAATTATGTATATTCAAATTATTGGGATGTCGCAGCTCCCACTTTTTTTTTACCTTTTATTGATGATTAATACACATCTTTGCACCATAATGTTAATTAAATGAACAGTAAGCTGCCCCCAAAGTATACTTTTCTATTTTTATTACTCTTTATTTTAAATACAAATAAAGGAGAATCTGCGCTGTCCAAAAGCGCGAAGCCTTGCTCAACCCAAAGTGGTATTTCGAGTAGGGCTGATTTTGTTTCTATACCTCCTTCAGTTGTTTCTGATTTTTCATCCACTTTATTAAAAATGGTTGACATAAATTCAGATCAAGAGTCTTATCAATGGTGTAAGAATATGGGTTTCCATATTCGAAGCTAAACGACTAAGGAATCCCTCAAGGGCAATTTTTGTTATTATTTAACATGGATCAATGTGAAAAGCATTTGATCGATGATGGCGTTAGTGTTTTTAATTGCGAAATAAATAATATAGAAAAAAATAAATTTTAAGATTACCCCCCCCAATAATAATTAAATTTTAATGACGATGAAAAAACTATTACCTGCATTACTATTGCTGCTGAGCGTTTACACGACAAGTGCTCAGGTAGGTATAGGTACCTCTACTCCGAGTAGTTCCGCTCAACTTCAAATTGTAGCTAACGACAAAGGTGTTTTAATACCACAAGTACAGTTAACAAGTGTAAATGATACAACAACCATTACTAATGGTAATGTACAAAGTTTATTAGTATATAATATTAGTACAGCTGATGGTATTAAACCAGGTTACTATTATTGGTATGCTAACAAATGGCATAAAATATTAACAGATGCCGATCAGGGACCTAACGGTCAGGTAATAACGACACTGGTTGATAATGGCAACGGTACATATACATACACCAGTGAAGATAATACTGTAACTGTTATAGATGTACCAGGTAATCAGTCATTAACTACTCTTATATATAATGCAGCAGCAAATACGCTTACTTATAAAGATGAAAACCAGAATAATACTGTAATTAATCTTGTAGATTTAGTAAAAGCAGCTGAAACACTAACTACACTTGTTGATAATGGTAATGGTACATTTACTTATACAAATGAGGCGGGACAAGCAACAATAATAAATTTAGCGGGAGTTCCTGGAAGAGGTATGGTTTCTACCGTTAATAATGGTGATGGTACTTTTACTATTACTTACAGTGATGGTACAACTTTTACTACGGCAAATTTTACGGGACCTCAGGGTGCTACTGGAGCGGCAGGATTAAGTGCATACCAGGAATGGGTAAACGCAGGAAATCCAGGTGGCACAGTTACACAATTTTTAGAATCAATAAAAGGCGCTAATGGTTTAAGCGCATTTGAAATATGGAAAAATAATGGACATCCTACAGGAACTGAGATAGAATTTCTTGATTCTTTGAAAGGTACTGATGGAGTGGATGGTACTGATGGAGCAGCAGGATTAAGTGCATACCAGGAATGGGTAAACGCAGGTAACCCAGGTGGTACAGTTACCCAATTTTTAGCGTCATTAAAAGGAGATACTGGAGCGGCAGGATTAAGTGCTTACCAGGAATGGGTAAATGCAGGAAATCCAGGTGGCACAGTTACACAGTTTTTAGAGTCAATAAAAGGCGCTAATGGTTTAAGTGCATTTGAAATATGGAAAAATAATGGACATCCTACAGGAACTGAGATAGAATTTCTTGATTCTTTGAAAGGTACTGATGGAGTGGATGGTACTGATGGAGCAGCAGGATTAAGTGCATACCAGGAATGGGTAAACGCAGGTAACCCAGGTGGTACAGTTACCCAATTTTTAGCGTCATTAAAAGGAGATACTGGAGCGGCAGGATTAAGTGCTTACCAGGAATGGGTAAATGCAGGAAATCCAGGTGGCACAGTTACACAGTTTTTAGAGTCAATAAAAGGCGCTAATGGTTTAAGTGCATTTGAAATATGGAAAAATAATGGACATCCTACAGGAACTGAGATAGAATTTCTTGATTCTTTGAAAGGTACTGATGGAGTGGATGGTACTGATGGAGCAGCAGGATTAAGTGCTTACCAGGAATGGGTAAACGCAGGAAATCCAGGTGGCACAGTTACACAATTTTTAGAATCAATAAAAGGCGCTAATGGTTTAAGCGCATTTGAAATATGGAAAAATAACGGGCATCCTACAGGAACTGAGTTAGAATTTCTTGATTCTCTTAAAGGAGCAACCGGAGCAGTAGGTCCACAAGGAGCTACAGGTGCAATCGGATTAACTGGAGCAACAGGAGTACAAGGTCCGATAGGATTAACAGGAGCAACGGGAGTACAAGGTCCAATAGGATTAACAGGAGCAACGGGATCACAAGGTCCGATAGGATTAACTGGAGCAACAGGAGTTCAAGGCCCAATAGGATTAACCGGAGCAACGGGAGTACAAGGTCCAATCGGATTAACCGGAGCTACAGGAGTACAAGGCCCAATAGGATTAACAGGAGCAACAGGAGTTCAAGGCCCAATAGGATTAACCGGAGCAACAGGAGTACAAGGTCCAATAGGATTAACCGGAGCAACGGGAGTTCAAGGTCCGATAGGATTAACCGGAGCAAC
>RCUH01002132.1_pt1 | contig 12354 bp, 22 predicted proteins | sample 2166191 | NCBI WGS metagenome assembly RCUH01 (sample SAMN09932848, study PRJNA488358) | compost metagenome | feature: garden; material: soil; isolation source: compost soil in an enriched community after 214 h of incubation | place: Germany: Experimental Botanical Garden Goettingen | collected...
GGCTGAGACTGTTTGGGGTCGTTTAAGCGTCTCTGGTCGGGTCGCTGTAGTCGCGGCGATATTGGGCTAGAAGAGGAGCGAGATCCTCCCGGATCCGCATCAGCTCATGAGCGTGTTGATCAGCCACTTCTCTGACAATGGCACGACTATGCTCTTCCCGGATTTGTTGCTGGAAGAACAGCCTTTCAACCTTGAAGTAGAGCATCATCAAACAGCCGCCTATGACAGCAAAAAGGACTGAAGCGTCCCAATTACTGGTCCACCTCCATGCCATCGCTCCACATGCCGCTGCTGCCAACCATCCGAACAGTTGGCCAGGTACGCCCTTTATGTCGGACGCAATTGAATCCATCGCTCCGGGCATCACATAATTTCGGCCAGATGCATATTCTCGGTAGTTATCCATTCTTCCCCCTATAGCTTGAAGCCAACCCAGAACGCACGTCCGATGATTTCGATCTCTGGATCCCCTTCGTTCAGGTGCAGATCCTGATAGCCGCCTGCAGGGTTCTCGGACCGGGCGATAAACCCACCATTCCCCCTATAAAGGCGCTTAACCAGTAGCTCGCCGTGGCAACGGAAGGCATACACCTTCCCATTGACAATGGATGTGTTATCCCGATTCACGAGGATCGTCGAGCCGTCAGGGATCAATGGTTCCATACTGTCCCCCTTGACCGACACCGACACGGTGTGATCGGGCGTGGCTCCTACGGAGCGCAGGAAGTCCGCACGGAAGGAGAGGCGGGATAGCTCGTCTTCCGAGGTCACGAGTTGGCCATGCCCAGCCGACAGACGGACATCGAGCCTGCGGATTGGAACGAATTCAGTCCCATCGCTGGAAGTCGATAGGTGATTAGACGCCTCTGATACACGCTTGGCCAACGTGGGGCTTATCTCATCTATGGAGCAGCCCAATCCATCGGCAAACTTCTTCACCGTGTCGATGTTCAAGGGGCGCCGGCCATTCATCAGCTGCCAGACATACCCCTGGTTGCCAATCTCGTACCTAACTCCGAACTCTGTTTGGTTCAGACGAGCGCGCTCCTTGAACAGCTCTTTCAGACGCCGGGCGTCCTCAAGCTGCCATTGCTCGATTTGTGGTGATGCTTTTGCCATGTGCGGCAATGTAGCAACGCTAGTACGCACCGCAACTCGCATTGCTATTGACTCCAAGAACTAGCGTTGCTAGTATTGGGCCATGAACATCGCCCAATACCTCCAAAAGACCGGCACGACCCAGGCTGCATTTGCTACCGCCGTGGGCGTCACGCAATCCATGGCCTGGCAGTGGATCACCGGCAGGCGACCGATCCCTATTGAGCGCTGTGTAGACATCGAGCGAGTCACGAACGGGGAAATTTCCCGTGCGGACCTTCGCCCGGATGACTGGGCGCGTATCTGGCCCGAGTTGGCGCGATGACCTCAATGAACCACCCCATGCCCCGCCAGATCCCGGCTAAGACGAGCCTCGTCCTGTTCGCAGCAGAGCCTACGAAAGATGTCCATTACGGCGCTTTCGCTGGGTTCTTCAAAGGCGCGCAGGGCGATGTCTTGGGCTTTGGTCAGCAGGGTTTCGGTTTCAGTCACGTTCTTTTTCTCTCATTGATAGGTAGTACACGATGAGTACCCAACCAGTATCTGCCGCGGGCAATGAAATGCCACGCAACACCGAACAGGCCCTCGGGAACGGCATGCAATCCGATGAAATCGGACGCACGCATAGCACGTGGACTGGCCTTTTCAAGCGCTGCTTTAACCCTATTGATCGCAATTTTGCTGACTACGGCGGTCGGGGAATCACCGTTTGTGAACGGTGGTTCTCATTTGAGGTGTTCGTAGCTGACATGGGGCTTCGCCCTGATGGCAAGACCCTCGATCGGATCGACAACAACGGGAACTACGAGCCGGGCAATTGCAGGTGGGCCACTCGTCAGGAGCAAGCGCGCAACACTCGGCGCAATCGAGTTGTGTTGGTTAACGGGCTTCCTAAATTTCAGACCGAGATTGCTAAGGAGTACGGTCTTTGCGATTCGACCATCTCGCGTCGTAGAGCAGCCGGAAACAACTTGACCGCCGAAGCGTTCTTCAAGCGGAACAAGCTCAACAAGGACGAAGTGGCAGAAATCAAGGCCCTTCTTTCAAGGGGTTTCAAGCGCCGCGACATCGCGGAACGCTACGCAATCACTGTTCAGATGGTTGGCGTGATTGCGCGCGGCGAGGCATGGGGCGACGTGGAGTAACCATGGAGAACCCTATGGAAACGTCTCGGAAATATCTGTCCCAAATCATGCAGCGCGTTGCTACGCGCGGTCAGAAGTCGTTAGCAGACAAACTAGAGGTGTCTGAGGCAACTATGTCTCGGTTCATCGCCAATGATCTGGAACGCGCCTGCCAGCTGATTGCGGCTCTTGGTCTTCAGGTTTGCGCCAAGGACATCGTTGCGATCAGCAGGGACGACATTCAGGCCCTTGAGCGAATGGCCTACAAGTATCTGCAAGCCCGTATCGAATCTGACGGTGGTGGCTACTGATGGAAAAGCGCCGCATCCGCCTGACGCCGAGGACCCGCCGCATGTTCGCGGATGCCGTCATGGATGCGCCTGACGGTTGGTACGCGACTATCCAGCCGCCGACTAAGACCCGCGATCAGGAAGCCAAGTACCACGCCATGCTCAAGGACATCGCCGAGCAGACGCAGTACCTCGGTCGTCGCTGGGATCTGGAAAGCATGAAGCGAATCTTGCTCAACGAGTTTGAGGAAGAAATGCGCAAGGCCGGTACGCCTCTGGCTCAGTCTGGGCAAATGATCCCGACCGAAGACGGCGCACGAATCATCCAGTTGGGCGTCCAGTCGCGGCAATTTCGCGTGGCTGAGGCTGCCCAGTTCATCGAATTTCTCTATGCGTGGGGTTCTGACCGCAGCGTTGTCTGGTCGGAAGAAGCCCACATTCCCGGATGGGTTCGGCCATGAAAGGCAAATCTCCCTCAGCCGCTCAGAAGCGGTTCCACGATGCTCTGTGTCAGAACGTTGGCTGCGTGGCCTGCCGTATCGACGGTATCGGCAATTTCAATGTCCTGATCCACCACATCGACGGGCGCACGAAGCCGGATGCCCATTGGCTCGTCCTCAGCCTGTGCGCTGGGCACCACCAAGACGGTACCGGTGCGCGTGGGCTGATCGCTGTCCATCCCTGGAAGACCAAATTTGAATCCCGCTACGGCAAGCAGAAAGAGCTGCTGGTGTGGGCTATCGAGATCCTGCAAAACCAGGGTCATGTAGTTCCTGACGCAGCCCTGGCAGCTGCTGGAATGCTGGAGGCTGCGTAATGGACTGGTTCCGAATGTATGGCGAGTTCGCCAATGACCCGAAAGTCCAAATGATGCCGGAGGCTATGCAGCGCCGTTTGGTAATGCTCTTTTGCCTTCAGTGCAGTAACGGGATCGAAACGTTTCATGAAACGGAGCGTGAAACATACATAGCGTTTGCACTGCGCATTTCACAGGCCGAACTTGCCGAGACGAAAGAGCTTTTCATGCGCAAAGAGTTCATCAATTCGGACTGGACTCTGTGCAACTGGGACAAGCGTCAATACGCCTCAGACTCAAGCACGGCGCGGGTTCGCAGGCATCGGGAGAAGTCTAAGCAGGCCAATGAAACGCATGGAACGTTTCAGGAACGTTCCAGTAACGCCCTAGAACAGAACAGAACAGATACAGAACAGATAGAACAGAAAAAGACTACCCCCGCTGCGCGGGTCCCGTCTGTGTCTGCTCAGGATCTGGCTGCACTTGGCGTTGAAGAACAAACCGCCCAGGAATTTCTGGCGGTTCGAAAGCGAAAGAGATCGCCGCTTACCGAACTCGCCCTGGCTGGAATACGCCGGGAAGCCGCAGCACTCGGGTGGAGCCTAGAGGCAGCGTTGAAAAAGTGTATCGAGCGTGGATGGCAGGGCTTCGATGCGAGCTGGGTGCAAAACCAAGCCCGCGCATCTCCGGCCCGACAAAGCAACTCGCAACGCATTGCCGACTGGAACGCAGAACTGCGCGACGTGCTGACCGAAGGCCACAGGCCGATGGAGATTGACATGGGGGTGATTGATGCAAGTCGCTGAAAGCCAACAGGCCACGATGGGCGCTCTCGTGGTCAACGAAATGCGGATGCTGTACGGCTCGAAGTTCGCTCAGCAGTGGCAAGGGCTGACCGCCCGGGAGTTGAAGGAGTCCTGGGATATGAAGCTTTCAGGCCTGGGTGAGACGGATGTACGGCGCGGCCTGGTTGCCTGCCTGCGTCGTGACTGGCCGCCGACGCTGCCGGAGTTTCTGAGGCTCTGCTGCCCTTGGATGGATTCCGAGGTGGCGTACCACGAGGCGGTGCATGGGATGTCCTGCCGCCGCCGTGGGGAAATGGGGGAGTGGTCACACCCTGCCGTGTATTGGGCTGCAGTCGGCGTCAGTTCCAACGATCTGCTCAGTAGCACCTACGGGGCGATCAAGGGCCGGTGGGAAAAGACGCTGATTGCGGAAGTCGAGAAGGGAAGCTGGAAGCCCATCCCGCAGGTGTCGAGAGCGCTTCCGGCCCCTAAGCAGACGGAAGCAGACAAGCGTGAAGCAGCAAAGGCGTTGAAGGCCATGGGAGCGGACAAGATCCTTGACCAAACCGGCAAGGACCACCGCAGGTGGATTGGAAAACTGGAAGAGCGCATTTCCAAAGGCGAGGTGTTATCCCCCGCTGTGTTGGAAATGCTGGCAAGGGCGAAAGGAGAGCAATCATGAACTTCGTTGGACAGGACAAGCACGGCTACGCAGTAATTCGGAGCCTCCGGGATAACGGCCCTCAGACGGTGCGGGAGATCGCGGAATCTATCGGTTCCGACACGCACAGCACAGACCAAGCTGTGCGCCGGATGATGTGTCGCGGTCAAGTGCAGAGGACGGGAGAGCGCAAGGGTGTCGGCTCGGGGAGGGCCAACATCTACCGCTGGGTTGACGTAGAAGAAGCTGACCTGGATCCGCTGATGAACGAGACAGAGCGCAACCGCGCCATCGAGTCCGCAGACCGAATCGTGCGCAGCCTTCGCGCCGCCTACAACCCGTCCATGTTCGACCCTTTCCGCGTCCTGCGGGCTCAGGTAGGGGGAATGGCATGAGCGAAATGATCGAGCGTAGCCGGTACGGGAACCGCGTATTGATTCGTCTGCTGGACAGTGCAACCAAGCTGATGGCCCTCCCATTCGCAGTTGTTTTCATCGCAATTGACTGGGTGGTAGCTCAATGCTGGGGGCCGAAATGAACCGATCATTTGCAGCAGGGCGCCTCAAGACCGGCCAGATGAACAAGTCCGAGCAGGCCTATGCCGCATATCTCGGACAGCTGCAGGCTGTGGGCGGCATCCTCTGGCACAAGTTCGAGGGGGTAAAGCTGCGTCTGGCCGACAACACTTTTTATTCCCCAGATTTCGCGGTGATGATGCCAGACGGTCAGTTGGAGATGCATGAGGTCAAGGGATTCTGGCAAGACGACGCCCGGGTAAAGATCAAGGTGGCCGCCGACTTATACCCGTTCAAGTTTGTGGCAATCAAGGCTCGCGCCAAGAAGGACGGCGGCGGGTGGCAAGTGGAGGAATTCTGATGGACCCAAATTGGGCACTCCTTATCGCGATCTGCGCGCTCGTTATTGCAATCATCTCAGCGGGGAAATCATGAAACAAGCCACCAAGCCCAGTGACATCAAGCCGATCCAGGCCCCGGCATACGTACCCAACATGCAGATGCGCCAGATAGCGGACAAGCTCAAGGGACTTCCGCGCCCGGTCACGCTGTCGAGCAACGTCAGCAATTTCCGGCATATGGAGGGGTGATGGCTACCAAGGCACAACGAGACGTAATCCGGCGTGACCCCATTGCTCTCGCGATCTACCGGAGGGCACTGGGTATGCAATGGAGGTGCCGATCGGCCTATCGGCTTTGGGGGCTGCGCGAGAAACAACCACCAGCTGGCCACGACCACCGAGACTGGGTATAGGAGGGGATATGAAGCCGAGGATCACGCTATTCGCTGCCGGGCTTTGGCACTGCATAGGCGGGGGCATAACTGGACGCGGTGATACTCCAGGGCGCGCATATGTCGATTGGCTCGGTACCAGAAATCAGAAATTGTGGAGGAAGCCGTATGCGCACCAATCTTGAAATCCTCCTATCCGACTGGGGACGCCGCCAGGACATCCGCCGAGATGGCGCCCTGGGCTATCCGACCGCTGCAGCTTTCTCCAAGGAGAGGGTGGACTACGACGGGTACGGCTACAGCGGCCCTGAGGCATGCGCTGCTGACGGCGACATGCTGCGCATCGACGAGGCCATCAATCACCTGCATCCAGACATGCGGGTGGTCATCACCGCACATTACGTGTGGGCTGGGCCGGTGAAGCGGAAGGTGGATTTGCTGCGCACCACGCGAACCGCCTATTACGAGACGCTGGAGTACGCCCATAAGCAGCTATCCCACGTAATGGGCGGCAGCTACGCAACAGGGTACGAGACTAAATTGTCCGGACACCTAGCGGAACTGTCCGGATGTATTTAGAGTAAAGGGTAGAGGCTGTATACGTGCCTCTGCAGCAAGCCCCTGACGAGAAATCGCCGGGGGCTTTTTCATTTCCGCGAGTATCAGACTGCCGCCTCGGGAACGCGCCTCACCCTCCCGCTCCCCCGTGTCCCAGGGCGTATTCCTTTGCAGGCGGCAGCCTAATACTCGTGCATTCATTGCGAGGCCGACATGAGCAATCCTCACGACGCCGCGCCGGATAAAAAAACCAGCGACAAACCGCTTTTTGGCGGGAAGGCTGGCCCCGGGCGGCCCAAGGGCGTACCCAACAAGACAACCGTCATCGCCAAGGATGCCATTGCGAAGGCAGCAGAGGCCCTAGGCGGCGCTGATCGCCTAGTAGCTTGGGCCAAGGAAGACCCGAGCAACGAAAAGGTCTTCTGGGGCACGATTTATCCGAAGCTCCTGCCGCTACAGGTGAGTGGAGAGGGTGGCGGGCCGCTCGAAACGGTGACTCGTATCCTGCTGACCCCGCTGGGCGATGGCAACAGCGAGGATTGAACTTCCCGCCAAGCTGATCCCAGTATTCAGCGGCGAGGCAGATGTACGAGGGGCATACGGAGGACGGGGAAGCGGCAAGACCCGATCCTTTGCCAAGATGAGCGCGGTGCGGGCCTACATGTGGGCCATGGCTGGGCGAGAAGGGATCATTCTCTGCGCCCGGCAGTACATGAACTCGCTGGATGACTCTAGCCTGGAGGAAATCAAGGCGGCCATCCGGTCAGAGCCATGGCTAGCAGCGTTCTTCGAGATTGGCGATAAGTACGTCAAGACGAAGGACGGGCGGGTTAGCTACAAGTTCGCAGGCCTTGACCGCAGCATTGACAGCATCAAGTCCAAAGCTCGCATCCTGTTGTGCTGGGTGGACGAGGCTGAGCCAGTCACTGATGTGGCATGGCTCACGCTGATCCCCACTCTGCGGGAGGAAGACAGCGAGCTATGGGTGACTTGGAACCCGAAGCGCAAGGGCAGCCCTACTGATCTACGGTTCAGGAAGGCGAAGGATCCGCGCTTCAAGGTCATTCAGCTGAACTGGCGCGACAACCCGCGCTTTCCGGCCAAGCTTGAGCGGGACCGGCAGCGTGACGCGGCAGAGCGGCCAGACGAATACGACCACGTCTGGGAAGGCGCATACGGGAACATTGCAGGCTCGATCCTTGGCAAGTGGGTAGGGCAGGCAGAGCGGGAAGGGCGGGTGTCGGATGGCATCGTGTTTGACCCAGACGGCGCGCCTATCGAGGTATCGAGCGATCTAGGTTTTCGGGACACGGCATCTTGGTGGTACTGGCAGCGTCTGCCAGGCGGATTCAACCTGCTCAAGTACGAGGGCGAATCCGGACTGGATGCTGATGACTGGATACCAAAGATCCAGGAGAGCGTCCTAGACCTGGGAGCGCCCAAGGTAGGCAAGATCTGGCTACCGCACGATGCGCGAGCCAAGACCTTCCAGAGCAAGCACACAACGATAGAGAAGTTCCTGAGCGCATTCGGCTCGGGGAGGGTGGCAGTCGTCCCCCAGACGCGCAAATCGGATCAGATCAGCGCGGCCCGGGCGGTACTGCCGCGATGCGCCTTCAACAAGGATCTATGCGAGGCGGGCTTAGATGGCCTGCGCGCATGGGAGTTTGAATACAACGACGACACGGGGGTTTTCTCCCGTGAACCGCTGCACAACTGGGCCTCGCACCCGTCTGACGCGTTCGCATACGGCGCTCAGGTGATGGCAGAGGCCAAAGCCCCAGAGAAAGAAGAGGACGCCAAGTACCCGGTAAAGGGTGTTGGCGGTCGCATCGTCACGGCCACGCTAGACGAACTTTGGGCGCAGACGCCCGCCCGAGTCGAAAGGATATGAAATGGCGCTATTCCCTGTAGTGGACGGCAAGGTCAAGTTCGGATGGACGGACCAGCCCACCCGGGTCAGTCACAACGGCTTTATCCAAGAGGGCGACGGGGCGTTTGCGCCCAGTCTGCCGGTCATGGGCGATTACGACATGACCATTGTTCGATTCTCCCAAGCTGTTCCGACGGATGGCAACGGGTCGGTGGTGCTGACGGATGCGACTGCTGGCCTGCCTGCCGGTACGCAGTGGTGCAACGGTCTGCCGATCCATACGAAGGGCCTTTGCACGTCTACGGCCCCTGTCGTCACGTACAGCAACGGCATTCCCATGTCGCAGCTTGGAGGCATCTGTGTCTGACCAAGTGAATGCGGCCCAGGAATCCACGGTCGATATCGCCCGGCGCTGGAGGATCGAACTCGACCTAGCCAAGCGTTGCGACGAAAAATGGATCAACCGCGGCAAGAAGATCGTCAAACGCTACCGGGATGAGCGCGCCGGAACGACTGGCGGCAACCGCTACAACATTCTGTGGTCGAACGTGCAGACGATCCTGCCCGCGATCTATGCCAAGGCTCCGAAGGCTGAGGCGGTACGGCGGAACAAGGACAACGATCCGGCTTCTCGGTGCGCGGCCGAGATTCTTGAACGCGCTCTGCAATACGAGATCGACCATTACCCGGACTTTGACGAGGCCATGCGCAATGCCGTACAGGACAGGCTATTGCCTGGGCGCGGTGTGGCATGGGTACGCTACGAGCAACGGGAGGTGGCGGTAGCGGAAGGCGCACAGCCTGCCCAGTATGAGGTCAAGGACTGCTCTGCGGTGGACTATGTGTACTGGGAGGATTTCCGCTGCTCACCAGCCCGTGTATGGGGTGAGGTCACTTGGGTTGCGCGCCGGGTCTACATGTCGCGGGGTGAGGTCCAGGCGCGGTTTGGTGCCTTCTTGGAGGAACTGGGCAAGCGCGCAGCAGATGTGCCGCTGACCCATGTCCCCATCGGGCTGGACCAGATGAAGGACCAGGGCGCGACCTACGGCGACACCGAAGCCATGAAGAAGGCTGAAGTGTGGGAGCTTTGGGACAAGAAGACCAAATCCGTCTATTGGACCGCCCAGGGCTTTGACGACCTGCTGGACGTGGCTGAAGACCCGTATGGCCTAGATGAGTTCTGGCCGTGCCCCAAGCCGCTGTTTGCCACTCAAACGAGCGACACGCTGGTTCCGGTTCCGGACTACGCGCTCTACCAGGATCAAGCGCAAGAATTGGACATGCTGACCCAGCGTATCGGGCGTCTTACCCAGGCGGTCAAGGTCGTCGGGGTATACGACGCCAGCATGACGGGAGTTCAGCGCATGCTGCAAGAGGGAGTCGATAACACTCTCATCCCCGTAGGCAACTGGGCGGCATTCTCTGAAAAGGGCGGCGTCCGGGGTGTGGTGGATTGGCTCCCCCTGGATCAAGTCATCAAGGCGCTGAACGAGTGCTACATGGCCCGCGAGCAGTGCAAGCAGGTCATTTACGAAATAACCGGCATCTCGGACATCATCCGGGGCGCTACTGAGGCGAGCGAGACGGCCACGGCGCAGAACATCAAGCGCCAGTTTGGTTCGTTGCGCCTTCGCCCGCGTCAGCAAGACGTGGCGATGTTCGCCAGTGAGATCCTGCGCATCAAGGCTCAGCTGATGATGGACGTGTACAGCCCTGAATCGCTGGTAGCGATGTCGGGGATCATGGACACGTATGACGCTCAGTATGTGCAACAAGCCATCATGCTGATGAAGTCCGAGCCGATGCGCGCCTATCGCGTGGAAGTGGCGTCGGATTCCCTGATCGAGATGGACCAGGAGCAGGAGAAGGCTTCCCGCACCGAATTCTTGGGCGCTGCGAGCGGCTTCCTGCGCCAGGCAGTACCTGCTGCCCAGCAATCGCCTGAGATGGCCCCGCTCTTGGGCGAAATGCTCATGTTCGGCATCCGGGCGTTCAAGGGCGGGCGCGAGATGGAGGCTGCATTCCAGAAGTTTGTCGATCAGATGAACCAGCCGAAGCCGGAGACGCCAGACCCCGAGCAGATGAAGATCCAAGCCGAGGCCCAGCAGAAGCAGATGCAGATGCAGGTCGATATGCAGATCGAGCAGGCCAAGATGCAAGCTCAGATGCAAGTTGAGCAGGCCAGGATGAGCATGCAGGCCCAGGTTGACATCAACCGCCAGCGCGCAGAGGCGGAACAGCACGCCATGAAGATCCGCCAGGAAGCCGAATTGCAGGCGCTCAAGGCTCAGATGCAGCAGCAGCAGGACATGCATGACATGGCATTCGCTCGCTGGAAGGCTGAGCTTGACGCGGCTACCAAGATCGAGACGGCCAATATCGCGGCGAAGGCCAAGGTTGACAACGCGGCTACCCAGGCAGCTACGAATGAGATCAGTTCCGAGGTGACGCAATGAGAACGCGCTACATCCAGGATCCGGTGACGCTCAAGCTGATACCTGCCGATCAATACGAAAGCCCGCGCTCTGCTGGGCCGATGATCATGGGCGATATCCAGCCCTACCAGTCGATGGCCACGGGCGAGATGATCATGGGACGCCGCCAGCACCGCGAACACCTACGGCAGCACCGACTGATTGAGGTCGGCAACGAAAAGCCCGTGCAGCGCACAGCAGGCCCCGACCCGAGTATCCGACAAACCGTAGTAGCCGCCGTTCGGCGCTACAGCTAACCAACCGCCTCCGGGCGGTTTTTTATTGCCCCAAGGAAATCCATGGAAAACCCAACGGACGACCTGCACAGCGCACTGAACGACGCGTTTACGCAGGCTGAAGCACAAGAGAAGCCCGCAGAGACTGTCGTAGATGCCGCGCCGGATGCGGCGGCTCAACGCGCCAGGGATGAGGCAGGGCGGTTCGCTGCCAAGCCTGCGGAGGTGGTCGAGCCCGTGCAGGCCCAGGTTGAGGTTGCACCGCCCCGCAAGGCACCGTCCAGCTGGAAGCCGGAGGCGCAGGCCGCATATTTGAAGGCAGCCGCTGACGAACCGCTAACGCCTGCGGAAATCAAGATTCTGACGCAGGAGGCCGAGCGCCGGGAGAACGATTACCACAAGGGCATCGAGCAATACAAGACGCACGCCCACGAAGCGCAGGCCTACCAGCGCGTCGTAGAGCCCTACATGCAGACGATTCGCGGGCTGGGTGTGGATGCCCCTACCGCGATTGCCAAGCTCTTCCAGGCTGACCACACGCTGCGGTACTCGGACCCGGCAACGAAAGCTCGGTATCTGGGGCAGCTGGCGCAGGAGTACGGGATTGACATCGGCCGGGTCGTGAATGCACCGCCCGTCGATCCGAACGTGCAATACCTGCAGCAGCAATTGCAGCAACAGCAGCAATGGATTCACCAAGTTCACCAACAGCAGGAAATGCGCGAACAGGCTGGATACCAGACGGAAATCCAGAAGTTCGCGGCTGACCCTGCGAATTCACATTTCGAGGCTGTCAAAGAGGACATGGCGCGGTTGCTGCAAACCGGCACCGCCCAAGACCTCAAAGACGCCTATGACAAGGCTGTATGGATGCGTGCCGATATCAGGCAATCCCTGGTTGAGCAGCAACGCGCCGAGGCCCAACGCAGTGCTACCGAACAAGCCCAAGCCACGCGAGCGAAATCCGCCGCTGTGAGCGTCAAGGGAAGTTCACCCGCTGGCGGTGGGGTTCAGCCCGTTAAGGGGTCGCTCCGGGAACAACTGGACGCGGCTTTCTCCGAAGCTTCTTAATTAGGACATCAACATGCCTACCTTCGCTAACCTGAGCGATATCATCGCCACCACGATCCAGAGCCGCTCTGGCGTGCTGGCGGATAGCGTCACCAACAACAACGCCCTCCTGTACAAGCTGCGCCAGCGCGGCAACGTCA
>RCUH01002133.1_pt1 | contig 12346 bp, 12 predicted proteins | sample 2166191 | NCBI WGS metagenome assembly RCUH01 (sample SAMN09932848, study PRJNA488358) | compost metagenome | feature: garden; material: soil; isolation source: compost soil in an enriched community after 214 h of incubation | place: Germany: Experimental Botanical Garden Goettingen | collected...
GCGATCGGCGGGGTCATGGCAACGGGCTCAGGCAGCAGTGGACAGCGGCACGCCGGCGGCGAGCGCGTTGAAATAGTCGGTGGTCAGCGCGATCTGGCTGGCGGCGTCGTCGGCGCGGTTGACCACCGCGCGGAACGCCGCGTTCTCGGCACGGTCCTTGGCGTACCAGCCCAGGTGCTTGCGCGCGATGCGCACGCCCTGCGGTTCGCCGTAGAAATCGTGCAGCGCGTGCAGGTGGCCCAGCAGCAGGTCGCGCACTTCCTCCAGCGAGGGCGGGGCCAGCAGCTCGCCGGTGGCCAGGTAGTGCGCCACCTCGCGGAAAATCCACGGCCGGCCCTGCGCGGCGCGGCCGATCATCACCGCGTCCACGCCGGTGACAGCCAGCACGTGGGCGGCCTTCTGCGGCGAGTCGATGTCGCCGTTGGCGATCACCGGGATGCGCAGCGCCGCCTTGATCGCGGCGATGGTCTGGTATTCGGCCTGGCCGGTGTAATGCTGGTCGCGGGTGCGCCCATGCACCGCCAGCGCGGCGATGCCGCTGTCTTCGGCGATGTGCGCGATGCGCGGGCCGTTGCGGTGGTCGCAATCCCAGCCGGTGCGGATCTTCAGGGTGACCGGCACGTCCACCGCGGCGACCACGGCGCCAAGGATGCGCGCCACCAGGTCTTCATCGCGCATCAGCGCCGAACCGGCCCAGGCGTTGCACACCTTCTTGGCCGGGCAGCCCATGTTGATGTCGATGATCTGCGCGCCGTGGTCGACGTTGTAGCGTGCCGCCTCGGCCAGCTGCTGCGGTTCGGTGCCGGCGATCTGCACGCTGATCGGATCCGGCTCGCCGGCATGGTCCATGCGATGGAGGGATTTGCGGGTGTTCCAGAAGCGCGGGTCGGAGATGGTCATCTCCGAGGCGGCCAATCCCGCGCCCAGCCGTTTGCACAGCAGGCGGAAGGGCTTGTCGGTGACGCCGGCCATCGGCGCCAGCACCACGTTGGGCTGGATGTTGTAGGGGCCAATCTGCATGGGCGCATTGTAGAGCGCCGCGGCCGTGCCGGCCGTTCGCCGGGGCACCGTGTTCAGGCCGATCCGGAAGGGCCTGATGCGCTCCGGTCATGAGTATATGCTTGACCCTTGGTTCCCCCGCCCCCAGAGGCCGCGGATGCTGGGCAGTTGGGTGCCCGGTGCGGCCGGCGGGTCTGCAGCGTTCAGGAGGCATGATCAGGGATGAAGACGTTCTGCATGGCCTGCGCCTGGCTGGCGCTGTTGTTGATCCCGCTGGTGGTCGGGCTGGGGATGCGGGCCAGCGCGGGTCCCTCGGTGGGCGCAACCGTGATGGCCTACCTGCTGGGCGCGGCATCGGCCCTGCTGTGCTTCATCACGGCTGCGTGCATCCACTACCGCAAGGCCAAATACGCCGGCGGCGCACTGGTGGCCGTCTACGCGGCCGCATGGATCGTGTCGTGCGCCAGCCTCGGCCAGGTGCGCTGACCCACGCTGGGATGCCGGCCCCGGGTCAGGGCGCCGGACCGCAGGCATAGGCCAACACGGCCAGGTGCCGCAACGGATCGAGCCCGAGCAGGGCCAGCACGGCGGCATCCTCGAAGGAGCCGATCGCACAACCGGCGGCATTCATCGCCGCCACCTGCTGGCCCAGCGCCCCCAGCCAGACCCCGGCCTCGAGCAGCACGAAGCGGCCGCCGCGCTCGCCGTACTTGGCCAGCGTTCCGGCCGGCTCGGCGATCAGCAACAGCACCGCCGCCGGCCGCTCCGGCCAGTCCACCCCGAGCAGCCTGGACAGTGCCGGCCACGCCGGGCAGGGCGCTACCGGCACCAGCGCATGCTGCACCGGGTCGTACCAGTGGATGCCCGGGTCTGCGGCGATCGCCTCGTCGGCGCCGTACAGCGCGGCGTAGGCCTGGATCGGGTATTTGGCCCCACCGGAGGGCAGGCGCCGCGTGTCGCTGGCACCGGGGCGTGCCCGCAGCGGGGCCAGCACGTGCCCCAGCTCCGCCGCTCCCCAGCGTGCGTCACCGAAACGGCGGCCGCTGCGGCGCTGCGCCAGCGCGTCATCGGGCTGTACCGGGTCCGGCAAGGCGATGCCGGCGGCCGCATGCAGCGGCCGCGGCGGCGACCAGGGGCGTGCCGCGTCTTCGGCGATGCGCGTGCGCATCACCTCGGCGCGCGCGGGGTTGAGTTCGCCGTTGTGCCAGAACAGATGGAACAGCGGGGCATCCTGCCAGGGGGAAGGCGGTGTCGGCATGCGGTCCTCCTGGATCAGCCCAATGGATGCGGGAAGGGATTGGGAAACGCGCTGTCGTAGGGCACGCCCGGATAGCGCCATGCCACGTCCTGGCAGCGGCCGCCGAGGAACGGCGCACGCTCGTCGGCGTGCAGGCCGCTGAGCTGCGGCGACAGCACCCGCATCACCCGCAGTCCGGCCGCGCCCACATCGGCGGTGGTCAACTCGCGGTAGTACAGCGCAATCCCGGCACGGCCGAGCCGGCGGCGCAGCATGTCCAGCTCGGCCATCGCGCGCTGCGCCGGGGCGCGCGGAGCGGCGGCCGGCGACGGCAGCTGCAACGGGCTGTCGCCCGCTTCCCGCAGCAACGGCAGGTGTGGCCACAGGTCCGGCCGCAGGGTGTAGAACGCGGCGTGTTCGTCGAAGCTGCGCAGCGCTGACGGTTCGCGCGGCAGCCGCGCGCTTTCGCGGCCACACAGATGCGCGGCGAACGTCAGCGCCTGCTGCCATTCCAGCAGGGCTTTGTGCAGTGCCTCGCCCGGATCGGCGCGGCAGGCGATGCCGAGCACATGGCGCGGGCGGCCTTCGAACGGGATGCCACCGGCGACCGCGATGACCGGGTGCGGGTTCCATTGCTGGGTCAGGTCGAAGGCGTGCAGTTCGCCGCCGTGCTGGTTGGCATGCGCGTGCCAGTGCGCCGGCAGGGCGACTCTGCGCCCGGCCACGCCATTGAGCCAGGTCACCGCCAGCGCATCGCGCTCGAGCAGCTCCTGGGCGGCGCGCAGCAGCGCCAGCCACGCGCCGTCGCGACCATCCCGCCAGGCCGCCAGGCCACTGGAGGTGGACGGCAATCGCGCCTGGCCGCTGCGCGGCCCCAAGCCGACCAGTTCCTGTGGCACCCAGGCCAGCCGGTTGTCATCCAGCGCATGCACCGCCGCAAACAGGTCCTCGTCGCGTTCGGGCATGGGCCAGGGGAAGCCCGGCGTCGCGCGTTGGCGCTCCGAGAACAGGGCGAAGGCCGATTCGTCCAGGCGTTGTGCAGGCAACAGCGCATCGCGGCGGCGCACCTCCACGCCCACCTGCGCCGCTGCCAGGCGCTCCAGGGCCTCGGCGACCGCGCCATCGGCGGCCGCGTCGGCATCCAGGGCGACCGCGCCGGACACGCCCTGCCAGGGATTGGCCGGGTCGGCCGGGGTGGCGGCGTTGTGCACCTGCCGCCCCTGGAACAACGGGCCGGTCCAGTCGCAGGGATTGGCCGGGATCGGCTGTGCCGGGCGCACCAGACCGCAGCGCGCGCGCGCCGCGCCATGCAGCAGGTGCGAGGACAGCGTGGGAGGGATCGGCTCCGCCGCGTCGACGGCGGAGCGGCTCACTTCATCACGCTCAGCCAGAGCATCATCTCGAACGCACCAACGGCGAACAGGCCCAGCAGCAGGACGATGCCGATCCAGATGCCGCGCCCGAGCGAACGCCCCGAGCGTTCGTAGACCAGCGCGTAAACCCCGACATACAGGCCGACGGCGACGAACAGGCCGAACACCGGGTTGGCGGTGCCCATGAAGATGCCACCGCCCAGCGCAGCCAGCGGCAATGCAAACAGCCCCAGCAGCACCCGGCTGGTGCGGCTCAGGCCACCGCCGGGCACGGCGGACGGGGCGCGCTGCGACGGCTGCGGTTCGGGCAACGGCGCAGGCGGGGGGAGCCGATCGACCGCCTCGCCCGCGTCGACCGTCTCGCGCGTGGCCCCGGCGTCGGCGCTGGCAGCGGTGGGCGCAAGGGGGTCGAGCTTGCCGAGCACCACCGCCGACAGCACCGAGGTGCCGAGCAGGGTGACGATGCAGGAACTGCAGGTGGTCGAGGTCGAGCCGCCCCCTGCCGCGGCAAGGTCCTGGCGCGAGGCATTGGCGTCGAACTGGGTAGGCAGGCGATACATGGGCTCACTCCATTGACCGATGCGGAAGCGTCCGGCGCGAGGCGCAGACTATCACGCGCGCCCGCGCTCCCAGGGCAAGGGCAGCGGGGCCGGCAGCGTCGCCCCGCCTGGCTGGCAGGCCGGGCACCACGGCAGCCGCAGCACCCTGTCGCGTTCGCCATGCAGGCGGTGCAGATCGAGCCAGACCGTGCGTTCGAGATAGCCCAGCAACAGGTGCGGCTGATCCAGCAGGGGCGCGACCAGGGCCGCGATCCGCGCCGGGTGCGCCGCGACCGCCGGCAGCGTCGGCACCGCCGCGTCGCCCCAGCGGCGCAGCACGCGGTTGCCCAGGCAATACACGCACGCGCTCTGGCCCGGCACCACATAGGGGCCCAGCGCGAGGGTGTGGTGGTAGCTGAGGTCGAGCAGCAGATGCGGTGATGCCGGCATCTGGTCGCGGTAGCGGGTCAGGGCCTGTTCCCAGCCGAGCCCATGCCGGACCAAGACCCGCAGGTCGGCATCGGCGTCGGCATCGACGCGCTGCAGGTCCGCGCTGGCGTGCTGATCGAAGGCGTCGGCCAGTCCGGGCAACGGTTGGCCGAGCCACGCCAGTGCATAGCGCTGCACCTTGCGCACCGCCCGCAGCGGCGCCAGCACGCCCAGGCGCATCAACTGGCGCACCGCCGGGCCGCAGTCGGCATCCTCGCCCAACACCGCCAGGGTGTCGGTCTGCCAGTGGTCGAGGATCCGTTCGACCACCGTCGGCGTATCGGCCTCATCGACCACATACAGTTCGTCGGCGCCCCCGGACACCAGCAGCAGGGGACGTTGCGCATGGGTCTGCGCAAACAGCGCCCAGGCCGGATTGCGCGTCCAGCCCGATGCCCCTGTGTGCGCGTCTGTGTGCTGCTGACTCCCTGCTGCCACTGGGTACAGTCCGTGTCGCCGCCAAAGTCCAAGGATAGCGGCAAACAGATGCGCCACGTTCTGCTAGGGTGCGCGCGTGCCCCCGCCGCCTGTTGCCACCGTTCCGGTTTCCCAGCCGCCCTGGCGCGAGGCCATGCTGTGGATGCTGCTGCTCGGCGCGATGTTCATCCACGGCTACAGCTGGAGCAACCAATGGGCCGCCAGCCAGGTGCACACCTACAGCCTGCATGGGCGCTGGGACGATGCGGTCCCGTTCTGGGCGTGGACGATCTGGCCCTATCTGGCGCTGAACCTGCTGTACCCGCTGACGTTCTTCATCTGCCCCACGCGACCGGCATTGCGCCGGCATGCGCTGGCCATCGCCCTGGTGCAGGGCGCCTGCATGCTCGCGTTCGTGTGCTGGCCGACCGGCAACGTGCGTGCGTTGCCGCAGCCGGATGGTGCCAGCGGGCTGTTGTTCGCCCAGCTGCGCGCGTTCGAGGCGCCGTTCAACATGGCGCCGTCGCTGCATGCGGCGGTGCTGGTGCTGGTCTGGCAGGCATGGCGGCCGGTACTGCAGACGGAGGCGGCGGCGCTGCGCTGGCTGTGGCAGGGTGCCTGCGCCCTGATCCTGCTGTCGACGCTGACCACTTGGCAGCATGATCTGCTGGACGTGCTTGCCGGCCTGCTGCTCGGGGCGCTGGCGCTGTGGATCACCCGGCCGCGCCGGCCAGGCGGGTGAGCTGGGCGGACGGCGGTGATGCAAAAAAAAGGCCAGCGCGAACGCTGGCCTCGGTATGCGCGACGCTGACGCTTACTTCTGCTCGGCATCACCCGGGGTGAAGTGCGGCATCGCCACGGCGGCGCCTTCCTTCTCGGTGGAGCGGCCGGCGAACTGATTGGCAAAGCGCACGTGGCGGATGAAGGCCGCCTCGCCGTCCTGCGCGATCGAGGCGCACAGCGCGCCGTTGAACGCGTCGCCGGCACCGGTGGTGTCCAGCACCTGCACCTGTTCGGCGCCCACGCGGTAGTACGGCTGGGTGTCGCCGCGCAGGTTTTCTTCGGCGTGCGATACGAACACGCCCACCGAACCCAGGGTCACCACCACGGTGCCATTGCCGACCAGCTTGCGGCACAGCGCGTGCAGGCTGGCGCCATCCAGGGCGGCCACGTCGTTGGCGTCCACGCGCTCACCGACATGGCGGCCGAGCAGGGCGGCAAACTCGGTCTCGTTCGGGGTCAGTACGTCGGCCAGCTTGAGCAGGCCGATGCTCGAGGGGGCGTCGGCCGGGGCGGCGTTGAGCACGGTGGTGGCACCGGCCTCGCGCGCGATCGCCAGCGCCGCTTCGATGGTTTCCACCGGCGATTCCAGCTGCGCCAGTACCACCTTGGCCCCGCCCAGCAGCGCGCGCTGGGCCTGCACGAAGTCCAGGCTCAGCGCGGCGTTGGCGCCCGGGCCGATCACGATGGTGTTGCGGCCACGCGCATCCACATAGATGCCGCCGGTGCCGGTCGGCTCGCTGCTGGCCTCGGCGGTCAGCGCGAAACCGTCCTGCTCGGCCAGGCCACGCGCCATCGCGCCGCCGGCGTCATCGCCCAATGCGCACAGGAAGGTGGTCGCCGCGCCTGCGCGACGGGCGGCCACGGCCTGGTTGAAGCCCTTGCCGCCGGGGCCGGTGCTGTAGCGCCCGGCGATGGTCGCACCCGGGGCGGGGAGCGACTCGCAACGCCAGACATGATCCACGTTGAAGGAACCGACTACGACGACACTGCTACTCATAAAGACTGTTTCTCAAAGAACGGATATCAGCTGAAATGCGTCAGCACGCCGGCGATGGTCGCCGTCATGAAGGTGGCGATGGTCCCGCCCAGCACCGCACGCAGGCCGAACTTGGCCAGGTCGTGGCGACGTTCCGGGGCGAGCCCACCAATACCACCGATCTGGATGGCGATCGAGCTGAAGTTGGCAAAACCGCACAGCGCGTAGGTGGCGATCAGGCGGCCCTCGGCGGACAGGCTCACGCCCGGCACCTGGCCGTTGACGATCTTGGACAGCTCCGAATACGCCACGAACTCGTTGATGACCACCTTCTGGCCGATCAGCGAACCCACCGTGGTGGCATCCACCCACGGGGTGCCGATCACCCAGGCGATCGGGGCCAGCACGTAGCCGAAGATCGTGGACAGGTTGGTCGGACGGCCGATCATCGCCTGCAGGCCGCTCACTTCACCCAGCCAGGTCAGCGGGGCGTTGAGCAGGGCGATCAGGGCGATGAAGGCCAGCAGCATCGCACCGATGTTCAGCGCCAGCTTGAGCCCGTCGCCGGCGCCGGCGGCGGCCGCGTCGATGATGTTGCTGGAGGTCTTCTCCACTTCCATCTTGACCGTGCCGCGGGTCAGCGGGGTGCCGGTCTCGGGCACCAGCAGCTTGGCCACCACCAGGGTCGCCGGGGCGGCCATGATGCTGGCGGCCAGCAGGTGCTTGGCATAGAAGGCCTTCTGCACCGGATCGTCGCCGCCGAGCATGCCCACGTAGGCGGCCAGCACGCCGCCGGCAATGTGCGCCATGCCGCCGATCATCATGGTGATCAGCTCGGACTGGGTCATCTTGGCGATGTACGGACGCACCGTCAGCGGTGCCTCGGTCTGGCCGATGAAGACGCTGGCGCAGACGCTGGTGGTCTCCGCACCGGACACGCGCATCACCTTGGTGATCGCCCAGGCCATCACGCGGACGATGCCCTGCATGACGTTGAGGTGGTACATGACCCCCATCAGCGCCGAGAAGAAGATGATCGTCGGCAGCACCTGGAAGGCGAAGATGAAGCCGAACTGCTTGGTGTCCATCAGGCTGCCGAAGATGAAGCTCGAGCCGGCATTGACGAATTCAAGGATCTTGACGAAACCCTTGCCCAGCGCATCGAACACCTCGCGGCCACCGGGCACCAGCAGCACCACCGCGGCGAACGCGATCTGCAGGGCGATGCCGGTTGCCACCAGGCGCCAGTCCACGGCGCGCTTGTTGTTCGAGAACAGCCAGGCGATGCCGATCAGCACTGCCAACCCGAACAGGCCGAAGCCAATCCTGCCCAAACCTTCGACCATGAGACTTCCCTTGGGGCGCCGCGAAAAACGGGAAGCCTATAGCGGTGGCAGGGTCCGGGCAAGGAAAAGCCGCGTCCGGGGGCCGATCGGCCGTGATCGGGCAAGTATCCACAGGGGTTCGGGCGTCCCGCCCGCTACACTGGCGGGCATCGTTCCGGCCCGGATGCGGGCCTGCAGCAAAGGAGAATCTCCATGCAATACCGGCGTCTTGGTTCCACCGGCCTGAAGCTGTCGGCCCTGTCCTTCGGGGCCTGGGTCACCTTTGGCGACCAGATCGGCCGCGATGAGGCCCGCAACCTGATCGCCAGTGCCTGGGACCATGGGATCAACTTCTTCGACAACGCCGAGGGCTACGCGCGCGGCCGCGCCGAGCAGGTGATGGGCGATGTGATCGCCGACCTGCGCCTGCCCCGGGATGGCTTCTGCGTTTCCAGCAAGGTGTTTTTCGGTGCCGTGGACGACCCGCGCCCGACCCAGCACGGGCTGTCGCGCAAGCACGTCACCGATGCCTGCCATGCCGCGCTCAAGCGCCTGCGGGTGGACTACCTGGACCTGTATTACTGCCACCGCCCGGATCCGGACACCCCCATCGCCGAGACCGTGCAGGCCATGGACACCCTGATCCGCCAGGGCAAGGTGCTGTACTGGGGGACCTCGGAGTGGTCGGCCGCGCAGATCCAGGAGGCGGTGAGCATCGCCCGCACCCAACACCTGCACCTGCCTTCGATGGAGCAGCCGCAGTACAACCTGCTGCACCGCCAACGGGTAGAGCGTGAGTACGCCCCGCTGTACGACGACCCGGGCCTGGGCACCACGATCTGGTCGCCATTGGCGTCGGGCCTGCTGACCGGCAAGTACAACGATGGCGTGGATGCCCAGTCGCGGCTGGGCCAGGGCCAGCTCGGGTGGCTCAAGGAGCTGGTGCTGGGTGATCCGGCCGCCGACCGGCTGGGCACCGTGCGCCGCTACACCGCGCTGGCCGCTGCCCTGGGCGTGTCGCCGGCGCAGCTGGCCATCGCCTGGTGCCTGCGCAACCCGCACGTCTCCAGCGTGATCCTCGGCGCCAGCCGGGTGGGTCAGCTGGAGGAAAACCTCGGCGCGTTGGACGTGCTCGGGCAGCTGGACGAGACCACCTGGCAGCAGGTCGAAGCGGTCTTCGCCTGAGCAGGCCGGGCGCGGAGGGGCCGGGAAGGCCCCTCCGCCCGCCGGACGGGGACGGGCAGGGAGCGCCGCCCTGGCCTGTCGACGATTGATGAGATCAATCGAAAATGGAAAAGTAATCATCAATTCCATCAATCAAGTTGAGAATGGTTGTTGATTGTCAACTGAGAATCATTATCATTTAACTCGTCCCTCGCACGAGTCCAGACGATGAATACTCAAGCTGCTGTACTGCTGCGCCCCGAAACGCTGACCCTCCGCGACCGTCCGGTGCGCGTGGTCCCGCCCGAAGAAGTGATCGACAGCGAAGCCCTGCTCAAGGGCCGCCGCGAAATCCTGATCCAGCACGGCGACCGCTTCTATCGCCTGCGCCACACCAGCAACGACAAGCTCATCCTGACCAAGTAGTGCCAGCCGCCGGCCGGCGGCTGCCGACGCCGGCCGCCGTCGCGCCGCTCTGCGCACCGCCGTCAACCGGCTGCTCCCGATCCAGGCCATTGGCTCCAGGCGAGCCAGGCCCCCGGCTGCGCCCCGTTCCGGCTGTCCGTCCTGCGCCGGTCAGGCCCGCTCCTCCCCCCGGGCCTGCCGGAGCCACCGCTCTCTCCCCCTCGACACTTCGCCTGCGACTCCGGTCGACGGCGTCGGTCGGGGGTCTCCTTCCACGTCCAGCCGATTCCCGCCCACCCTCATGAAGATCCGTCCCCATGCCCTGAGTGCCGCCTTGTGGCTGGCGCTGCCGATGGTTGCCCATGCCGCCGCCGATGCCGCGTCGGATGCGCGCGACTTCGATCGCGTGCAGGTCACCGCCACCCGCACCGAGCGTGCGCTGAGCGATGTGGCTGCCACCGTCGATGTGATCGACCGCGAGCAGCTGGACAACCACCTGGTGCGCGACATCAAGGACCTGGTCCGTTATGAGCCGGGCATCTCGGTGACCAGCAGCCCGGCCCGCTTCGGCCTGGGCGGCTTCCGTATCCGTGGCCTGGACGGCAACCGCGTGCTGATCCAGACCGATGGCATCGCCATGCCCAAGGCGTTCGCGATCGGCAGCTTCTCCGATGCCAACCGCAACTTCACCGACCTTGAAACCCTCAAGCGGGTGGAAATCGTGCGCGGCCCGGCCAGCGCGCTGTATGGCTCCGATGCGCTCGGTGGCGTGGTGGCCCTGGTCACCAAGGACCCGGCGGACTATCTCAAGGACGGCAAGGACAGCCATGTCGGCCTGACGTTCGGCTATGACGGCCAGTGGCAGGGCCTGCTGGGCGGCATCACCACCGCCTTCGGCGGCGATCGCTGGAGCGGCATGGTCAATATCAACCATCGCCAGGGCCAGGAAACCCGGAGCATGGGCGAGCGGCGCAGCAACGACGCCACCCGCACCGCCGCCAACCCGCAGGACCGCGATGGCCGCAGCGTGCTGGGCAAACTCGTGTTCGCGCCCAGCCAGACCCAGCGGCTGCGCCTGACCGTGGATGCCAACGAAGACAGCGTGGACACCAACGTGCTGTCCTCGGTCACCCCGGCTACCGCGTTGCCGCCGGCGTCCACCGCGACCACCTCGATGAAGGCGCGCGACCACCAGACCCGCGCACGGGTGTCGCTGGCCCACGAGATGGACCAGGTCGACAGGGGCTTTGCCGACAGCCTGTCCTGGCAGGTGTACCGGCAGGACAGCGAAACCACCCAGCGCACCGTCGAGGGCCGTGGCAATGGCAGCACCCGCCACCGCGAATTCAACTTCGACCAGCGCGTGTATGGCCTGCAGGCGGCCTTCCACAAGGGCCTGCAGACCGGTGCGGTGGAGCACACGCTGACCTATGGCGTGGACGGCACCTGGACCGAGACCCGCCAGAAGCGCGATGGCTACCAGGTGCTCGCCAACGGCCAGGCCAGCAGCACGATCCTGCCCGATGCGTTCCCGGTGCGCGATTTCCCGATCACCAGGACCACCGAACTGGGCCTGTACGCGCAGGATGAGATGCGCTTTGCCGATGGCCGTTTCTCGCTGGTGCCGGGCGTGCGCGTGGATCATTACGAACTGCGCCCGGACGTGGACGGCATCTTCGCCGCCGACAACCCCGGCGTGGCGGTCGCCGACCTGACCAAGACCAGCGTCTCGCCCAAGCTGGGCATGGTCTGGCGTTTCGCCGACCAGTGGTCGCTGTTTGCCGGCTACGCGCACGGCTTCCGCTCGCCGCCATACAACGATGTCAACCTGGGCTTCACCAACGTGGCCTTCGGTTACACCGCCATCCCCAACGCGGACCTCAAGCCGGAAACCAGTGATGGCCTGGAACTGGGCGTGCGCTGGGCCAGCCCGGCCGCCTACGTCAGCGTGAGCGGCTACTACAACGACTACAAGGACTTCATCGAGTCCCAGCGCCAGGTGGGCATCAACAGCCAGGGCCTGATCGTGTTCCAGTCGCAGAACGTGGCCGATGCAGAGATCTACGGCGCCGAACTGAAGGCCGGCGTGGATATCGGCAAGCTCAGCAGCGCGTTGGACGGCTGGTCGGTGAACAGCGCGGTGGCCTGGTCGCGCGGACAGAACAAGACCGAAGACGTGCCGCTGGAATCCATCGACCCGCTGCGCGGCACCGTCGGCATCGCCTTCGACCGTGACACCTGGGGCGTGGAACTGGCCGGCACCTTCGCCAGGCGCAAGGATCGTCTGCCGCCGGCCACCGGCACCAGCCCGCCCTTCGCACCGGCCGGCTACGGCGTGCTGGACCTGATGGCGCACTGGGAATTCGCGCCGGGCGCCAAGCTCAACGTGGGCGTGTTCAACCTCGGCGACCGCCGCTACATCGACTACGCGGCGATCACCACCGCGCTGGCCACCAACAGCGCGGTGATCGACCGCTTCACCCAACCCGGCCGCACCGTGTCGGCCAATCTCTCCGTGAGCTGGTAGCCCTATGAGCCGCGCCCTGTCCGCATTGCGATCGACCGACCGGGCGATGCTCCCCGGTTGCCTTCCCACCGCGCGGCAGCTGGCGTCACTGGGCACCGTGCTGTGCCTGTAC
>RCUH01002137.1_pt1 | contig 12338 bp, 9 predicted proteins | sample 2166191 | NCBI WGS metagenome assembly RCUH01 (sample SAMN09932848, study PRJNA488358) | compost metagenome | feature: garden; material: soil; isolation source: compost soil in an enriched community after 214 h of incubation | place: Germany: Experimental Botanical Garden Goettingen | collected...
GGTGGTGAGCCTGCTAACTTCCTTGATGTAGGTGGAACTGCAAATGCACAAACTGTTAAAGCTGGTTTTAACATTATCCTTAAGGATCCAAATGTAAAAGCCATCTTGATTAACATCTTTGGTGGTATTGTACGTTGTGACCGTGTTGCTCAAGGTGTTATTGATGCTTACAATGAAATCGGTGATGTTCCAGTTCCTATCATTTGCCGTTTACAAGGTACAAATGCTGTAGAAGCTAAAAAACTGATCGATGAGTCAGGATTGAAAGTTTACTCAGCTATCGCATTGCAAGATGCTTCTGACTTAGTAACGAAAGTATTAGCGAGCTAAAACAACAGTTTTACTGTAACTATATTAAAAAGCTACCTTCAAAAGAGGTAGTTTTTTTTTCTAAAAATTCGGCCCAAAACCGTCGATTTCGTCGAGGGAATAACTTAGGTCATCGTTCATTTCAGGACGTTGGTCTATTTTCCTGCAACTATTGCAACGTATCCAGATTAATACCGTCTTAATAATGTCTATCAAGACAATGCGAAAAACTAATCTGCTACCCATGAAAACAATTAAACTCTTTTTATCTATTACCCTATCCATCATTATTTTCTCTTTAACCAATCTCAATGCACAGGGAAACAATTACACAGGCGAGATAGCGGGTAAAGTAACAGATGAAAAGCAAGACGCTTTTCCTTACGCTTCTGTTAGTTTGCTAAATGCTAAGGACTCGACATTAGTAAAAGGGACACTTAGCAATGACAACGGTAACTATCGCTTAACAAACATCAATCAGGGAACTTATCTCATAGCTATTTATGTAGTTGGCTACAAAAAAACATATAAAGGGCCTTATACCATTACAGCAACAAATCAGTCACATAAGCTAGACGCTACACAATTAAATCAGGATACCAAACAACTACAAGGTGTTGAAATCGTGAGACAAAAGCCATTAATAGAGCGAATGATTGACAAAACTGTAATCAATGTAGAGAACAGTGCCCTAACAGCTGGCAACTCCGCCTTAGAGATCCTGGAAAAGCTGCCTGGTGTAGCCGTCGATAAAGATGGCAAGGTTAGTCTGAAAGGCAAACAAGGAGTAAACATTATGCTTGATGGAAAATCTACTTATCTATCCTCAGAACAATTAGCTAATCTATTGCGCACCACAGAAGGAAGCGCTATCCAATCTATTGAATTGATTCCGAATCCTTCGGCAAAATATGACGCAGCAGGTAATTCAGGAATTATAAACATCAAGTTAAAAAAGAACCAAAACTACGGCACCAATGGCTCTGTAGATGCCGGCTTAGGATATGGTAAATATTACAAGGCCAACGGTGGATTAACCTTAAATCATCGGGAGAAAAAGTTTAATATTTTCGGGAACTTTAATTATGGACGCAATAAGAGGTATAGTGGTACTGATATTATGCGAACTAACAATACAGCAACTAACAAAACATATTTTGATCAAACCAATTACAATTTAAGAATCAGAAACAACATCAACTATAAAGGTGGTATTGACTACTTTATAAATAACAAAAGCACGATAGGCTTTTCATTTAATGGCTATAAAAGCGATGGTAAAAACGCATCTGATGTATTAACCTTAATTGGCGACCAACCCTTAAAAACAGACTCCTCAGTAGTGGCAAAAAATCCAAATGATTACAAATACACAGGTATCTCTTACAACCTAAATTACAAAGGAACAATTGATACGCTGGGGCAAGAAATTAGCATTGATGCCGATTATTCAAATTATACAGGCCTGGAAAATAACAATTTCAACAATCGATACTTAGACGCACAGGGGCAAATACTAAAACCTCCATACTTATTCAGAAATGCCACACCTACCAAAACAAACATTAAGGCTATAAAAGCGGATTACACCTACCCCATCAGCAAAGAGCTGAAACTAGAAGTAGGCATAAAATCCAGTTTTGTAAAAACGGACAACAACTTCATATTCGAGAACTTTGAGAACGGCGGTTGGATAAACGATAACAAGCGGACTAATCAGTTTCTTTATGACGAAAATATTAATGCCGCTTATAGTAATCTGACCAAAAAATTTAAAACAACATCTGTACAATTAGGTCTGAGAGCAGAACAAACTAATTCAAAAGGAAACTCTATCACCGACAATAAAATTGTAAACAGACATTACATCAACTTATTTCCTAGTGTTTTTATAAGCCAGACACTCGCTAAAGATCACGATATGGGCTTTTCATATAGCAGAAGGATCGACAGACCAGATTATGAATCTCTGAATCCCTTTGTAAGTTTCCTGGATTTATATTCTTACCGTTTTGGAGACCCCTTCTTAAAACCTCAGTACACCAATTCCCTTGAAGTTTCCTACACTTATAAAAAGAACTTAAACATCACATTCGGCTACAGTAGAACTACAGACGTAATTTCTAATGTTTTATTAACTGATACTGCCAAAAAAACCATTTTCATCTCCTCCGAAAACCTTGCTACACAAGATTCATATAACATGAATATCACCTATCTTATAAAAATCACAGACTGGTGGAACAGCAACAATAACCTGAATGTGTATTATAATAAATTCAAAACTCCAGATTTATTGGGCAGCCCTTTTGAGAGCGGAAGAGTTGCATTTCACCTGAATACGACCCAAACTATTACTTTAAACCCTACGACCAATTTGGAACTTTCTGGCAACTACGAATCTAAACAAGTCGCTGGAACCGTATTAATCGACCCTCAATACAGTATAGACTTAGGAATTAAGAAATCTGTGATGGATAAGAAAATGGATATTAAACTAGCTGTCAATGATATCTTTAAAACACAAGGAAATAAAATCACCAGCGCCCTACCTTCTCAACACTATGTAATTAAAGAAAGATGGGAAAGCCGTGTATTTCGCTTATCCTGTACCTATCGATTTGGAAGTAATGACATCAAAGCTGCATCTAAGCGATCTAGCAGTTCGGAAGCAGAAAGAAAAAGAGTTAAATCTGGCGGTTAAAAAATAAGAGGCCTATATCCATCCAGATATAGGCCTCTCTAACCAAATATAAATTAAACGAGCATTACAAATATAGAGATATATTCTAAAAACAAGCAATAAAATAAATAAAATTCAATTTTATTTTCAATAAAAAGCCAAAAACACAAATAATATTCACAAAAAACAACATTAAAAACATACCAAAAACAAAATTCAATACAAAAACACAAATAAAACACACAACAATAAACCAAAAACAACAATAAATCTAAAAACACCAATCAAAAAACAACCAAAATCAAAACAAAACTAATTAAAATCATAAAAACACCAAGCAAAAACAACAAAAACAAGACAAACATCCGACAAAAATCAAAATGCACTCAAAATAACCTTCTAAAATATTAAGCTGTTATTTATTCATGATTTTCCTTATTTTTGACACTCTCCATAATAAAATCATGATACACAGAGAAAAAGTAAAAAGTCTACTCGAGACAGAAGAGTTTAACAGAGAAGTAACCGTTATGGGTTGGGTACGTACTTTCCGTAACAACCAGTTCATCGCTATAAATGATGGCTCCTGCATGGGAAACATCCAGATCGTTGTTGATTTTAATAATACTCCTGAGGCATTGCTTAAACGCATCACTACTGGTGCCGCTATAGCTGTAAAAGGTACGCTGGTTGAATCTGTTGGAAAAGGCCAAAAAGTAGATATCAAAGCTGAATCTATCGAAATACTGGGCGACAGTGACCCGGAAAAATTCCCTTTACAACCAAAGAAACATAGTCTTGAGTTTTTAAGAGAAATTGCGCATTTACGTTTCCGTACCAATACATTTAATGCTGTTTTTAAAGTACGTCATGCTTTAGCCTTTGCCGTACACCAGTTTTATAATGAAAGAGGCTTTGTGTATATGCATACACCAATCATTACAGCATCAGATGCTGAAGGTGCCGGCGAAATGTTTAAAGTAACAACATTGGACCTGGATAACCCACCTCGTACTGAAGAAGGTCAGATTGATTATTCTGAAGATTTCTTTGCACGCTCTGCAAACCTTACTGTTTCCGGACAGCTTGAGGGTGAGTTAGCTGCAATGGCATTTGGACAAATCTATACTTTCGGACCTACATTCAGGGCCGAAAATTCAAATACTACCCGTCATCTTGCTGAATTCTGGATGATTGAACCTGAGGTTGCTTTTGCCGACCTTGAGGACAACATGAACCTGGCAGAAGACATGCTAAAGTATGTAATTGACTATGCCATTAAAAACTGTAAAGAGGAATTAGAATTCCTGAACAACCGTTTACTGGAAGAAGAAAAAACAAAACCTCAAAATGAACGTAGCGAATTATCGCTGTTAGACAAGTTAAATTTCTGTTTAACCAACGACTTTGAGCGTGTAACTTATACTGAAGCGATTAAAATCTTAAAATCTTCAAAACCTAATCAGAAAAAACAGTTTAAATATCTGATTGATGAATGGGGAGCTGACTTACAGTCAGAACATGAGCGCTTCCTGGTTGAGAAACACTTTAAAAAACCAGTGATCTTAACAGACTACCCTGCTGATATCAAATCTTTCTATATGCGTCAGAACGAACCTGATGAACAAGGAAGAAAAACAGTAGCCGCAATGGACATCCTTTTCCCTGGAATAGGTGAAATTGTAGGTGGATCAGCCAGGGAAGAAAGGTTAGACAAGCTAACTCAAAGAATGCAAGACATGAACATCCCTCAGGAAGAGTTATGGTGGTTTTTAGACACCAGACGCTTTGGTTCTGCTCCACACGCAGGCTTTGGACTAGGCTTCGAAAGACTTGTTCTATTTGTAAGTGGTATGACCAACATCAGAGATGTCATCGCTTTCCCTCGTTTCCCAAAAAACGCAGAGTTTTAACATCGATAAATCATAAACAAAAATGCCCTGAACTAATTATTAGCTCAGGGCATTTTTGTTTATAAAGCAATTCCTTTAAGGCTTGCTTTTTCCTTCATCCAGGTGATCTGAATAAGAGTTTGCATGCGCATAATCCACAAGAGACACCTTATAATCTGTAGGTACAAAACTCGATGAAGTACTCAATGCCATCCCCAACTCAAACCTTAATGGATAAGGCGTTTGCAATAAACTACCTTCTGGTATGTAAGGGAAACTTTCAATATATGATTGCATCAGATTTGGAGCTACCCTACGATTAATATAAGCACGTGTAAGCTGATGCGTATGGTGTAAACCTGCTGCGCCTAACAACTCAACTGCACTTGCCACAGTCAGCCTATGAAAGTTAAATACCCGCACCTTTTTATCCTCTACAACTAGACCTTTCATTAAACTTGGATCTTGCGTAGCAACGCCCGTTGGACAAGTATTGCTATTACATTCCAACGCTTGTATACAACCTAAGGCAAACATCATCCCTCTTGCCGAATTACACATATCAGCACCAAGTGCAATGTTTTTAACCAGATCAAATCCTGAAGCCACTTTACCAGAGGATATAATTTTAATATGTTGTTTTAAATTAAAGCCTGTAAGCACATCATACACAAAAGCCACAGCTTCTCGTAAAGGCATCCCTACGGCATTTGAAAACTCTTGCGGAGAAGCACCAGTCCCACCTTCACCCCCATCCACAGTAATAAAATCTACGTAGATGCCAGTCTCCACCATCGCCTTGCAAATAGCGAAAAACTCACTTCTACGACCAATACACAGTTTTATACCGACTGGCTTTCCTCCTGATAGCTCGCGAAGCTGTTTCACAAAACCCGCCAACTCAATTGGCGTTTTAAAAGCAGCATGTCCTGGCGGAGAAATCACGTCGAACCCTTCTTTTACCAGCCTGATCCTTGCGATTTCAGGTGTAACCTTACGAGCTGGCAATATTCCGCCATGACCAGGCTTAGCACCTTGCGAAAGCTTAATTTCGATCATTTTAACCTGATCTGTTTTAGCACGCTCACCAAATGCCTCAGGATTAAAAGTACCATCATGGTTGCGACAACCGAAATAACCAGTTCCAATTTGCCAGATCAAATCACCACCTGGATTGGCATGATAATCACTTATCCCACCTTCACCTGTATTGTGTGCAAAACCACCCAACTTAGCACCGCCATTTAAAGCCAAAATAGCGTTCTGACTTAGAGAACCAAAGCTCATCGCAGATATATTATAAATACTAGCAGAATAAGGCTTTAAACAAGCCGGTCCGCCAACCAATACACGTGGATCTGAACTCAGTTCGTGATGGCTAATAGCTGAAATGCTATGACTTAACCACTCGTACCCGTTCTCATATACATCCAATTGCGTTCCAAAAGGTATGGTATCGTTCTCCATTTTAGCTCTTTGATAAATCAACGAACGATTTAAACGACTAAAAGGCTTACCATTGGTATCGCTCTCTACAAAATATTGATAAACTTTAGGCCTCAGATCTTCTGCCAAATACCTTAACCGACCTATCACAGGATAATTCCTTACAATACTATGCTTAGGCTGATAAAGATCATAAATACCTAATAAAACAACCGGACCGGTAAAAATGGCTATCCACCATAAGGGCGGATAAGTAAGTCCCAACATAATTGTTAGTGCTACCAAAAATGCAGCAATTGCGACAAATGCTTTTCTCATACTTATCAATTTAGTAAATGACCTGCAAATTGACCAATAATAATCCAATTTCGGCCTAAGATTTGTGTAATTTTACATATGCTTATCAAAATCTATCCTGAGAACCCAAATCCTAAAGCAATAGAACAAATTGTTGAAGTCTTAAAAAAGGGTGGTTTAATCATTTACCCTACTGATACAATTTACGGATTAGGCTGCGACATCACAAACCACAAAGCCATTGAGAAGATATGTAGGATAAGAGGAATTAAGCCTGAGAAGGCAAACTTTTCTTTTATATGCTCCGATCTAAGACACATTTCAGATTTCATTAAACCTATTGACACGGCAACCTTCAGGGTATTAAAAAAAGCACTCCCAGGACCTTTTACCTTTATTCTAAATGCAAATAATAATGTACCTAAACTCCTTAGCTCTAACAAAAAAACTATTGGTATAAGGGTGCCTGATAATGCAATTGCGCAGGAAATTGTAAGGCAATTGGGAAACCCTATTCTTTCGACCTCTATACGCGACGACGATGAGGTGATTGAATATTCAACCGACCCCGAATTGATTCACGAAAAATATGAAGAATTGGTCGACATTGTAATTGATGGTGGATATGGTGATAATGAAGCATCTACTGTTGTAGATTGTACCTCCGGTGACTTTGAGATCATACGTGAAGGAAAAGGAGATCTTAGTAGTTTTCTATAGTTTTATTCAAAATAGTTATCTTTACCCATATGGCTAAACTATTAAATGTACAAGCTTTTAAAGACTTCTTTCGCTCTGGTCAAATTGGTGGTGTAATCCTACTTTTTTGCGTAGCTGTTTCACTCTTTATAGCCAACTCATCCTACGCTCCTGCCTTTTCTACTTTATTGGCTACAGATTTTGGTTTTACCTTTGGTACGCAAATCTATTCATTTACTGTATCTGCCTGGATAAATGATGCCTTAATGGCTGTATTCTTTTTACTGGTAGGTTTAGAGATTAAGCGTGAAATGATAGAGGGAGAACTCTCTTCCGTAAAGAAAGCATCACTACCTGTAATAGCTGCTTTGGGTGGAATGTTGGTTCCTGCTTTCATTTATTTTATGTTTAATAAAGGGCAATCTACCGCTTCTGGATGGGGTATCCCTATGGCAACCGACATTGCTTTTGCATTGGCCATCATATCTATGCTAGGCAAAAGCGTCCCTACATCATTAAAAATATTTTTAGCTGCTTTAGCCATCGTAGATGACCTTGGCGCTATTTTAGTAATTGCCCTATTTTACACCAATGAAGTCCACTTCCATTACCTCCTAATGGCTGGAGGAGTTTTAGCCTTATTGCTAATCTTCAACTTCTTTAACATCAAACCACTATATTTCTACCTTATACCTGGTGTATTTCTGTGGTATTTTATTCACCACTCAGGCATACACGCTACAATTGCGGGAGTGCTTTTAGCCTTAACCATTCCAACGAATAAAACCAATATAGAATCGCCCCTTGAAAAATTGGAGCATTTGCTAAATGGACCTGTAAATTACTTTATCATGCCCATTTTTGCTTTAGCCAACACCAATATCACTTTTCAAAAAGAGATGGTTGATGGTCTTGCATCTCCGCTTGGCTTGGGTATTATTGTTGGGCTATTTGCTGGTAAAACTATCGGGGTAACATTATTCTCCTGGATAGGCGTAAAACTTAAGCTGGGGAGTTTACCGACTAGATCGGGATGGAAACACATTATAGGATTGGGCATGCTCGCCGGTATTGGCTTTACGATGTCTATCTTTATTTCCTTGCTATCTTTTAGCGACGAGCTTGATATTACAGAAGCTAAGTTTGCTATACTTTGTGCTTCTGTAATATCAGGCCTTGTTGGTTTCATCTTTTTAAAATCGATCCCAAAAAAGAAATCGGAGGTTATTGCTTAAACTTTTGCATAAAAGTTTTGATGCTGCCGTTTAAATCATTCGGATCAAGTGCTTTAACAAAGGCGCTACCTATAATTGCACCATTGGCATATTGACAAGCCTTATCAAAAGTCTCCTTACTATTAATCCCAAAACCGATCATCGTTGGATTATTGAGTTTCATAGCTGTAATTCTAGAGAAATAGCTCTCCGTATCTTCAGAAACTTGCAGGTGCTGACCAGTGGTAGCTGAAGTAGAAATCAGGTAAATAAAACCATTGGTTAAACCGTCGATTTTGCGGATACGTTCTGGCGAAGTTTGCGGGGTAACCAGAAATATATTGCTCAAGCCATTCTCTTCAAATATCGTTTGATACAATTCTTCGTATTCTGCCATAGGTAGATCGGGCACTATGCAACCATCTACCCCTACTTCCACACAGGCTTTGCAAAAATTCTCCACCCCAAATTGCAATAGTGGATTTACATAACCCATCAACAAAACAGGAATATTCACCCTTTTACGAAGCGCTGCAAGCTGTTCAAACAACAACTCTAAAGTCATCCCCTGATCTAATGATTGCTTGCTACTAGCCTGAATAGTTGGCCCATCAGCAACAGGATCAGAATAAGGGAACCCAATTTCTAAAAGATCAGCCCCAGCTTGCTCCAATGCTTCTGCTATATTTACCGTATCATTTAAACCCGGATAGCCAGCTGTATAATATATTGATAGTATGTTTTTCTTGTTCTGAAAAAGTTCTTTTATTCTGCTCATTACTTTTAAATATTCAATTATAAATTAAAATACTTCATGTAAGTATCCATATCCTTATCTCCTCTTCCCGACAAGCAAACCACTACGTTTTCTTTCCCTGTAAAGGTCATCTTCTCCAGATAAGCCAATGCATGTGCGCTTTCGATTGCCGGAATGATTCCCTCCATTTGTGTCAATAACAAACCAGCCTGTAGCGCTTCGTCGTCTGTAATAGAAACATATTGGCCGCGCCCCGTTTTAAACAAATGCGCATGCTGAGGGCCAATACCCGGATAATCCAACCCAGCAGACACAGAATGAGGCTCCACCACTTGTCCGTCCTCTGTTTGCATCAAAATACTTCTACTTCCATGCAATACGCCTTCTTTACCTAAAAACGTTGTCGCAGCAGAGAAACCAGTGTCCACACCTTTACCACCAGCTTCAACAGCAACCAGCTTTACATTTTCATCATCAATAAAATGAAAAAACATCCCCATCGCATTGCTACCACCACCTACACAAGCCAGCACATAATCAGGCTGATCATTTCCAGTCTGCTCGATCAATTGCTTCTTGGTTTCTTCAGAGATAATAGACTGAAAGATAGCCACCATATCAGGATAAGGATGTGGACCAACTACAGATCCGATGATATAATGAGTATCTACCGGATTATTGATCCAGTCGCGCATAGCCTCATTAGTAGCATCTTTTAAAGTTTTACTTCCTGAAGTTGCAGGCACCACTTTTGCACCCAGCATTTTCATTCTGGCTACATTGGGAGCCTGACGTTCAATATCAACCTCCCCCATATAAACTACACACTCTAAACCTCTCAAAGCACATACGGTAGCTGTAGCTACGCCATGTTGCCCCGCACCTGTTTCGGCAATGATTCGTTTTTTACCAAGACGTTCAGCCAATAGAATCTGCCCGATGGTATTGTTAATTTTGTGTGCACCAGTATGGTTCAAATCCTCTCTTTTCAGAAAGATATTGGCGTTGTATTTTTTCGACAAGCGCTTGGCCAAATACAAAGGAGAAGGTCTCCCAACGTAATCTTTAAGTAGCTGATGAAACTCCTTTTGAAAGGATTCATCACCAATTATTTTAAGGTAATTCTGTCTCAGCTCTTCTACATTGGGATAAAGCATTTCGGGGATATACGCTCCACCAAAATCTCCATAATAACCTTTATCATTTACAAAATAACTCATATTGCTAGTTTATGCTTAAAATCATTCAATTTATCTATATCCTTTAATCCCGGCGCCAACTCAAACCTACTGTTGATATCAATGGCATACAAACGGGAATCATTTATTTGTTTCAATTGCTCAATACTATCCGGACCTATACCTCCACTTAAAAAATAAGGCTTATTTAACTTATAGTTCTCCAGGAGCGACCAGTTAAAGACTTTACCAGAACCACCATGATCCGGAGTTTGTGTATCAAACAAAAAGTAATCAGCTACATTCGCATAGGCATTCAATGTATCGAAATCGAACTGTTCATCCACACCAAATGCTTTGATCAGTGCTATCCCTGTATCTGCAAGCAAACCTTTTAAGGCTATGCAGTATTTAACAGGCTCCTGCCCATGTAATTGAACAGCATTCAACCCATACATAACTGCCAGCTGGGCTACCCTATCCAATTCTTCATTTACAAAAACACCTGTTCTCCTGATTCCTGCGGGTAGATTTTTAACAAAGGAAGGGGTTAAACCATCCACAAAACGTTTAGACCCTCTATAAAAGATAAAGCCTAAATAATCGGGTTGCAAGGTGGTAACAGCCTGTATATTATCAGGCAATCTCATTCCGCATATTTTCAGTTTAACATCCATTTGTTTACAATTAATACCCTTATTAAATTAAAGGTGGTTTATCTTCCGGTTAGTTTTTTAAAGCTAGTCAGTGCTTTCTTTCCCATCAAAGAAGCCTCAGCTTCGTAAAAGCAATCTGCAAAAGTTTTGGTATCATCGATGGTCTGTATGGCCAAAGCAGCGTTACATAACACAACACTATTCTGCTCATCAGTCCCCTTGCCATTTAACACATTCATAAATATCTCTGCAGATGACTCAACGGTATCGCCACCTTTTATCCGATCTTCTGATATTTGATCAAAGCCCAAATCGCCAACTTTTAACAGGGCTTCACCTTTTTTGCTAAAGGTTTTGATATCGCAGGTTAAAGAAACCTCATCAAAACCATCAACAGCATGTAGAATAGTATAGTTTTTATCGGTATCCTGATATAAGTAAGCGTATAAACGCGCTAATTCCAGACTAAAAACACCTACAATCTGATTTTTAGGCTGTGCAGGATTTACCATTGGCCCCAACATATTGAAAAATGTTTTTACACCAAGCTCCTTACGGATAGGTGCAACAGTTTTCATTGCCGGATTAAACAATGGCGCGTGAATGAAGCAGATACCGGCATGATCCAGGCTTCTTTTTAGCACATCCTGATCATTGGTAAATGAATACCCCAGATATTCCATCACGTTGGAGGAGCCACAACCTGATGACACCCCATAGTTACCATGTTTAGCTACTTTATAACCAGCTCCAGCAGTAATAAACGAGGCTAGCGTAGAAATATTGAAAGTGTCTTTGCCATCGCCACCAGTACCACAAAGGTCTACCAGTTCAAAATCAGAAAAGTCTAGTTTTACGCATAAATCAAGCATTGCATCCCTAAACCCCTGCAATTCTTCAACGGTAATATTACGCATCCCATAGGCAGTAATGAATGCAGCAATCTGCGAAGTATTAAACTCTCCCAACGCAATAGCTGTTAAAATTCTTTGTGCCTCGGATCGGCTAAAGGTCTTGTTTTCAAATAGGTGATTAAGTATTTTCTTCATGTTATGACTTCTAAAAGGAAGTTTGTAAAAAGCTTGTAAAACAAAAAAGGGCTGCCTTAAAGCAACCCTCAAATATTATTATATAAAATAAAAACGTTCAATACAGGGTTACACTACGCATTTGCGTTGTGCCACCACCAGTTATTAAGTCCGTTTGT